>OGNQ01001796.1_pt1 | contig 12860 bp, 8 predicted proteins | sample 1573481 | NCBI WGS metagenome assembly OGNQ01 (sample SAMEA2581920, study PRJEB24529) | metagenome | biome: Human gut stool | place: China | collected 2011 | reverse complement strand
AGGGATTTCTTTCCAGACGTTTTGACAATCTGCTGAAAAATGAGTGGCTGGGAAGCTTTTATGATAAAGGGATTGACTGGGTGTTCTCACATAAAAAGCTTTGTGTGACCGGTACGCTGGCAACCCTTCCACTGTGTGTGTTTCTTTTTTATGTAATGGAAAAAGAGCGTATGCCGCAGATTGACCAGAATGAACTGGTGGCAAGGATAGAGTGGAATGAGAATATCCATGTGGACGAGAACAACCGCCGGGTGGATGATTTAATGAAACAGGTGGACGACCGGGTAACGGAGCATGCTGCTTATGTGGGTATGCAGGATTATATATTGAACGGGGGCAGTGAACTTTCGTCTACCGAAGCGGAACTTTATTTCAAGACGGAAAAGCCATCCGGAATCTATTCATTGCAGGAATTATTAGAGAAGGAGATAAGAGAGAAATATCCGTTGGCTGTGGTTACTTTCTCACCTCCCGAAACAATCTTTGAAAAATTGTTTGTGACAGGAGAAGCGGATGTGGTAGCGGAACTCCATACGGCGAATAAGTCGCAGGCACCGGATGCGGAGCATTTGCAGCGGTTGGAAAAGGAAATTACGCGGGTGGCGGATAATGTTCCGACGGGCATCGCTTTCCGGAATCAGATGAATCTGATAATCAATAAAGAAAAACTGTTGTTGTATAACGTATCATATGATGAATTGACGCGGGTGCTCCGCACGGCTTTTAAAGAAAACAAGGTTTCCGTTTTACGCTCTTATCAGCAATATCTGCCTATCAGTATTGCCGGAGAGGAAAAGAGTGTAAATAGTGTATTAAGTGAAACTTTGGTGCGGACGATGGCGGATGGTAACGGAGAGGTGAATCATATTCCTTTGAATAATCTGGTGACGGTAGTGCCCGCCGAAGATTTGAAGAGTATTACGGCGGGAAAGAACGGAGAATATATTCCTTTAAGTTTTTATGATGTGAAGGATGCACCGGAACTGATGCGGAATGTAAAAGAGGTGGTTAGTGAGGAAAAGGAATGGGAAGTGGATTTCTCGGGTAGTTTCTTTTCGAATGAAAAAATGATGGGGGAATTGACTGTGATTCTTTTTGTTTCTTTGTTGCTGATGTATTTTATCCTTTGCGCGCAATTCGAGAGTTTCCTGCAACCGCTGATTGTCTTGATGGAAATTCCTATTGATACGGCTTTTGCTTTGCTGGCATTATGGGTTTTCGGTCACACGTTGAATTTGATGTCTGCCATAGGCATTATCGTGACTTGTGGTATTGTGGTGAATGACTCTATTTTAAAAATGGATGCCATCAATGAATTACGGAAAGCGGGGATGCCTTTGGTGGAAGCCATTCATACAGCGGGCAGGCGCAGGTTGAGAGCGATTATCATGACTTCGCTGACAACTGTCTTTGCAATGGTTCCGTTGCTGTTTACCTCGGATATGGGGTCGGAGATGCAGAAGCCTTTGTCTATTGCCATGATTGGCTCTATGGTGGTGGGAACTTTGGTCAGCTTGTTTATCATTCCTTTAATATATTGGTTTATTTATAGAAAACATGACAAAAATGAAGTACATTAGCATATGGATGGTGGGGTGTATGCTGTTGTCTCTCGGAGCAAAGGCGCAGCAGGTGGTGAAGCTGGATTTGCAACGCACGATAGAGATTGCGAATGATAGTTCCTTGTCCGCTTTCAGATATCAGAATCTTTATTTGTCGGGATATTGGGAATATCGTACTTACAAGGCGAACCGTTTGCCGAGTCTTACGCTGGATCTGACTCCGGCTAAATATTATCGCTATATCACCCAGCGTTATGATTCGAATGAGGATATGGATGTGTATCGTGAACAACAGATGTTCAGCGCATCGGGTGGATTGAGTATCAAACAGAATCTGGATTGGACGGGCGGTACTTTCTATATTGATTCGGAACTGGACTTTATGCGTAATTTCGGTGACTCAAAGTCTACACAGTATTCCAGTATCCCTGTGCGTGTGGGATATCAACAGAGCCTGTTGGGATATAATGCTTTTCGTTGGGACCGGAAAATAGAGCCGTTGAAGTATGAAAAGGTGAAGAAGCAATTCATTTATAACACGGAAATGGTTTCAGAAGAAGCGGTGACTTATTTCTTTGCGTTGGCTATGGCACAGGCGGATTACCGCTTGGCGGAGGAGAATGTGGCGTCCAGTGATACCCTTTATAGCATCGGACTCCAGCGTCATAAGATAGCAGCCATATCACGTGCCGATTTGCTGACATTGCAGCTGGACAAAGTGAATGCGCATAATACGTTGCAGAATGCGCAGATTGCTTTGAAACGCGCTATGTTTTCATTGGCTTCCTTTCTGAACCTGGATAAGAATACTGTGATTGAATTGGATATACCGGGACGTCCCACAGGAAAGATGATTCCCGTAGATGATGCGTTGATGCGGGCCAAAGAGAATAATCCTACTTTTCTGGAACAACGACAGAATGTGCTGGAAGCGGAACAGAATGTGGACAAGACAAAGAAAGAATCCCGTTTCAATGCCAGCTTTAATGCCAGTGTGGGCTTTAACCAGGTGGCGGATAAACTGGGAGATGCTTACAGGCATCCTTTGCAACAGGACTTGGTTTCTGTCAGTGTTTCTATTCCTTTGATTGACTGGGGGGTGAGAAAGGGTAAATATAATATGGCGAAAAATAATCTGAATGTGGTGAGGATTGCCGCCCGTCAGGAAGAACTGAGTGTGGAGGAAGAGGTGATTATGACGGTGAATGATTTTAATATTCAGCAGAGTTTGATTGCGAGTGCGGAGGAGGCTTTGGATCTTGCCGTAATGGCATACGAGCAGACACGCCAACGTTTTATCATCGGAAAGGCGGATGTGAATAGTCTTACTCTTTCGTTGAACCGCCAGCAGGAAGCGCAGAAAAATTATATTTCGGCTTTGCAGAATTATTGGTTGAATTATTATAAGATACGTAAACTGACGCTGCACGATTTTGAGTCCGGTTTTTCCCTTGCGGACAAGTTTGATTTTAATACAGGAATTTATCGATGAGTAATCCGCGTAACCTCTCCTCGTTTACCTTGATAGTGACATTTGTCTGCCTGTCACTGATAGGGGTGGTATTAGTACCGCTGTTGCCGGTTAAGCTGGCGCCGTCGCGTTCCTTGCCCGGTCTGACTGTTTCTTTCAGTATGCCCGGCAATTCGTCACGGGTTATTGAGGCGGAGGTTACCAGTAAACTGGAGGCGATGATGGCCAGAGTAAAGGGAATCAGGAAGGTGAACTCTACTTCGGATAACGGCAGCGGCTCAATTTCTTTGGAACTGGACAAGCATGCGGATATTGACGTTACCCGCTTTGAAGTGTCTACCATCATCAGACAGACCTGGCCTCAGCTGCCCGAGGGGGTGAGTTATCCTCAAATCAGTACGCGACGTTCGGATGATAAGGCATCCAGACCTTTTATTACTTATACACTGAATGCGCCTGCCAATCCTATTTTGATTCAGCAGTATGCGGAAGAGAATATCAAGCCGGTATTGGGACAGTTGAAGGGGATTTATAAAGTGGAACTGAATGGAGCTACACCTATGGAGTGGCAGTTGGAGTATGACAGTGACCAGCTTTCGCGTTTGGGAATCACACTGCAGGCTGTGCAACGGGCCATTAACCGCCATTATGAAAAAGAGTTTCTGGGGATCTGTTCTATTGAAAAAGGTGCGGAGGGCAGAGAGTGGATCAGACTGGTACGTACATCTACTGAAAAAGAAATGGAATTTGAACCGGGAGCCATTCAACTGCAAGCCGAAGATGGAACGATGGTTACGCTGGATAAACTGATAAAGGTAAGGCATGTGGAAGAACGACCGCAAAGTTATTACCGGATAAACGGGCTGAATTCTGTCTACCTGTATATCACGGCCGAGGAAACTGCCAATCAATTAAATTTAAGTGGGGAAGTGAAGCACCTTATGGGTGAGTTGCAACAGAAGATGCCTCCGGGCTATGAGGTACATATCAGTTATGACGCTACGGAATATATTCAGAAAGAATTGGATAAGATTTATTTCCGTACCGGACTGACCGTATTGATTTTATTGCTGTTTGTAGCGTTGATAACACGAAATCTGCGTTATCTGTTCCTGATTGTGACCAGTCTGGCGGTTAATATATCTGTTGCCGTCATTCTTTATTATGCATTTGGTCTGGAAATGCAGCTTTATTCATTGGCGGGTATTACCATCTCATTGAATTTGGTGATAGATAATACGATAGTGATGACAGACCATATTCTGCATCGCCGCAATCTGAAGGCGTTTGTTTCTGTACTGGCGGCCACGCTGACTACTATCGGGGCATTGGTTATTATTTTCTTTCTGGATGAGAAGATACGTCTGAACTTGCAGGATTTTGCAGCGGTGGTCATTATCAATCTGGCAGTATCTTTGTTTGTTGCATTATTCTTTGTTCCGTCCATGATTGATAAAATAGGTTTGGAGAAGAAAAAGAGAAGAAAAAGAAGACGTTTTCTGCTCAGACCCACTTTTATGAAACGGTTGACTGTCTATTTTACCCGTTTCTATCAAGGGGTGATTTATTATTTATGCCGTTTCAGGGTGATAGCTTGCCTATTATTGCTGCTGGGGTTCGGTCTGCCTGTATTTATGCTGCCCGAGAAGATGGAAGGAGAAGGTAAATGGGTGGAATATTATAATAAGGTATTTGATAATCCTACCTTCAAGGATAAGGTAAAGCCGGTAATCAACAAGGCTTTAGGTGGCAGCCTCCGTCTTTTTGCGGAAAAAGTATACGAGGGAAGTTATTTCAATCGTGATGAAGGTGAAGTGGTGCTTTCCGTTTATGCTACGTTGCCTAATGGCAGTACATTGGAGCAGATGAATGTGCTGATTAAGAGGATGGAAACTTATCTGAGCGATTTCAAGGAAATCAGGCAGTTTCAGACGTATATCTATAATGCGCGTCAGGCTAATATCCAGATTTATTTTACAAAAGAAAATCAGCGGAGCGGATTCCCGTATACTTTGAAAGCTAATATAATCAGTAAGGCACTGACTTTGGGAGGTGGTAGCTGGAGTGTATATGGTTTGCAGGATCAGGGCTTCAGTAACGATGTGCGTGAGAGTGCGGGAAGTTTCCGTGTGAAACTGTATGGATATAATTATGACGAACTTTCTTATTGGACAGAACAGCTGAAAGAGAAGTTGTTATTACACCGTCGTATTAAAGAGGTTACGGTAAATTCGGAGTTCTCTTGGTGGAAAGATGATTATAGCGAGTTCTATCTGGATTTGGACAGGTTGAGGATGGCGAAAGAGCATATTACAGCCACGCAGCTGTTCGCCGCTTTGCGCCCTGTTTTCGGAAGGGATATTTATTGTGGTAACGTGTTGTTTGACAGTCAGACGGAGCAATTGAAACTTTCATCGGTTCAGGGACAACGATATGATGTATGGGGATTGGTCAATATACCCTTTTTTATTGATGGCCGTTCTTATAAACTGGCTGATTTCGCTACTGTCCGGAAGGGACAGTCACCTCAGAAAGTCGCTAAAGAAAACCAGCAATACCGGCTTTGTCTGCAATATGAATATATCGGTTCTTCCGAACAAGGAAAAAAACTGTTGAAGAAAGACTTGGAAGAATTTAATAAGATATTGCCTATGGGATATACAGCCGAAAATGAGCAGGATTACTGGTCATGGAATAAGAAAGATAACAAGCAATACGCATTGCTGTTGATTGTAATCGCCATTATTTTCTTTACGACGGCTATTTTGTTTAATTCCTTGAAACAGCCTTTGGCTATCATTTTTGTTATTCCGATATCCTATATCGGCGTATTCCTTACGTTTTATCTTTTCGGACTGAATTTTGATCAGGGGGGATTTGCTTCTTTTGTATTACTTTGCGGTATTACAGTAAATGCCAGTATTTATATTCTAAATGAATATAATGCGATAAGAAAAAGGTATCCTCTGTTATTACCGGTACGTGCCTTCACCAAGGCATGGAATTCGAAAATTCTGCCTATCTTTCTGACGGTCGTTTCTACTATTCTGGGATTTATTCCTTTTATGGTGGGAGATGGAAAAGAGGCTTTCTGGTTCCCTTTGGCAGCAGGTACTATAGGCGGGTTAGTTATGTCTATACTTGGAATATTTTTGTTTCTGCCTATATTCTCATTGAAGAAACAAAAAAGATAATAAAGGTTTTACTTTTCTTTTTCAATAGAAGTGTTTACTTTTGTTGTTACAAAAAACGTTGAATAAATATTATCTAATACTCGCTAATCATGTTGACTCAAATTATTAACGGCAAGATTTTTACTCCGCAAGGTTGGCTGGACGAAGGCTCTGTACTGATACGGGATAATAAAATATTGGAAGTGACTAACTGTGACCTGGCACTGATCGGTGCAAAATTGATTGATGCTAAAGGGATGTATATTGTACCCGGATATGTGTGTATGCATGCTCATGGCGGTGGTGGTCACGATTTTAATGAATGTACGGAAGAGGCGTTCCGCGCAGCTGTAAAAGCGCATCAGAAGCATGGGGCGACCAGTATTTTCCCAACTTTGTCTTCTTCTCCTTTTTCAGAAATCCGTAAGGCGGTAGCTGTATGCGAAACCTTGATGAACGAGAAGGACAGTCCTGTGTTGGGGTTGCATGTAGAAGGCCCTTATCTGAATCCGAAAAGAGCAGGTGAGCAGTTTGCCGGGAAATTGAAGAATCCTGATAAAGAGGAATATACTTCTTTATTGGAAAGTACTGACTGCATCAAGCGTTGGGACGCTTCACCTGAACTTCCGGGCGCGTTGGAATTTGCCCGCTATTTGAAATCAAAAGGTATATTAGTGGCTGTGTCACATACAGAATCGGAATACGAGGGGATAAAAGCTGCGTTTGAAGCTGGGTTTACTCATACTGCCCATTTCTATAACGGTATGCCGGGATTCCATAAATGTCGTGAATATAAATACGAAGGGACAGTGGAAAGTGTTTATCTGACAGACGGAATGACCATTGAATTGATTGCCGACGGTATCCATTTACCTGCTACTATTCTTCGGTTGGCTTATAAGTTGAAGGGAGTGGAAAAAACTTGTTTGGTTACGGATGCTTTGGCATATGCCGCCGCTGATGGAATGGAAATAACAGATCCTAATGTGATTATAGAAGATGGTGTATGCAAAATGGCTGATCATTCTTCATTGGCAGGTAGCATAGCAACCATGGATGTATTGGTACGGACAATGGTAAAAGCTGGTATTCCGCTGGCCGATGCCGTGCGGATGGCTTCTGAAACTCCGGCACGGATTATGGGAGTGGATGACCGGAAGGGGGCATTGCAGAAAGATATGGATGCCGATGTGTTGATTTTGGATAGAGAACTGAATATCCGGGCGGCTTGGGCTATGGGCAGGCTGGTGGAGGATACGAATACTTTGTTTTAAAATAGAAGATAAAGGGAGAATTAGTATCCTTATTGTGTGGACAAGATGCCTTGACTGTTTCGGAAAACAATCAAGGTATCTTTTTTTCGGGTTTAACTCGTCATTATCAAGAGGATTTGCTACATTTGCAACTTGTTAAAATGAGAACCAAATAATAAAAAACGATATGAACGGAGATTTTAGAGAGGATTTGAAGAGAGCCTGTGAAGTGATGCAGAAGGGAGGAGTGATTCTTTATCCTACTGATACTATTTGGGGAATAGGTTGTGATGCAACTAATCCGGAGGCGGTGAAACGAGTTTATGATATAAAGAAGCGTGCTGACAGTAAGGCGATGCTTGTATTGGTGGACAGTACGGTAAAAGTAAATTTTTATGTTAGTGATGTCCCTGCGGTAGCTTGGGATTTGATTGAGGTGGCAGACAAACCGCTGACAATCATTTATTCCGGTGCACGAAACCTGGCATCCAACCTGATTGCCGAAGATGGCAGCGTAGGTATCCGGGTGACGAATGAAGAGTTCTCCAAACGTCTCTGTCAACAGTTTCGTAAGGCGATTGTTTCTACGTCAGCTAATATCAGCGGACAACCTTCACCGGCAAATTATAGTGAGATCACAGAGGAACTAAAGTCTATGGTCGACTATGTAGTAGGCTATCGACAGGAAGAAATGGGGCATCCGAAACCATCCAGCATTATAAAACTGGATAAAGGTGGCGTTATAAAAATTATCCGGGAATAAGATAACGGACTGCACATGGAAAAAGAGAAGAGAAGTTTGTTTCAGCGTTTCCTTTTATGGCGTGAAAAGAATATAAAGGAAAAACAGTTTATCTTGATACTCAGTTTTCTGGTAGGTATCTTTACGGCTATTACAGCTTTGATATTGAAGATGCTGATACACTGGATACAGAATTTCCTGACGAATAATTTCAATACGACGGAGGCTAACTACCTTTATTTAGTCTATCCGGTAGTGGGAATTTTTCTGGCAGGCTTGTTTGTACGCTATGTCGTGAAGGATGACATCAGTCATGGAGTTACAAAAATCCTTTATGCCATTTCCCGTCGGCAAGGGCGGATTAAGCGGCATAATACATGGTCGTCTGTGATTGCCAGTTCCATAACCATTGGTTTTGGTGGTTCGGTAGGAGCGGAGGCGCCTATTGTACTGACAGGCTCTGCCATTGGCTCCAATCTGGGAAGTGTCTTCAAAATGGAACATCGCACTTTGATGCTTTTGGTAGGCTGTGGTGCTGCCGGTGCCATTGCCGGTATCTTCAAGGCACCTATTGCAGGATTGGTGTTTACGCTGGAAGTGCTGATGATAGACTTGACTATGACCTCTCTGCTCCCCTTGCTGATTTCTGCGGTGACGGCTGCTACCGTTTCCTATATCACCACCGGAACAGAAGCAATGTTTAAGTTTCACCTTGATCAGGCATTCGAGATGGAGCGCATTCCTTACGTTATCATGCTGGGTATTTTCTGCGGATTGGTTTCGCTCTACTTTACCCGTGCCATGAATTCTGTAGAAGGCGTTTTCGGCAAACTGAAAGGCCCTTACCAGAAACTGGCTTTAGGTGGTATTATGCTGAGTATCCTGATATTTCTCTTTCCACCACTCTATGGTGAAGGTTACGATACTATAGAATTATTGCTGAACGGTACTTCCAATGCGGATTGGGATACAGTCATGAACAACTCATTCTTTTACGGACATGGTAATTTGTTGCTGCTTTATCTGATGCTGATTATCTTATTTAAGGTGTTTGCATCCAGTGCCACAAACGGTGGTGGAGGTTGCGGTGGTATTTTTGCACCCTCTTTGTATCTGGGGTGTATTGCAGGCTTCGTCTTTGCCTTTTTCAGCAATAAGTTTGATTTCTCGTACTATTTACCTGAAAAGAATTTTGCCTTGATGGGTATGGCAGGGGTGATGAGTGGTGTCATGCATGCCCCGCTGACCGGGGTCTTCCTGATAGCCGAGCTGACGGGAGGATATGACCTTTTCCTGCCACTGATGATTGTGGCTGCCAGTTCATATCTGACGATTATAGTTTTCGAACCTCATAGTATTTACTCCATGCGTTTGGCCAAGAAGGGAGAATTGCTAACCCATCATAAGGATAAAGCGGTACTTACCCTGATGAAAGTAGAGAATGTCGTGGAGAAAGATTTTGTTGTGGTTCATCCTGAAATGGATTTGGGTGAGTTGGTGAAGGCTATTTCGGCTTCACGGCGTAATATATTCCCTGTAACGGATAAGAGTGGGATACTGATTGGAATTGTCACTTTAGATGATATCCGAAATATCATGTTCAGGCAGGAACTATATCATCGTTTCACAGTAGGAAAACTGATGACGGCTATCCCCGCACGTCTGTATGATACGGATAACATGGAGCAGGTGATGCGTACGTTTGATGATACGAAAGCATGGAACCTTCCTGTAGTAGATGAAGAAGGACACTATTTGGGATTTGTCTCCAAGTCTAAGATATTCAACTCATACCGTCAGGTATTGGTACATTTCTCTGAAGATTAGAAAGTTTTTATATGATGAAGAAAGAAGATTTACGGATTGTTTACATGGGTACTCCGGATTTTGCAGTGGAGTCCTTGCGTTGTTTGGTAGAAGGTGGATATAATGTAGTAGGGGTCATCACCATGCCTGATAAACCGGCGGGTAGAGGGCATAAACTTCAGTTCTCTCCTGTGAAGCAATATGCACTGGAACAGAATCTTCCTTTATTGCAGCCGGAAAAATTGAAAGATGAGGCTTTTGTCGAAGCTCTGCGTGAGTGGAAAGCCGATTTGCAAATAGTGGTTGCTTTCCGTATGCTGCCCGAGGTGGTATGGAATATGCCACGTTTGGGAACCTTCAATCTTCATGCTTCTCTTTTGCCCCAATACCGGGGAGCAGCTCCCATTAATTGGGCAGTTATCAATGGTGATACAGAAACGGGAATCACGACTTTTTTCCTGCGTCATGAGATTGATACAGGCGAAGTGATTCAGCAAGTGCGTATTCCTATCGCAGATACAGATAATGTAGGCATTGTACACGATAAGCTGATGATGCTTGGTGGAAAACTGGTAACTGAAACGGTGGATGCAATATTGAATGATGCTGTGAAACCTATTCCACAGGAAGAAATGGCGATTGTAGGCGAGTTGCGACCGGCACCGAAGATTTTTAAAGATACATGCCGCATCGATTGGAATCAACCAGTCAAACGTATTTATGATTTTATCCGTGGTTTGTCTCCTTATCCGGCTGCCTGGTCAGAACTGGTTCAACCCGATGGAGAAGCGGTAGTTGTGAAGATATTTGAGACAAAAAAGATATTAAAGTCCCATGAATTAGCTCCCGGTACTTTGCTGACAGATGGCAAAACTTATATCCATGTGGCCGCGGCAGACGGCTTTATTGATATACATGCCCTGCAACTTCCTGGCAAGAAGCGTCTGAAGACAGATGAACTTCTGCGTGGCTTCCGGTTGACCGAAGAGTTCAGAATGAAATAGTTACGAGCTACGAGCTGCAAGCTACAAGTGCTATGCAGAGTGATAGCGTAGCAACTTGTAGCTCGTAACTTGTAGCTCGTAGCTTGTAACTCGTAACTTATTGCTTATATTTTTGTTCCTTTCCCAAAATTTTCCTTTCTTTGCACATTATTAACTACTAAACATTGAATGCCTATCGGAACACATTACGCTGAAATCTAAAAACACACGTAATGAAAAAGCAAACAAATGCTACTGACGAAACGTTGGTAGCCCTTTATGCACAAGGTAATAACGAGGCATTCGATATCCTGTTGAACCGTTATAAGGATCGTCTTTATGCGTATATCTATTACACGGTACGTAATGAAGAACTGGCGGAAGATATATTTCAGGAAACTTTCACAAAAGCTATTGTCACTATTCAGCAAGGGCGTTACAATGAAAATGGCAAATTTCCTGCTTGGTTGACCCGTATTGCCCATAATCTTATTATTGACTGTTTCCGTCAGGAAAAACAGGAGAATCTGGTATCCTGCGATGAAGAAGAACGGAATTTACTGAACAATATCCGTTTGTCCGAAGGGACGGTTGAATCTGAAATCGTAAATCATCAGATCCTTTCAGATGTGCGTCGTTTAATAAAGCACTTGCCGGACGAACAACGTGAGGTCGTACATATGCGTTTTTATCAAGACCTCAGTTTCAAGGAGATAGCGGAGATGACGGGAGTCAGTATCAATACTTCTTTGGGGCGTTATGCCATTTTAAACCTGAGACGGATGGCGGAGAAATATGGAATAGCCTTGACCGTAAACTAAAATATTTCATTCAATTTAACTCACAGAATTGCCCGGGCATAGTGGTTTTACATTATGCTCGGGCGGTTTGTCTACAAAACTCATATTTTTTATAGTTTCTCGTATACTATTTCTCTTTCTTTCACGTTCTTATCATATAAAGGAACTCCTATCTCATGACGGGTAGCCTATGACTTCAGCTTTTAATTTTTAATTATCAATTTTTAATTCAATGAGCCTATGGATAAAAAAACTACTCCTTCCTTTTCTTCTTCATCCGTAAAACCGCGTATATCCGGTGGTACAATATCCGGTGAACGTCCGCAGCCTTCCGAGAAAACTTTGGATTTTCTTCGTAGCCTGGCCCGCAATTACCGGATTGTAACTCAGCTTCCGCAAGGCTTGCAGGGGATAATATTAGGATGAATGAAATCTTTTGTCTACATTTGTACGTTATATCTATATATAATCTGTAAAATGTAGTGTATTATGAAACCAATCATAGCTCCTTCAATCCTGTCCGCAGATTTCGCTTATCTGGCAAAGGACCTGGAAATGCTGAACCGCAGTGAAGCCGACTGGGTACATATTGATGTTATGGACGGTGTGTTCGTTCCCAATATATCTTTCGGTTTTCCCGTATTGAAGTACGTAGCAAAGATTTCAAAGAAGCCTTTGGATGTACATCTGATGATAGTACAACCCGAGAAATTCATTCATGAAGTGAAAGCGTTGGGGGCACACACCATGAACGTGCATTTTGAAGCATGTCCGCACCTGCACCGGGTAGTGCAACAAATACGTGAGGCCGGTATGCAACCAGCTGTCACGCTGAATCCTGCTACTCCTGTAGCTATGCTGAAAGATATTATCCAGGATGTATATATGGTGTTGCTAATGAGTGTAAATCCCGGCTTTGGCGGACAGAAATTTATCGAACATACAGTTGAGAAAGTACGGGAATTGCGTGCTTTGATAGACAGTACCGGTTCGAAAGCATTGATAGAAGTGGATGGTGGCGTGAATTTGGAGACAGGTGCACGTTTGATAGCTGCCGGTGCAGATGCATT
>OGNQ01001795.1_pt1 | contig 12878 bp, 18 predicted proteins | sample 1573481 | NCBI WGS metagenome assembly OGNQ01 (sample SAMEA2581920, study PRJEB24529) | metagenome | biome: Human gut stool | place: China | collected 2011 | reverse complement strand
GTAGAGCACTTGACTTTTAATCAAGTTGTCGGGGGTTCGAATCCCCCGTGTCTCACTAAGAACTTTTTATTATATGTTTTAATATAAATAAAAAGTAAGGACTTCCAGGAATGGAAGTCCTTTTTCGTTGTATCTCATTTTTTCTGCAGCAACCGGAACCAGGAAAAGAAATTGTAATACATTTCAAAATGTATCTCACAAATCAAAGCCGGTTTTCCTGATCAGCGCCGCAGCCATTAAATATTGAGATACATTACACATGAATCAAAGAAGCGCGAAGAGAACAATTGACCTTATAAAAAAGATTTGCTTCAAATTCTGACTTTGACCAGAAGTAGCAAAAACCATCCACAGGATCAACGACTACATATTCATCCAATGTTATAGTAAATTCTTTTATATCCATAATTCCTCCTTAATACCCAGCCTGAAAAAATACTGAATCTAATCTGTATATATCGCTGTGCAACATCTTAGCTTGTTGGGCGAGATGTAAATACATTTTAGTTGTTGCATAATCACTATGTCCCAACATCATGCGCAAAAATTCCAAATTGCCGCCACCAATAATAAAAGACGTTGCAAATGTGTGCCGAAGCAAATGCGGATGCAACCGATCTATACCGGATCGCTTTTTTAATCTGGCAAAAACCATTTTCACAGACGTTTCTGTTATTGGTTCAGTTGTTCCAACCTGAGCAAACACCGGAAAATCATCTTCCGGAGTGTAAGCCCGGTATTTGATCAAATAATGGTAAAGCATCCGTTTTAATTTAGGACAAAGAAACACTGTCCGGAACTTATCCCCTTTACCTTTAATTGTCAGGTAATTGAGTTTGAAATTGATTCCCTTAAATGTAAGAGACACCACATCACCGAGACGGAAACCAGCATCCAGCATCAAATGGATAATGCAAAGGTTACGAAGTCCGGATTCTGTTTTATCATTATAACAACCGTCAATTTCATCAACTTCCCATTGCGTAAGAGGAAGCACCGGAGCATTGTCTTTTTTCAGAAATTTTACTTTCCGCAAAACATCAGCAGAACAGTACCCTTCATCAATGCAATAGTTTAAAAACACCTTTGCGGCTCTGAAATAAGTATTGATAGAAGTATTTTTACAACCGGTTCCCCGGAGCTGAGAGAGATATGCAAGCACCAACTCCCGGGAAATTACATCACACTCGATCAGATCGGGCGCTGATCCAATCTGATCAGACAGAAAATCAACAAATTTCTGCACATTAAATCGATAATATACAATAGACTGTTCAGAGCAATATGCTTCATGATCCACTAAAAATAAATTGTAAGCTATCTGTACATTCATAAAAACCCTCCTTATCTGGAGATATACCATCACTTTGCAACATTCGCCTTTACTTTTTGGCTTTTTCATGTTATAACAAAGCTAAGAGTTGAAAATTATATCTCCGGTATCTTTATCAATAATCATAAGGTTACTGGAACGCTTAACAGCATTTTTCATTGTGTCCGCTAATTCATCCGAATTGAATTGGCGGATTTTCTTTGTTTTAAAACGAATTGCATCTTCAACATCATTATCGTTTAGCATACAAAGCGCCTCAATACAATCCCTCAAAGGATCATCACTATTAATACCACGGGTATAAATACCATATGTTATAGCAGATTTAACAGCGCGAGCTTTCACAACTTCACTATTCAGTTTTCTTGTATACGTTCTAACAAGTGATTTCTGATCATCCGGTATAAATGCATCCGTAAGTTTACAGCTGCGGAGAGCTTTCCAGAAAGGACACAAATCACGGCGAGATTTATTTGAATCATTTTTTCCGGGTTCATGGGGTTCAACTAACCGTAAAACTTTACTTGTAAGATAATCACAAATGAGTTTCCAGTTGTCAAAATAATCATAAACACGTTTTCCCTCTCCCTTAGACGAATTATCAAAGAAAGGTAAAAGTTCATATGTTTTTGTATGTTTCCTCATTGTCTGGAACTCCACATTCATAATCAAATTAACAGGTGGAGTAAGCAGATCAGCGAGCTTATGAAGTGAATCCGGCGAAATATCTTCTTTTTTTGTTAAAATCCTGCGGCATTTCTCAACATAATGTTTTTGACGTCCAAATTCTGCATAATACTGCAATCGACCATAATCTAAAGCTTTCCAACTGTGTTTTAAAAATGCGTACTCATAACAATACATATCATATCTGTTAATAAGTCCATTGAACAACCAAACTTTAAAAAACCATGGTTTATAACCTTTTTCAACTACTTCCTTTGATTTCAAATAAATTCGAATAAAAATTTTATCAGATCGCTTTCCGATAGCAAGATAATCAATCTCAAAATCTTCTGATCCCTTTTTGGAAGTATGTAATAATGCATCTTTAAAACGATCCACACGCATTTTATAGAAGTTTTCCGGACTGAAAAACTTTTCCGGGTTTTTTAAATAGTTAGAGTGCCAACAATAGTCCACACGGTTCTCCTGGACAAAATCAATTTCAAGTCCAAAATAATCTGCAATCGCTTTTACATACTCATAAGAACGTTCATAAGCTATATGAACCCCATACATCCAAAGCATATAACTACGAATCTGCACCACACATTCACAGGTTACTGAATCACCATTATCAGAAGAGTGCGGAACTTTTGGAGCGAAAAAGATATCAAATAACTCCGGACATTCCAAACAAATGTTGTACCATCCGGCATAACTAAAAGGTTTGTAGTTCAAAGCACCAGGCAGACCATCAAAGAAAAAGGACACACCAGACGAATAATCATTCAGTTTTTCCCATTCCTGACCAATCGCATCAAACTTCCTACGGAAGCGTTTCACACTCAAGTCCTTAGAATCATTTGTAAAATCATTTTTGAACTTGACGGAATAATAAAATGTATCAATATTATGAAGAAACTTTTTTTGCTTAAAATCAAACCAGTATGTATTTTCAACCTCATCAAACTCATTGTATATAAAAGATTTTTTAATATACAACTTGTCAATCAAAATAACCACCTCCATGTAAAAATATTTTTTCGTAGAATTGCAATTCTACGAAATTACAAAAATGGGTTCAAAGTAAGTATTCATCAGAGTTTAGCAAGAATTAGTTGTGTATTTTCAGACCACGTATTACAGCCCCGTGGTCACACCCCGGGCAAGCCGCGCCGCGGGTCCCCCTCAATCCCCCGCGTCACATCTTGTCCGGGGCGTGCCGTTCTTCGTTGTATCTCAAAAAATTTTCCTGGCACCGGAAGCGCCGGACTTTTTGAGATACACAAAATAAATCAACTAGGAGCGGAGAAAAGAGCATAGGTATCGTAAATGGAATAAAATTTCTTACGGGCTACAAAAAATTCACTTCCCACTTTTTCTTTCATGGGGTACCAGACTTTTACCGCAACAAATAATTTACCACCAGCAAAAAGAGAAAGAAGCTTTCCAGCAGCGCCGAAATTACTGACTTTACGGTGTACCCACTCATATTCGATCAAGCTGCGAATCTGCCGATCAAGCATCCTGTCAAACTGCGCCACCAATATAACCTCATACCCAAGTTTTCGATGCTGGGTAAAAAAACTACACCATGCAGCCCGGTTCTTTTGCCCCCATTCCCGGGCATTGAACATGATCTGACACTCATCGATCACCAACAAAATTTCCCCTTCCTTAACACGCCGTCCCACATATTCAGAATAATTACGGGAAAACGTAATTAAACGCTCAGGAGTAAGGAAAGCGTTATCAATATACAGGAAAGAACCTTTCGGTTTACTTATGCTGCTAAAATCACAGGAGAAGTTACCAATGATCGGAGCAGGACGATATTGCATCCAATGATATAACCGGGATGCCAGATGAAGGGATTTCCCTGCACCCGGTGTTCCAGAATAAAGAGTAATCATAAAACCTCCTACATAAGGGGTGTAATTTCTGTAACAGTTGTCACAGCTTTTCGGGCAAATTTAAGGATAATCCATGCCGTTACAGCGACAAGCCAGCCCTCCGATATTACAATAAAGGCATCTATAGGTACAAAATAGTTAATATAAGGTAGATATTCGCTAAACTCGGACACACCAAGATAAGCAAGAAATGGACTGGTTGGTAAAATTTTAAAAACTAAACCAACGCAAAGCACGAGCATGGCAAATATAATTCCGTAAAGTAGTTGCATAATATCACTCCTAACTAAATAATTTAGATATCCTGATTGTCATAAACATAAGCGCCAGTATATAAAAGATCTGCATCCCATAGCGAAACAATTTAATATATTTAGCATATTTAGACAAATCGACATCAACTTTGAATGTGTAATTAATAGATTTAAAATAATACTTAAAATGAAAAACAGGCGGAGCTTTTTCTGCACTCATGCCTTTGATCAGATTTACAATGTCAAAAGGAATACAGAAAGGGAATAATTTCGTTATATCTCCATATTTTCCCAGTTTATCAGCTATGCCACCTCCACCACCGCCTCCAGATCCGGTATCATCCGGATCAATCAGCTTACCAGTCTTCGGATCAATAAGTTTTCCCGTTTCCGGATCAATGTCTAAACCGGTTTCTGGATCAATAACGTTTCCAGTCTGAGGGTTAATGATAGGATTAACTGCAGGTTTCTTTTTTTTATCCTTATCCTTATCTGGCTTTTCATTAGGCTTTTCCGTTGTTTCTGTTTCTTCTGTTCCGTCTGGTTTTTGCGGAGTTTTAGGTTTAAACGGGATTATACCGGGGATAAAATCAGGATTTTTATCTGGATCGGGTTTCTGACCTGGCGATTCATTAGGCTTAACTATACGATATTCATCCGGAATATCTGGAGATTTAATCCACGGCTTTACATCTGGAACTTCTTTCGGACAAGCTCCAGCGGACACTTGAGCACCAATAGTATCTGTACCCACAAAAGCACCATTCTTTACGATCCACTGATAATCTAAAGAACATGTGTAACAAGCCATATCAAGATCAGTATGTCCATTTTTCACTATAGACCCATACGCGGTGCAGAACTCTGAATATTCTTTGCCCTGAAAAACCATTAAAGACTTAAAATCCGTGAAGCCATTATAAAAACGATAATCATCAACTAGTTCTTCTTTTCTGAGTACAAAAACTTGATATACACCCTTATCGTATACTATATTTAGCAAATAACCATCATTAACTACAGATTTAGCACGCATACTATCCAATACACCGCCACCTGTCAATGACGCGACATAATTATTAACAGATTCGACAGACGAGCAATCAAACTGATTTTGATTACCTGCATATTTAACCTGATACCCAAACACATCCTTAAGCATATCGTAAAGATCTTGCGATATAGATATACCCTTTTCCGTAGCAGTGTTTACAAGATTTTTAAGTTCCTTCATAGCAGCACTTCCGGCTTCGGAAAAAGCTTTCCAATGGATTTTCGCGGCATTCTCAACAAATGTCGTGAAATTATTCCAAACCTGTTTACCTGTTACGCTATGATTTTTAACAACATTCTCATCAACAGTCATATCATAGCCACACATAGAATAGAGAGTGTTCATAAGATCCCAATAAGTTACATACAAATATTCTTCCATTCCGGTAGCCTTAGCAGTGTCGTAGCTGGAAAAAACAACACCGATAACTATAAACATAGATAATAAAATAGGTACAATCTTTTTAAAAATTCGCTTCATAAAAAATCCTCGTAATTAAATATGTCAGTATGCTATAATCAAAACAGGAGGAGATGATTATGCCAGACGATAAAAAGGGCAAAAAATACTGGTACGATAAATACGCGCCGAAAAAACACAGCAAAGGATACTGGAGAGGGCGCTACAACAACACCATATTGAGAGATCCGGAATATTACCTGGAACATTACGGAAAGGACGGCAAAAAGCCACAGCCGAAACCTGAAACCAAAAGACAGAAACCAGAAAGAGCAGACTTCTGGAACAATCTGGACGAACCAGGAAAAATCATAATTATGATCCTAATAATAATGTATGTGTGTAGCAAACTCTCCGAGTGTTTCTAATGTATCTCATTTTTTCTGCAGCAAGTTCCTGATCCGAATGATGCTGCGTGAATATTGAGATACAAAAAAGGGTAAGGGCACTTGAAATCCCTTACCCTTTTTAGAGTGATAACTATTTTCCGAAAAACTACGCCTGCGCGGTGAGCTTTTTGAAAACTTTAATGCCGATTGTTACGGCAAGCACTGTGCCAATGATACCCAGCGCATAAGGTGCAGATGCGGTAATCATAGATGTAACATCCGTCTGGACAGTAGCAAAGGCTGTCTTCATTGCACTTGAAATAGCTTCCATAGGTAACCTCCTTCTGATGGTCAAGCCATCTTAAAAAATTTTATTATGCTATAAATCGCGTAGCCTATGCCCCACGATATAAAGCCGAGAACAAAACCTGCGGATATTCCAGCGGCAATAACTGTTAAATATGTAGAAAACATATCATTATCAAAATTCATGTCTGCCACCTCCGCGATAATATATGAAATATGATAAGTCCCACCAACATTGACAGGACGAATAAAACAGCAACATTGTAACTCATCTTTGAAGCCAAAACTTCCGGCGTATCAATCACCTGAACAGTCTCAGAAGATACAATATCATCTGATCGGCTTTCCTCTGTAGAGCCGTCAACAGTAGGAGAAGCAGCCGGAGCAGTTTCCTGATTTTCCAAAATTTCGGTTTCATTCATTACTTAGCCCCTTTCCCGGAATCTTTTGGGGAAATAACAGCAGCGTCAACAAAGTCCACATCCACCAGTTTAAGGACTGGCTTTCCATCACTACCGACAGTCATTTCAAAAGTGCCGTCATAAATACCAGGCACGTAGCTGACTTTATGTAACTTATCCTCCGAAAGAAATGATTTACCACGTCTGGTTCCGGATACTCCGTCAGCGGAAACGGTAGGTTCTACCTGCTCCCCGTGTTCGCCGTAAAAAAGAAACTCCATGGATACACCCTTGACGGCATCCCTTGTTTCAGTTGCTTTCATGTCTACAAGTCCCGAGTAATACAAAAAAATTCTAAATTTATTCATCTTTAATCCTCCATCTGTCCGTTTAAATCAGCAGCTTTTTCTATCTGGCTTTTAAGCCGTTCTAATGTATGCTGCACTGTTAAAAAATCTCTGAAAAAATAATTTAATGTACGATATTGGTCAAACAACAACGCTTCCTTTTTACGCTGTTTCTCAATTTCTTTGTCAAGCCGTGCAAGTTCTTTCTTCCGTTCTGATTCACCTTTTTTAGCTTCAAGGATTATATTTTCAAATTTTTCGTTAAATCCATTCCCAGCCTGTTGTTCGATGTAATCATAAACTTCCTGCGTCAACCGCACGGATTTTGCTATACTTTTCTTTACCAGCGTTAAGACTCCTTTCTATATTCCGCGATCTGATCCAGAATCAACATCGTATGATCGGCTAAACCGTTCCGGATCTTACCGCCACTGTTTAAATACCAGGCCGCCTGCAATATATCTATCAGGCGGCGGCTCTCATAGCCCGGCACCCAGACCGCGCGCAGGGTATGACCGCGCCCCATGACCTTGTCAATTAAAACCAACCGATACCGATTGGGGGAGTATTTCTCATAACTCCAACACAGATCCATCCCGCTACCTCTCAAAATCGCTATGCATATGTGCAAAAACTGCATTCCGTCTATGCATATCCTATGGATAAGCTGTTTATATACCGGGATAACGCACCCCGGCAAGATCCCCACAGGTGACTTCCCGGTGTGCTGTAGCGCGTTACCCCGGTATATAAACAAGCTTACCCACAAGGATACGCACAAGACTACAAAACTGCAGCTTTTACACATACACACAGCGACTACGGAGATCACGGACATGTACCTTTGATTGTCCTTTCTCGGCAATAAATCGGTATCAGTCGGTTAAAAAGACTTAAACCAAGGATGCGCAAAGAGAAGAACGCACGTCAGGGTGCCGGTCCGTGAGAGCCGCCGTTTTTGAAAAAGTTATTCCAAGCAGGGGACTGACAAGGAAACACACTATCGTAAATGTCCGGGACGAAAAAACACCGTCCATCCACACAGGACGGGCAAAGTTTACATTTTGCGGACATCACCGGGAATATATCCTCTGAAGCATCAGCTGGAGCATCAGCTGGAGCATCAGCCGAAGCATCAGCCGGAGCATCAGCCGGAGCATCAGCCGGAGCATCAGCCGGAGCATCAGCTTCAAAAGATATCCAACCTTTAACACTTACTAAAAACCGCGAAAGAACAACGGCATAATGCTCACGATTAGAACGAGCAGATTCACACGCAGATTTAAGAGCATTCCACTCATCATCATCAAATCCAACAGAATTGCACATAGCATCCTGAGCCGCCAAATATGCAGAATCAGCAGTTTCAAAATCCGCTAAAAATTCAAAAAAAGTATCATTGGTAATTTCTAATTTCATGTTCAGCACCTCCATGAAATGTAATGTAAATTATTTTGATTTTGTGTTATAATTGAGATAACTTTGAAAAAATGTATCACAAACCGTGTACCTCATATAAGTATAATACACTATTTGTAATACAAAAGCAATAGGAAATTACACGGAAAGTGATAAAAAATATGGAGGTATAATGTTTATTGAAAAATTAGAAAAGATAATCAATGAAAAAAACATAACAATGAATCGCTTAGCAAAAAATGCGGGATTCAGTCAAACAAGCACAGACAGATGGAAAAAAGGAAGTCTACCAAGTGCAGAAGCATTAATAAAAGTATGCAAATACCTAAACGTATCCGCTGACTACCTACTAGACCTTGACACCGGAGCACCACCCCCGATCTTGACCGATCAGGAACAAGAGCTGTTAGAGCACTTCCGACAATGTAGTCCGGGAGAAAGACAAAGCATCTTACTTCTGGCAAGTGCCGGAGCAGCCAAAGCGGAACAGGAAAAAGAATCATCAAATTCAAAAAACGTAGGGTAAAAGATATCTAAATTTAGATAACATAGATTAGTAGAAATTATCGAACTTAATTTTGAAAACAATAACATATAACACAAAAGATTCTTTTATTATGGTAAAAAGGACAAAGATAACTTTTAATCAAGTTGTCGGGGGTTCGAATCCCCCGTGTCTCACTGAAAGATCTATAGTGGTTTGCTATAGGTCTTTTTTTGTGCTAAGAAGTATACGAACTGTTTATTTTTATGGCATTTGGTATTGCAGCACCACTTCCATATGAGGCTATAGGACATGGGCTGTTGTTTGTGGATATTGCGATTGCAATGTATGATCTGGACAAGTTTAAGCGTATTAATGATATGTATGGACATTCGGCTGGAGATGAAGTATTAGTTGCGGTATCGGAAGCTGTGAGGTCCAGATTATGCGAGGACGAGATTCTGGTTCGCTGGGGAGGGGAAGAGTTTATCGTCATCATGAAACAGAATGAGCGGAGATTTGAGGAACATGCGCAGGAAATCCGCGAGGCTGTGGAACAGTTACAACTGGAAACCGTGTAGTGATGTACTGCAGCGAAATGGACTCCGCAGATAACGGTTATTGTGGATAAATCAGATGATAAAAGAATCCAAAAGGTATCATCAATCATACCTTTTGACCGGAACAACTTATGAGATAAAATAAAAAGGGAGCGGTGACGCCAATGTCATTAAGTTAAGAATTTTGACATAATTATAAAACACATCATATTGGCAATTGTTTGATAAATATGATGTGTTTTTTTCTTTTATCTATTTTGTAGCACAACAAAAAGACAGATTGTTTATCTGTCAAAAAAAACTTATAATTATCTATGATTAAGCCACTCTATATAGAAAGCTTACAGATGCCTGGGGTTTGACTTTGCGAGGGTCTTTTCGACCAGGTCTTACTGGTAATACATGCTTTTCTATTAGGTTAATCACATCAGGTGGACTAAGATTGCGTTTATTACGGAGATATTCTCTACAAATATAAATGGCGATTGTAAAGTTCACCTGTTTTGTTTTATCATTGTTTTTCATTTGTTTTATTACATGTGTTGTTATTAATTCACAATAGTTATACAAAAGTAATCGCGCATATATTTCTTGTTTAATAAAATCTGGTTTTCGTGCATGGAAACTTGTTAATCCTATGGCATATTTTAATTCTCTGAATGAAGTTTCTATTCCCCATCTCAAATGATAGATTTCCTTTATTTTTTTTACATCAAAAATATTTCTATCAAGATTTGTAATTATTATTTCATAAGAATTAGACCCTATAGGAAATCTAATAATACGAAATGATAATTCGTATGTTTTATCACTTTTTCGTGGAAGATAATCAAACACTTGATTTACAGGCATCCACTTATAGCCTGCATTTTTTGTGGTCTTTGTATTTTTCCTTGAAAAAATCTGAGTGATATCTATATCAAACTCATCATTTGGAGGAAGATTTAACCCAGATGCAATTCCATTACTATTTTTATCTTTGACACGTATAGCGAATTTCCATCCTTTTTCAATTGCATGTGCAAAAATGTTATAGTTTTCATATCCTCTATCAGCAACAAGAATAACATTCTCTAGTTTCGGTCTGTCAATCATTGTTGCACATGCTCTAAACTCGTTGTAATCCGCTGCTGTTTGCACTAAAACATCGGTGTATATACGATTCAAAACATCATAAAAGGCATTCAGATGTAGTTTATTAACAATTGAACCATGCTGATTACGTTCCCAAAAAGTTTCTGGATCCTTTTGATTGGTTGCAATGGTCAAGTTACTTCCATCACATGCAATTAAACGATAACCATGATAATTATTAGTAGTTGGAAGGTTGTCATCCGTAAAAGATTTAAACAAATATTCAAAAGTCTCTGGAAGTACTTTTGAACGTTGTTGCGTAAATGCTGACACAGACGGAGTATTTTTGTCAAAATCAAAGAAATCAAGTAGTTCTTTACTCATAGTAGCTCCACCCGAATTCATCATGATTCCTATAAAAGTTTTGAAATCAATTTTCCGTTTTCGAGAGAAATTGACATTGGGGTTTCAAAGAAATAAACATGGATTGTTAGCTAATTCCGAAATATGATTCTTTAGAGAATCTGAAACTTGATTAATATAATTGCTCATATGCGTTACCTCCTTGCAATCAAGATGTTCTTAATTACAAGGGCCGCTTTCGCTACCTCATTATCATTCAATAGCGAAAGCGGCCGCACATTTCGAATCATATGTCAAGCATTTATTACAAAATAAAAAGACCCTAGCATCATTTCTGATGCTAAGATCTTGATTGGTCATCTTAACTTAATGACATTGGCGGTGACGCTCCCTTTTTCCGACATGGAAGAATAGTTATTTGATGCAGTTCATGGTGGCATTTTCTGCATTTAGCTGTTTTTTGACACGCTGTTTCCAAATCATATACGTAACAATCAGTAAAATACCGGTTGTCAGCCAGGCTGCAACATCGGCACTGCATACACCCACGTATCCAAAAGGCTTTGCGGCGATCAGGATAACCGCATAACGGCTGAACAGTTCAAGCACACCGCTGAGCATGGGAACCAGACCACGGTCTAAGCCCTGCAGACCATTACGGTATACAAAGATCCATGCCAGAGGCAGCATAAAAATACTTGCAATGTGCAGATACTGCATTGCTGCGTGCAGTGTCTGTTCAGATGGGTTGTGGATGAACCATCCGACCATCGTAGGTCCGGCAAGGCAGCAGAGCAGTGCGGCGGCTCCGGCTGCAAAGAAACATAAATAAAATGCATCTTTCATACCGCGGAAAATGCGGTCATGTTTTCCTGCACCGAGATTCTGTCCGCAGTAGGTTGCCATGGCTGTACCGAGTGTCGGCATGGTCTGGGTGGCAATGTTGCTGACTTTGGAAGCAGCAGTAAAAGCAGCTACCACGCTGGAACCAAACACGTTGACGGCACTTTGCAGGATCATGGTTCCGATTGCTGTGATGGAATAGTTTAAAGCCATCGGAATTCCCACAGACAGCATCCGGCGGATCTCATGAAAATCACAGTAATAATCTTCGCGTGTGGTCCGCAGGATGTCATGTTTGCGGAACATGACGATGAAACATAAAACTGCGGAAACCGCCTGCGAGATAACGGTGGCATAAGCGGCACCGGCAGTGCCGAGTTTTACCACAACAATAAGGAAGATGTCCAGAAAAATATTGAGACCGCTGGACAGGATCAAAAAATAAAGTGGCGTCCGGCTGTCACCGATCCCGCGTAAAATACCGGATGCTACGTTATATGCCATGGTAGCAAAGATACCGGCAAAGATGACCCGGATGTACCGGTTTGCCAGTGTGATGATATTTTCCGGAGTATTCAGCCACAGAAGCAGCTGGCGGGAAAACGCAACCGTAGGAACGGTCAGAATCATGGAAATTACAACCGTTAAAAGCAGTGAAAGTGCTACGTAATGACGGAGAAGCTTCATGTCTTTGGCACCGAATGCATGGGATACCATGACACCGAATCCCTGGGCAATTCCGTTGGCGAAACCGAGAACCAGAAACATCAGGCAGCCCGTAGAACCGACGGCGGCCAGTGCATCCTCCCCAAGATACTGGCCTACGATCACGGTGTCTACCATGTTGTAGAACTGCTGGAACAGATTTCCAAGCAGAACCGGAAGGGAAAAAAGAAGAATGATCTTCATTGGATTTCCGATCGTCATGTCTTTTCTCATAGTAAAATCTCCTTTACCTCTTATTCATTTGTAATTGTAGTCAAAGAAAGAGACTAACAGTAAGGATAGTCTCTTTTCGTGCGGGCAACAGGACTTGAACCTGCACGGTCTCCCACTAGAACCTAAATCTAGCG
>OGNQ01001791.1_pt1 | contig 12899 bp, 9 predicted proteins | sample 1573481 | NCBI WGS metagenome assembly OGNQ01 (sample SAMEA2581920, study PRJEB24529) | metagenome | biome: Human gut stool | place: China | collected 2011 | reverse complement strand
AGGGTTTCTGGATGGGATTACAGGGGAATATGCAACACCGGAGAGCTATCTGGTTGACGAGCATGAAGTGGAAGAGTTTGATAGGCAGTTAATGATGTCCTTTTCTATTTTTAAATAATAGCTGTTGGCAAGTAACCGATAGGTAACCATAATAAAATAACCAAAAGGTAACCGATTGATGAGGCTGATTTAGGAGACAAGTGTGGAGATTAAAGAAAAGAATACAAAGGCAGAAAACCATACCGCAGAATTGACCGAATACAGTAGCAATTGCCGCACCGAGAACGCCCATTTCAGGGAAAATTCCTATACCGAAAATCAGGAGCGGGTCAAAAATAATATTTACAATTGCACCGAAAAGCTGGGATAACATCGGGAATATCATATTGCCTGTTGCCTGAAGCGTTTTTTCAACCATAATCTGTACAATTGAAAAGAACGAGAAGCAAAGTACAACCGTCAGATACTGGATTCCGTAGTTTAGAATAGCCTCATTCTGCGTGTACATTGCCATAAACGGGCGAACCGCAAAAAGTCCGAGCAATAAAAATATTACATAATTAAAAATACAGGTTACAAGACCGTGAGTTGCTCCGTCGTTTGCCTGAACAAAATTTTTCTCACCTAATTTTCTTGAAACAAGCGAGTTTACACCGACTGCCGTACCGACTGCAAACGCAATCAAAAGCATTTGCAGAGGATAAGCAAGCGAAGTTGCGGTCAGTCCGTCTGCGTCATAGTTGCCGATAAAAATACTGTCAACAACATTATACATTGCCTGAATTGTCATTGAAAAAATTGCAGGCAGACTCATTGTCAGAATGAGCCTTGTCATCGGCATAGTTCCCATTTTATTTTCTTTTGGCTGAATTACTTTTTCCATACTGATTCCTTTCTTATTCGCATACATATAGTTAATTGATCTTTCGTATCTTCCTGTAAATCCAAAATGCAACAAGCATTACAGCCGTACCGAGCAACACACCGAAAAAGTCAATCCACATATCGCTCACCTGTCCCGATCTTCCCTCAACCCCAAGTTGGATTGTTTCATCAATAAAACAGGTAAACAGTCCGATTGAAACGGTGTAGGGTATGAATTTTATCGGCTTGATTCGGTCAAATGAATAGGCACATGAACAGAGCAATGCTCCCAGAACGGTATATTCCGTAAAATGAGCAAGCTTTCTGATTATGTGGTCCGAAAGATTCGGCTCAATTCCGAATAATTTAAAAATTACTGTGACAAAATCAAGGACGCTTTCACTCTCTTGTGCCGACTCAACTGACGGCATTGAAGAATGAATAAACGCAAATGCAATCACTGACGCTGTCAAAACAAACATAATTATTCTGAATCGCATTGAACAGGAATTTGTTTTCATCAAATCACTCCATAATATATTTTACAGATTATTCAGTCAATGTCAACTTTTGAATAATTATTTATCATAATGTATAAATAAATCAAATTTTAAGGCTTTATTATGGAAGATTTTATCTTGCTCAAATATTGAAAAAAACTTTTAAATCTGTTATACTTATCAGGTATTGGCAAAATATAATTTCTAAGGAGCAAATATGTGGTATTTAATAGTATTTTTTATTTCAATGGTTCCGATAGTAGAAATCAGAGGTGCTGTGCCTGTTGCGGTTGCAAATGACTTAAATCTTTTTTGGACATATGTAATCTGCATTTTAGGCAATATGCTCCCGGTTCCGATTATCTACCTCTTTGCAAGAAAGGTTCTTGTTTGGGGTTCTGATAAGAAGTTTATCGGCAGATTCTTTTCTTTCTGTCTTGAAAAAGGCGAAAAAGGCGGCAGAAAACTAGAGGCAAAAGCAGGCAACGGAATGTTTGTTGCACTTATGCTTTTCGTAGGCATCCCTCTTCCCGGCACAGGCGCATGGACAGGAACACTTGCGGCAAGTATTCTTGACCTCGGATTTAAGAAAAGCGTTATAGCCGTTATGTGCGGTGTTGTTATCGCAGGCATTATAATGGGTATCGGTTCGGTACTTGTAGCAAACGGAATCAACTTTATTTTTGCTCCGTAAATAATTTTGGGCAGCACATTGCTGCCCTTATTTTTTGGTGAATTTATAAAATGGAAAAGAAAAATATATATGATGCAATTATAATCGGCGGCGGTGCATCGGGACTTATGTGTGCAATCACAGCAAAGAAACATGACCGTTCAAAAAAAATTGCAATAATCGAAAAAAATGACAGATTAGGCAAAAAGCTGATGTCAACAGGCAACGGCAGGTGTAACCTGACAAATCACTGTATATCTCCCGATAAATATGTCGGTTCTTTCAAAAAGCAGAGTAAAAAAATTTTTGAAAGATTCAGCGGTGATGAGATGGCGAATATTTTTAAAAACTTGGGTCTTTTAAGTTTTTACGATAACGAGGGCAGATACTACCCGATAAGCAAACACGCCGCATCTGTTCTGGATGTTCTGCGCTTACAGGTTGAAACACTTGGAATAGATGTTTTCACAAAACATAATGTCAATTCTATAAAAAAAGTTTCAAACGGTTTTAAAATTTCGTCTGATGACAGCGAGAAAAAGTACGATTTCATATGTAACAAACTTGTGATTGCAAACGGTTCAAAAGCCGCTCCTAAGCTTGGCGGAAACGCAAGTGCAATTGATTATCTTAAAAATTTCGGTCATAAGGTTGTTTCGTTCTCCCCTGCTTTATGCCCTGTTAAGGTTAAAAGCGATGTTCTGAAAACATTAAAAGGTCTGAGAGTTTCGGGCAAGGCACAGTTATACGGTGAACACGGTCGATTAATCAAGGAAGAAACAGGCGAAATTCAATTTACCGAGAATTCGCTGTCGGGAATTTGCGTGTTCAATCTTTCATTGTTTGCTAAACCGAACGACAAAATAGTGCTTGATTTATTGCCCGATTATTCGGAAAATGAGCTGATTAAAATAATCAGACAACATATATCATTGTTTTTTGATTTGCCATGTGAACAGCTTTTGACAGGGATTTTTCAGAAGAGAATCGGACAGGCAATTCTGAAAATCAGCCGAGTTGATTTGTCAAAGATTTGTTCCAAACTTTCAAAAGACGAAGTATCAGGAATTTGCAAAACAATAAAATTGATGTCATTTACAGTAAGCGGAAAAGAAGATTTCTCACACGCACAATGTGCTTTGGGCGGTGTTTTAGGCAAAGAGATTGACGAAAACACTATGATGAGTAAAATTGTGAAAAATCTTTTTATATGTGGTGAGGCAGTTGACCTTTGCGGTGAATGCGGAGGATTTAATCTTCATTTTGCATTTGCCGGAGGAATTATTGCAGGAGAAAATTTATGATCAGAGTGAACAATATACATTTAAGCCTTGACTACGATGATAAATCGGTTCGCAAGGCAGTTGCTCAACAGCTGAGGATTGAAGAAAAATCCATAAAAAGCTGTAAGATTTTTCGCAGATCGGTTGACGCAAGGAAAAAGGATAATATCTACTTTCTTACAACCGTTGACGCTGAACTTAACATCAACGAGGAAAAGGTATGTAAAAAATGCGGTAACGCTCAAATTGCGAGAAAGTATGAATATAATCAGATGAAATTTGGCAATGCGCCCTCCCCCATTGTTGTCGGAGCAGGTCCGGCTGGATTGTTTGCGACACTTATTCTGGCAAGAAGCGGTGCAAAGCCAATTCTTATTGAAAGAGGTAGTGATGTTGACAGGCGAACTGCCGATGTGAACAGGTTCTGGACAAGCGGTCAGCTTGACACAACTTCAAATGTTCAGTTTGGCGAAGGCGGTGCGGGAACATTTTCTGACGGCAAACTGAATTCAGGTACAAAAGATATAAGACAACGCAAGGTGCTTGAAGAATTTGTAAGCCACGGCGCACCCGACGAAATTCTCTATAACGCAAAGCCGCATATCGGAACGGATATGCTAAAAGGAACAATAAAAAATATCCGCAACGAGATTATTGAACTCGGCGGAAGGGTTATGTTTGAAACAAAGCTTGTTTCAATGGGTTTTAGTGATAACAAACTGAAAGCTATAACCGTTGAAACGGCTAACGGCAATGAAATTATAGAAACAGACAATGTTATTCTTGCAATCGGTCACAGTGCAAGGGATACTTTTGAAATGCTATACGACTTGAAATTGCCGATTGAGGCAAAGCCTTTCTCGGTAGGAGCAAGAATCGAACATCTTCGTGAAAAAGTTGACAAGGCACAATATGGCAGGTTTGCGGGCAATAAAAAACTCGGCTCGGCAAATTATAAGCTGAGTACGCACCTTGATAACGGACGGGGTGTGTATACATTTTGTATGTGTCCGGGAGGCAAGGTTGTCAATGCATCAAGCGAAAAAAACAGACTTTGCACCAATGGTATGAGTGAATTTGCACGAAATGCCGAAAATTCAAATTCAGCGTTGCTTGTAGGAATAAACCCGGATGATTATGAATCCGACCATCCGCTTGCCGGAATGTATTTGCAGAGAAAGCTTGAATCAAAAGCATTCGTTGCCGGCGGTGAAAATTATAATGCACCCATACAAAGAGTTGACGATTTTCTTAATAACAGAAAATCCACACATCTCGGTGATGTAAAGCCAAGTATCGGTCCGAATTATGAATTTTCAAATCTGAACGAGATTTTGCCTGAATATGTCTGCACTTCTATGGCTCAGGGCATTGTGAAAATGGGCAGAACGTTACACGGATTTGATGACGGTGACGCTGTTTTGACTGGCGTTGAGAGCAGAAGCTCTTCCCCCGTCAGAATAATGAGAAAAACAGATTCACTCGAAAGTGTACTTATTGAAGGGCTGTATCCGTGCGGTGAAGGTGCAGGCTATGCAGGCGGAATTATCTCCGCCGCAGTTGACGGCATTAAATGTGCCGAAAAAATCATTGAAAAATCGAATAAAAATTGAATAGATAATTAATGCTGTTTATCACCATACGGTGATGCAAATATTATTCAAGGAGTTTTTGGTATGAAAATTCTAATCACAGGCGGAACAACATTTGTGAGCAGATATGCAGCCGAGCATTTTGTGAGTAAAGGCGAGGAAGTTTTTGTTCTAAACAGAAACAGCAGACCTCAATCACAAGGTGTGCATCTGATTAATTGCGACAGATTGAATCTTGGCAACAAATTTGCTGACGAACACTTTTATTTAATTCTTGATATCACAGCGTACACTAATGAGCATATAAAGGCTCTTTTAAAGTCAGGTATTTCGTTTGATGATTACATTTTCATCAGTTCAAGTGCGGTTTATCCCGAAACTAATCCCCAGCCGTTTGCCGAAAATCAAACTTGCGGTAAAAATTCTGTCTGGGGCGATTACGGAATTAACAAACTCAATGCAGAAAAATACTTACTTGATACTGTCCAAAATGCGTATATTCTTAGTCCGCCGTATTTTTACGGTATGTATGAAAATTTGTACAGAGAAGCATTTCCCTTTGATTGTGCTATTCTATACAGAAAATTTTACATTCCTGAAAACGGAGATATGAAATTGCAATTTTTCAATGTGTCAGACCTTTGTAAATTTATTGAGATAATAATAGAAAAGCACCCAAGTAATCATATTTTTAATGTTGGAAACAAAGAAACCGTTACAATAAAAGAATGGGTTGAGCTTTGCTACAAAGTGGCAGGCAGAGAAGTTGAATTTGTAAGCGTGTCGAAAGATATTCCGCAAAGAGAATATTTTTGCTTCTACGATTACGAATATGTGCTTGATGTAAGAAAACAAAATGAATTAATGCCAAATACAGTATCTTTGTATGATGGATTGAAAGAAGAATTTGAATGGTATAAAAATCACCGAGACAGCATTTATAATCGCAAACCGTACATAGAATATATAGATACAAAATTAAAGTAATAAGTAAAAAATTAACAAAAGCAATGTTTCCGAACAAATGGAAACATTGCTTTTTTACCCTCATTACGAAACAATGTGGGATAGTCAAAAGTAAGTATTGAAAAAGAGCACAGGAAGCTCCAGAATTGTAGTTAGCAAGACAAACAATGGAGGAAAGAAAGCTATGCTCTATTTAGATGATATCAAATCAGCACCGGCAAGTTCGAAGGTTTCAACAACAAGATCGGCTACGGTTACCGCGACGATGACTTCTTCTTTACCTTGATTCGCTATATTTCTATTCCTTCTGTCCGTTCACCATCCCACAAAAAATCGTGATGAACCAAACAAATAACAGTACCGCCCCGACAGTAAAAATCGAAACAGCAAAATGCGCTTGATTGTGCGGGGCGGCTCTTAGATAAACTTGTTAAATTTTACTTGGAGTATTTACTCCACTGTCCGTTTGAGTAAATCATATTTACATCGGGGATTTTTAAGTCACCTGTCTGTGCTGAACCGTTATTGAATATAGCATAATCTGCACCATTCGGAAGTTCAAATCTGTATGTGTTATTACCTATACTTTCCATAGCCTTGCCGGGCCAGCTCATATAAGTAGAATCTTTTGAACTCCATACATAGACGTTTACTGTTGACCAGTTTTCCGTATTATTGAAATAAACATAATTCTTCGTCTGAATTGAAGTCGGTTCGGTTGTTGGCTCTGTGACATTCGTTGTAGGCTGGGTGGGTGCAACATTTTCTGTGTAAGTACCGCAGTATGAGTCTTCAACAATAAGCTTAACGATATAAGCCTGAATCATAGTTGCGTCTTTTACAGAAATAACAGAATCCTTGTTTACATCTGCCGCAATGAGAGCCTCATCGCTTAAAGTCGATATGCAAGCAATGTATCTTTGAACCTCTGTTGAATCACAGACTGTAATTGTTCCGTTTAAATCAACATCACCGATAAGAATTCTGTTTGAAGGCTCTGTTACCGGCTGAGTTGTAGACGGCTGTGTTGTAGCAGGCTGTGTTGTAGTAGGCTGTGATGTGGTAGGCTGAGTTGTGGTAGGCTGAGTTGCGATTGTAGTAGGACGGACTGTCGTGGAAGGAGCTGTTGTCGGCTGAGTGGGTTTTACAGTCGAATAGTTCTGCCAAGAACCGTTGCTGTAAATTTTATTACCGTCTGCAATCCTGAGGTCATCCGTCTGACTGTCACCGTTGTTGAAGATTACATATTTTGCACCGTCAGGCACTTCAATATCAAAAATATTATTACCCTTGTCGGTCATTTTCTTGCCCGGCCACGATGTCATTTCTTTATTATCATCACTCCAGAAATATGCATTGACCTTAGACCACTTGGTTGATGAGTTATCATAAGCAACAACCTTTACGGCATTCGGATCTACCTTTGTGTATGTATATGTTTCCGGATCGGATGTTGTCTTGCCGTCGCTTGCTTTTACTGTTACTGTGGTTACAGTATCGTAAGCAAGGTTTGTACCGATTGTAATTTTCTGACCGTTTGTGTAGTTTACAAATGCACCGTCATCAATTGAATACTGAGCATTTTTTGCATTCTTGCAATTGAGCGTAAGTGTGAGCTCATCTGTATTGTAGTTTGTTGAACCCGGAGTTACCGACGCTGAAGGTCCTTCGGGTTCGGCATCATAGACTACTGCTATACCTGATGAACCTATTGTACCTGAAATGGTGCTTGATGTAATTGTAAATGTGTTGCCCGAAACAGCGTCTGTGTATGTACCCGGTTTTGCGTAACCGCCGCCGTTTTCTACCGATACCTCGCCGCTTCCGCTGCCTTTTACGATAACAGCACCGCCGTCTTTACGGGTAATTACAGAACAACCGTCTGACACTGTGTAGTAATCGGCTTTGCCGTCCATTGCATTATGGAACTTATTGATTTGGGCAACCTCACTGCTGGTGAAATGAGTTGAGCCTTTTTCTCCCATTTTGATACTTTCTTTGTTGGTTGAAGAAGGACGGGAAAAATAAAGAGCAGTAACTTTATTACGGCTTGCCGCAACCGCATAGGCACGGTCAATAACATTCTGACTCATTTCATTTGAAAAGCCCCAGTCTTTGTTGTTTGACCATGTATCATGGCTTTCACCCCAATAAAGAAGCTTATCGTTTGAAATGCCTTTTTCACTCCAGTTTCCGCTTGAAGTAGGAGCTTTGCCCGAATTAAACGAATCACGGAGTTCTTTACCGTAGTTACTGTCAGTGACAGAAATATAATCGGTATACTCTTTCATAATGTCTTCATTGCCTGTCGAACGGTCATCGGGACCACCGAGAATTTCGCCGTAGTTATAAAGACCGTACTGTGTTACCGATTTCCAGAAATCGTCGCCCTCGCTCGGAACGCCAATGTGTTTTGCAGCGTCCCAACGAAGTCCGTCAACACCTACCGACTTGAGTTCCTGAACATAGTTGCAGACTTTTTGCTGAACATATGGATTTTCGGTTGCAATGTCCGGCATACCAATCGAGCCGTGTGTTACCTGCCAACGGTTTTTCCAGTCAATACCTCCGCCGAAGGTATGCCAATACTCGGATGGCTTTAAATCGTTGTCTATGTTGTTGTGATCGCCTCTCAAATGGTTAGCGACAACATCGACAATAATCTTAATCCCGTACTTTTCTGCCTCATCACAAAGCGACTGAAGTTCAGCCTTTGTGCCGACACCATTTGTTCCGATACTGAATGAAATTGGCTGATATAACCAATACCAAGTACCTGTTCCGTTTGGCTGTGCCGGAGAAGTCTGTATACTTGTAAATCCGGCTTTTGCAATTTTAGGCAATTCAGCCTTAATATCGTTATAAGTCCAGTCAAAACAATGTAAAATTACACCGTCCTGAATATTATCTTTGAGTTTGTACTTATTAGCCGATACGGTTGGTGAGCTTTCTGCCGCCTGAACACCGAGTGAACCGGATACAAAGGCAGATAGACTTGCCGACAGGATGCTCACGCTCAATATTGCGCTGAGTATTTTTGATTTTGTTTTCAAATTTTTACACACCTTTCAAATTAATTTCAAAACTCTACTATGTGTCGAATCAGTCGACTGAAACTAATCAAATAAAATCGATTTCAATAGATTTCAGCATAAAGCAAAGTACAATAAAGAGCAGCATAAATGCAATGCATTTTTTAAATTAATTGCAAATGTGCATAATAATTGTACAAATTACTAAAATTCGACAATAATATTAAAGCACCCATACAAGGTGCCTTAATATGCGACTGTGTCTGTAAGCCGGGTTTTGTCGTGAACAGCCATCTATCTTGGCAGACCGTTACCGAATCTGCTCGATGCCACCTCCTAAGGACACGCCGAGCAAGCGTATAATGTCCTACCACGGTGTTGCTTCAAATAGGGTTTACACGGCAGAGCAGTCTCCTGCCCTCCGGTGAGCTCTTACCTCACCTTTCCATCCTTACCATATAATGGCGGTAATTTTCTGTTGCACTATCCCTGGAGTCGCCTCCGGCGGCCGTTAGCCGTTATTATTGCTCTGTGAAGCCCGGACTTTCCTCGCACAGTACCTTTCGGCAGCTGCTCGCAGCTGTTCAACACACTCGCACATTTATTTTATACCTTTTTTGTACAAAAGTCAAATGAATTTTGTGATTTTTACTTGATATAACGGCTTTTTAGGGGTATAATGGAAAGGAATTAATTATAAGGAGTTACCGATATGGATATCAGAAAAGAATCACTCAAAAAACACTATGAGTGGAACGGTAAGATTGAAGTTGTTTCAAGAGTTCCGATTAACTCGGCTGAAGACCTCTCTCTTGCCTATACTCCGGGTGTTGCAGAACCGTGTCTTGAAATTCAGAAGGACTATGACAAGTCTTTTGAACTCACAAGAAGAAACAACCTTGTTGCCGTTGTAACAGACGGTACAGCTGTTCTCGGTCTTGGTGACATAGGTCCTGAGGCAGGTATGCCTGTTATGGAGGGCAAATGTGCGCTTTTTAAGGAATTCGGCGATGTTGACGCATTTCCTATTTGCGTAAGAAGTAAGGATGTTGACGAAATTGTAAACGCAATTTACCTTATCAGCGGTTCATTCGGTGGAATCAATCTTGAGGATATTGCCGCTCCGAGATGCTTTGAAATTGAAAAGAAGCTCAAAGAGAAGTGTGATATTCCGATTTTCCACGATGACCAGCACGGTACTGCCGTTATTGTTGCCGCAGGTCTTATCAACTCACTCAAGCTTGTTCACAAAAAGCTTGACGAAATCAAGGTTGTTATGAACGGTGCAGGTGCGGCAGGTATTGCAATTGCAAAGCACCTTCTTAATATGGGTGTAAAGGACATTACGCTTTGCGACAGTAAGGGTATTATCTGCAAGGGTGATCCGAGGCTTAACGCTGTTAAACAGGAAATGGCTGAAATTACTAACCTTTCTCACCTTGAGGGCTCGCTTGCAGATGCAATGAATGGTGCTGATGTATTCCTCGGAATTTCTGCCGCAGGTTGCGTAAGCGAAGAAATGGTTAAATCAATGGCTAAAGATCCTATTCTTTTTGCTATGGCTAATCCGACTCCCGAGATTATGCCTGACATTGCTAAAAAGGCAGGTGCGGCTGTTGTAGGTACAGGCAGAAGTGACTTTCCTAACCAGATTAACAATGTACTTGCTTTTCCGGGTATTTTCAGAGGTGCTCTCGACTGCCGTGCAAGCGATATTAACGAAGAAATGAAAGTTGCCGCATCTTTTGCAATTGCTTCACTCGTGAGCGATGAAGAGCTTAATGCAGATTATATTCTTCCCGAGGCATTTGACAAGAGAATCGGCAAAACTGTTGCTGAGGCTGTTAAGAAGGCTGCAATTGAATCAGGCGTTGCAAGAATCTGATAAAGATTTGCAAATAAATATTTTAAGAGAAAGAAAAAGAGGAAAACAATGAAAAAGACAGTTACTTTATTGGTACTGATTTCAATGCTGTTCTCTACTGTTTTTCTGTTCACCGGATGCGGTGATTCATCGGTTAAGGAAATTAAGACTGCCGATGATATCAAAGGAGCGTCCGTAGGTGTTCAGACAGGTACAACCGGCGATACTTTTGTATCTGACTATGAGGCTGACGGCACCAAGGTTATGCGTTACAGCAAGGGTGCCGACGCTATCGTAGCTCTTACACAGAATAAAATCGACTGTGTTGTAATTGACAGTGAACCGGCAAAGGAATTTGTAAAAGCAAATGCAGGACTAAAAATTCTTGATGAACCTTTTGCGGAAGAGCAGTATGCAATCTGCATTTCAAAGGAAAATCATGAACTCACCGAAAAAATCGACAAAGCTCTTGCAGAGCTTAAAGACGAGGGCGTTCTGGACAAAATCAAAAGCTATTACATAGAGGGTAATACTGATACCGTACCCTATGAATCACCTAAGGATATCAAGTATGACGGTGAACTTCATATGGCTACGAACGCTGCTTTTCCACCGTATGAATATGTTGAGGGCGGTGAAATTGTCGGTCTTGATCCGATGATGGCTACAGCAATCTGTGACAAGCTCGGTAAAAAACTTGTTATTGATGATATGGAATTTGATTCTGTTATCACTGCTGTTCAGACCGGCAAAGACGATTTCGGTATGGCAGGTATGACCGACACACCGGAAAGAAGAAAAAATATCGACTTTTCAACTTCATATGCAAACACAACTCAGGTTATTATCGTAAACGACAGTGCGTCGGGCAGTTTGTTCGGCAATCTCGGCGAAAGCTTTAAAAACACATTCATCACAGATAACAGATGGCAGCAGCTTTTAAGCGGTTTGCTTGTAACCCTTGAAATCACATTGTTTGCAGCTATTATCGGTGTTATTATCGGTTTTGTCATTGCTCTTGTAAGAGCTACTCACGATATTCAACTTGACAAGAGAAAATGCAGGAGCTTCGGTGATTGTGTTCTGAAATTCTTTAATGCGATTTGCAATATCTACATTACTGTTATCAGAGGCACACCTGTTGTAGTTCAGTTGATGATTATGTATTACATTATTCTTGCATCTGTAAGAAACGGTATCTTTGCCGCAATCATTGCATTTGGTATGAACTCTGCCGCTTATGTTGCAGAAATTGTTCGTTCGGGCATTATGGCTGTTGACATCGGTCAGACTGAGGCAAGCCGTTCACTCGGTTTTAACAACAGACAGACAATGACAATGGTCGTTCTTCCGCAGGCAATTAAAAATGTTCTTCCTGCACTCGGCAATGAAATTATTACACTTCTCAAAGAAACTTCGGTTGCAGGTTATGTTGCACTTGCAGATATCACATATATTGGTAATATGATTCGTTCAAGAACTTACGAGGCATTCTTCCCGCTTATTACGGTTGCATTGATTTACCTTGTAATTGTACTTGTGCTTTCGTACATCCTCAGAAGATTTGAAAGGAGATTGAAAAAGAGTGAAAGATAACGCATTAATCTCCGTAAGAGGACTTGAAAAATCATTCGGTAAGGATATTCAGGTTCTTAAAGGTATTGATATTGACATTTTCAAAGGCGATGTAGTTGTTGTTCTCGGTCCTTCAGGCTCGGGTAAATCAACTTTTCTCCGTTGCCTTAACAGACTTGAAGAACCTACAGGCGGTCACATTTTCTTTGAGGGTACCGATATTACGGATCCAAAGGTTAATATAAATGTTCACCGTCAAAAAATGGGAATGGTGTTCCAGCAGTTTAACCTTTTCCCCCACAAGACTGTTATTGACAACCTTACAATGGCTCCCGTCAAGCTTCTTGGCAAGAGCAAAGATGAGGCTAAAAAAGACGCTATGGATCTTTTGGAGCGTGTAGGACTTGCCGAAAAGGCAAACGCATATCCAAATCAGCTTTCAGGCGGTCAGAAACAGCGTATTGCAATTGTAAGAGCGCTTGCGATGAATCCCGATGTTCTCCTTTTTGACGAGCCGACATCTGCACTTGACCCCGAAATGGTCGGCGAA
>OGNQ01001790.1_pt1 | contig 12900 bp, 22 predicted proteins | sample 1573481 | NCBI WGS metagenome assembly OGNQ01 (sample SAMEA2581920, study PRJEB24529) | metagenome | biome: Human gut stool | place: China | collected 2011 | reverse complement strand
TAGAAAATTACCATATAGATCATTTCTGGTTGGAGCTGAAGTTGGCAAGATACAAGTAAAAGGTAACGATATATCAGTACTTATACTTGATGAGCTGGATTTTGAAAAAAGGAAACAAATAGTAAAACGATTTATTTCATTATGAAAAAGGTAGTGGGAATAGTATTCTCTGATCTACACTTAAACTTATGGAATAAATTTAATCAGGAAAATAAAAGGACTCTAGATGGTTTTAGAGTCCTTTTTTTGATTAAATCCCTATGTTTAAAGTATAGCTGTCCAGCTATATTTTGTGGTGATTTATTCCATAAGCCAGAGTTTATAGAGAATGAATTATTAAGTAAAACAATAGAGGTATTTGATGAGTTGGATTGGGATAAGTGGAAGATGTACTTGATATCAGGTAACCATGATATGAGTAAATCCAATAACCTAAACTCTCATTCACCAAGTTGGGTAAATACACTGAGTAAGAAATATAATTTTTTAGAAAATATTGATTTTACTAGTGTAGTAGTTGGGGATAACTATGTATTACACGGAATCCCATATATTGATCATAATATAGGGTTGAATGAGTATGTTAGGAATTTACCACTTATGAAAGGTAGGAAGGATCTAAATATACCCAACATATTACTTTTACATACTGATTATCCAGGGGCAAAAGATACCGATGGGGTAGAAGTTGGTTCAGTGGAAAATCTGAACATAAATGTATTGTCAAGGTTTGATCTGGTATTAGCTGGTCATATACACAAACCACAAAGGTTATCAAAAAAAGTATTCATGGTAGGAGCACCAATCCAGCAAAGAAGAACTGATAAGGATTGTGATCTTGGTTATTGGAAGTTATATTCTGATATGTCCATGAAATTTGTACCATTAGAGGGTTTCCCAAAGTTCATAGATGTTGATAATAGTGATGATATAAAGGATGATGGTAATTTCTACACTGTAGTATCAAAACCAGTATCACTTGAAGTAACCCAAGAAAATCATATAACCAGGAACTTGTCAAAGAAAAGACTGGTTAGTAGGTATCTACGTAAAAGTGGTATAAAAGATCCAAAGAAAAAATCAGTTTTATTGGAAATAATAAAAGAGACTGACCATGATTGAGTTCACTAATATAATTATTGAGGGTTTCTGTAGTATAGATTCATTGGAGTTAACTCTTAATACCAACAAGATAACCATAGTAAGGGGTCCCAATGGTTTTGGTAAAAGCAATCTACTATCAGCTATAGTATGGGGTATCTATGGTAAGAACTTAAAGGGGGTATCAGATGTAAATACCTGGAAAAAGTTTAGACCCAAGTCTTATATGGGAACCAAAGTTGAGCTTTTCTTCAATAAGGGTAATTCAGTACATAAGATAGTAAGGTGTTTAGAATATAAAGGTGAAGTGGAGGGTGCAAAAGGGAACAACAGATTACTTTACCTTATAGATGCTGACCAAGTTAAAGAGAAGACTAAACCTCAATTGCAAGCGCTTATAGAGAAAAACATAGGGATGTCTTATAATCTTTTCATAAATACCATCATGTTTGGTCAGGGGATGAAAAGATTAATCCAGGAATCTGGTTCAGACAAGAAACAATTGTTTGAAGAAATCTTTGATCTTGGATATTTAACTAAGGCAAAAAAGATAGCTCAGGATAAATATAATGATCTGGACAAAGAGACTTTCAAGGTAAAGTCTACCTTAGATCATGAAAACAGTTTGTATGATGAACAATCATCTATGTTAGATGATTTGAAATCAAGGTTAAAAAATAAGGTATCTACCAATAACAAAGAACTGGATTCCCTGGTAGAGGCTAAAAACCTAGCTACAAAGGCGCTAAATGAGATTAAGCCTATGGAGGCCAATAGGTTAAAATCAAAGATAGATATCAGAATAAAAAAGGTAAACGGGTTATTAAGGGATATCAATGATACCTTAAGAATAGCAAAGAAGTCAACCAACATATCACTAAAAGATCTGATAGATGATACTATCTCATTAATAGAGGGTAACAATATAGGTGAAGCTATATTGAAACTTAAAGATATAAAGAACTCATTTGATAAGATAGATGAATGCCATACTAAGTCTTCAGATTTAAATAATAGGTTACATAAACTTTATGACAAAAAGGCTGAAGTAAGTAAACTTATAAGTAAGGCAGAGAATCTGGAGTATAAGATAAAAACTCTGGACAGATCAATAAGTAAGATAAGAGAAGATAATAATACTTATGATAAATCCATTATAACAAAACAAGAAACCAAGTTAAATGATACCTTGTTACGTATAAATAAACTAAGACCCAAATATGAGGCTTTAGTGGAAGATAGGGATATATATAAGTGGGTATACACTGATCCCCTTGGTAATAAAGGTATAAAGGTTTTCCTGTTTGAATCATCACTTGGTTATCTTAATGATACCCTTAGATCATATTCTGATATATTAGGTTTCAATATCCAATTTAGTGTAGACTTAAACTCTACTAAAAAAGATTTTGAAACTTTGATTACCAAGGATGGGGTTGATGTATTATATGAAGAATTAAGTGGTGGTGAAAAACAGTTAGCTAATTTAGCTATGGCTTTTGCCATGAATGAGGTGATAACTAATTCTAAGGGTACTAACATAGCATTCTTGGACGAAGTATTTGAATCACTAAGTTCAGATAACATTGAAGTGGTAGTTGGGTTAATTAGGAAAGTATATAAAGATAGGACACTTTTTTTAATCACCCATCATGAATCTCTACCTATCCCTAATGCAAAAACGTTAGTAGTAAAGAAAATAAAGGGCTTATCTAGTTATGAATTCCAATAATCACTATTGGTTATTATAAAATTGGATATTATGACTAAGATAAATTCAAAGAGTAAAGGAAATAGATTCGAAAGAGCAATATGTAAATTTTTCCAGGAGTGGACAGGTTATGAATTCAGTAGAGTACCAGCTTCTGGGGGTTTAAGGTGGAAAAAGACCGATAACATTACTTCAGATATTACATGTACTGATCCAAAACATTCAAGGAGATTTTGTTTCAGTATTGAATGTAAGTCATATCAGGATATCAGATTTGAACATATCTTACTTGGTAATAAATCATGTAAGATAATGGGTTTTTGGGAACAAGCTAAATCTGATGCAGCCAGAGCTAATAAAGTACCAATTTTGGTAATGAAATACAATAACATGCCAAAGGGGGAAGCTTTTATGATGGTAGATAACAATCTAGCTAGATTAATACTGAATCAACTTGATAAGTTATCTAAACCAAGAATGGCTATCCAAGTTGACAAAGATAATGTATTTTATGTATTCATGTTAACAGATATAAAGAACTTGGATTATAAGACTTTATACAAAGAAGTTAGGAAGAGTTTAAAAAATAAGTAAGGATGAAAAAGACCCCTTATGTTTACTGTATCTGTAGGATAGATAAGAAGTATTGGCAACAGATAAACCATGATTTAGAAATACGTGGGTATAAGGGGGTGAAATCCTATATACCAGTAGTAAAGGTATTCCAAAAGATAAAAGCTGGGAAACATATATACTCAAATATACCCCTGTTATTCAATTATGGATTTATAAAGATGAAATCCGAGAGGGCTTTTAATAGACAATTTCTATTAAAGCTAAAAAGGGAAATACCAGGTATACTTTCATGGGTTAATGCCCCAGATAGTTTATTCCCCAAGAAGAAAAGGATTAGGATTGATAATGCAGAAGACTTTGATGATTTTTCAATCGTAGCAACTATTTCTAGAGAACAATTAAGATACTATAATAAAATATCAAAAAGAAAAAGTATCTACTCTCTAGAAGAGATCACTAAAATTAATATAGGTGATTATATTACTCTTAGGGGGTACCCATTTGAGGGGATAGGAGCTTTGGTAAATGAGATAAATCTTAATACCAAGATGTTAACAGTAACTATATATCCAGGTAAAGGATCAATGGTAATACAAATCCCCATAGATAATGTGGTATATTCAATATATTCTGATTTTGATGAAGATAACCTACAATGTCCCTCTAGAGAGATAGATATATCAAAAGTTGAAGATGGTTCAACGGAAGAATACTTGGATTCAAAACAATACTAAAATATGGAAAAGAACCAAGAAATGGCATGGGATTGCTTGACCGAAATGGAACAGCAATCCCTATTTTTAAGTTTTTCACAGGGGCTATCAACTAGAGAAGTTGGTGAGATAATGAAACTATCTCATTATAAATTCCTGGAGGTAAAAGCTAGGGCCGAGAGATTTTTCAAACTGTTTTCTGATTACTTTGATCTATACCCAGATTTAGTTAGACCAGATGCCCCAATATCTAGGGTATTCAGGGACTTTCTATATGGGGCTCTAGTAAGGAGATTATCCAAGGATGATTCACTAGTATATGCTGGTGATTCTTCATGGTTATTAAGACCAGTAAATAGAGACCATATTATTAAATATATGGGCAAACTAAAAGAATCAGATAATATATGGGATAAGGATCTTTATAAGCTAATAATGGAGTTTGATAGGTGGAATAATTTTAGGATATTACCAAGAATACTACAAGCTCCATCTGCTTATAAGAGAAGAACTACTAAAAAAGACAAGATATATCTTCAATTTCTACATAGAGTACCAGACTTTAAGATAAGAGCTATGGTAGATATGTATTGGAGAAATGGTAAACCAGAAAATAGGTATTATGTGGCATTTATATCTACATACTTTGATCTAGGGTATACTGTGGTACCAATACTCAAAGATAAACATATAGTAAAAGAAATAACAGATACTAAGATATACATTTTCAATGAGAGGGTCGATGCAGAAGAATTTGGTCTGATGGTATCCGATTATTTTGCTAATACCTCAGATATAAAGAGAGGTATGAAATTCTGGAAAAGGTACCGAGAACTAGTAGAAACTGCTATAAATTATAGGGAGATCAATAATATGGATTTTACTTGTGAAAATCTAGAGATGGCCTATAATTTAAAAAGGAAACCCATAAGTCAGATAGTTAAGGAACGTAAGAACAGGACTCACTAGTTTTTTTTGCAAAATATTATTTTTATAATTATATTTGCATAAAGAAAAAGATAAAATAAAAACCTAAAAACCAATTATACCATGGCACTACGAAAGAAATCAGTAAAAGTTAAAGCTGGTGGAAGAGAAAAAGTTAACCTTCTATCAGGGGGTCTTGAAAATATGACTTACAGAGACCTTAAAAGGAGAGCAATATCTTTAGGAATGCCGTTCCCAGATGCTTGTGCGGCAGATTGGGGAAAGTTAACCAATTTTGTACTAAATACTGAGAATAAACCCGATAATTCATTAATTGACCAGTATGATGATTGGGTTGATAGCATTCTTGAAGAAAGGGGTTATGCTAAAGATGATCCTTTACGTAACTATCAACTTAGATTGGGTTTCATTGGAGAAGAAAATGTTGAGAATCAAAAGAAACGGACCAAGCGAGTAAAGGGTTTAGAGAAACCCAAAAAACCAAAACGTGAGAAAGATGATCTTGGATTATGGAAGGGTACTAAAAAATCCTATACTTTTGAACTAACTAATAAAGGGTATGATTTGGAACGTATCATAAGAAGAGTAACTAAGAAATTCCCAGATGCTAAACCAAAATCTATTCAACAATGGCACCGAGCAGCTCTAAGAAAGATAAACCAAGGGAAATAATTTCTAGAGATTTATTTCGTAATCCTAATCGTAAAAAATTCTGTAGGGATTCCAAGTATTTCTTAAGAGGTGATCATGGTAAGATTATTGATAAGGATTTACCACCAAGGTATAAAGTTATCATAAGAGCTAGAAAAGTTTTACGTAGTAAGCGTACTTTAGTAAGAAACAAATCACTAATACGTACTAGGGATGATAAAGTATACCTGAATAAATATTATCCCTGGTGTTACAAAAATTTCAAACCAACAATGGTATTACAGGGTTGGTATGATAGAAAATCAGCTAAGATTATATACAAATTACTCTATGGACCGGATGCACTAAAATACGTCAGGTTTATAAAGGGTAAGAAAGCTCTGGAAATGGGGTTTGACATAGGTAGGACCCTATATATAAATGGTAGGTGGGAATCCATAAGAAAAAAGGTAATTGTTCCCAGAGAATTGATGGGAGAACTAGGCAGATTAACTAACTCACGCAGGGTATTTTCAAGAAATATCATGAGGGGGATTAATCCAGACTTACCCAACTATAAAAAGGAAAAGATATTGGTGGACCAAGTACAAAAAGCTTTTGGAAGTGGAAAAGATATTATTATACCAAAAATTGGTAGAAAAAAGATCACTAAACTACAGGAGGTTCAAAAGATTATCGAAACAAGAAAAAAATCTTTATATGAAGAGTGATCTAGAACCTGGGGTTAAAGGTTTAGCACTGAAATATAAGGCTATAACAAAAAGGTCTCTAGAAAAGTCTCTTAGCTGGGCAAAACGCCATTATAAAGATTATTCCAATTATGTGGTAAACTATACTAAAACCAGAAAGGTAGAACACAATCTTCAATTTATACTTAGAGAGCTATTATTCCAGGGATTCATACCAGAAGAAAAATTTACCAAGAAACCAGAATGTAATTACATTATTACTAATAGGTTGATCTTTGGGAAGAGATATATATACCCGGAACATTTTGGTCATGACTTTTCTATTATTAATAAAGGTTACCGAAATATCTATGAAGCAGTTAATTACATAGGAGTTTCTGGGTATACCAAAGTAGATGTAAAGTTTACTAGAATAAAGGAAGAAAATGGTGGAAATAACAAAGGTAAAAAGAGAAGAAAATAACTGGGATCTTAAACAGAGGTATGGTATAGAATCCTACAGGGTAAATTCTAGAAATCCAGAAGAAAGAACTACCCTTGAATGTAAAGAAATAACTATATCTTCTCGGGATGAATTTATAAAATTATCCATTAAAATTGGGGAAGATAACCAAAAAAGCCTTATGATGTCTGAACTATTAAATTTTCAGTTCTACACCGAAAAGAAGATAGTTTTACTATAACTTAATAACAACACCTTTAATTTTTAAAATTATGGCAAAGAAAAAAACTGCAGGAAAAAAAGAAGTATCTCGCAAAGAAGTAAAGGGACTTATCTTCATCACCTATGATGATGGTTCAGTAGAAGTAACCATGGCCCCCGTATCATTTACCCAGGAAGAATTAATGGAAGCTCTGGGTCTTGAAACCGAAGAGGAAGAAGATGAGGATGAGGATGAATCTTCAGATGATGAAGATGATGAAGATGACGACGAAGATGATGAGGACTCATCTGATGATGAGGATGAGGTAGAAATCTCTGCAGAAGATCTCATGGGTATGGACTTCGAAGAATTGGAAGATCTTTGCGACACCAATGATCTGGAAACCGACCCAGATGACTATGAAGTAGATGATATCGAGAAATTCCGGAAACAGGTAGCAAAAGAACTCGGTATCACCTTGCCCAAAGCAACTGCAAAAAAAAGAATCTAAGAAATCAGCTGGTAAAAAGAAAAAATAAAGGAGTCTTAGCTATTAACATTTGATTCCCGTAATACCCTGGTTTTTTAAGTTCACCTCGTTAATGTAGGGGGAAATTTCCCCCTACATTATTACAAGAAAACCATTTTTTAACAAGATAAAAACAACTTAATTATGGCAACGAAAAAACCCGTAAAGAAAGCTGAAGCTAAACCGGCTTCAAAGAAAGATCCGGAAAAAGAAGCAAAACGTAAAGCCCGTATGGAAGCTATCAAAAATCGCCCGGCTGGTCAACGTCCCAACTCAAAACAATGCGACGTAATCGAACTGGCAAACGGTACGAAGGTTAAAACCTTTGCTATGCCGGTAAGAAAATTCGGGGTAGTGCTTACTACTGTTGCAGAAGATGCAAAAGGTAACGTAGTTTCCACTGGTATTACCACTTTGCCTGGTTTCTCAGTAAAAGTTAAGAAGGGTCATGGTATCCTGAAAGCTGGAGTACCGGGGATGGGTAAAGGAAAAAACATGGATGAAGACGAGGTAGAAGAACAGGATGAAGATGAACAGGATGAAGACTAGTTCATCGTCCTACACTAGTAATCCTTGACTGCCGTTAGCCCTCCCTATTAATTTAGGGAGGGCTTTTTTTATTCTAACAAGGGGTATCAAATCATGCTCAAAGAAGAAATAATTTATCTTGCAATCTGTAATCAGATTCAATTATATTCCCAACTTCTAGAAGAGGAAGATTTAGACCAAGAAAATAGGAGTATGGCTGAATATATACTTAATGAATCATTGAAAGTTGAAAAAGAGTTGGGGGATAAATTACAGAGAGAAAAACCAATATTTGATAGATGGAGGTCAATAGTGGATGCCCTAAATAATCCAAATATATCCTATGGTAGACAAGATAGTTTACTAAAATCCAAGATGTTATCAGAAGCCCAGATAAAACACTATCTAAATAGGGCTTCAAAACTAATAAGTGGAACTTTTACAGTAGTGAGCATTGTTAAAGAAGATGGGGTTATATATAAGAAAATCTATTGTAATATGGATAAAGATGATATAATCCTACATATCAAGTTAATGAACTCACTATTACCACCAGAACAACAAGTTGAGATTCTAGAAATAAAGAATTATAGTACCGATAACTTGTATCCGGAAACTATAATTCTATAAATAAATCATAAATACTATGGTAAAAGTTAAATTGAAACCCAAGAATAGTGATCAAAAAGATCATGTTAAGGAAGTAATTACTGATTCTAGAAAAGCTAGATTAGCTCTAAAGAATTATATGAATAAACATAACCTTGATCCAAATAAGGATTATTCCAAGGACAAGGTACATGGTCCAGTTATCAGCAAATATCAGAAAGTGATTAATGTTGGTATGAGGATGAATGATAAACTTAGAAAACCCAATGTTCACCCAAAGGTAAACACGGTTAAGTCAACTCCTACCAACTATGATTATCCTGATATTGATGGGCAACCCATGTCTTCTACTTTAAAGAAAAAGTATCGGACAAAGATGAGAGCTTTACTAAAGGCAAATATGTCAGAGGAAGTAGCTAAAAGAAAAGCTCTGGAAAGACTACAAGGGTTTATTTCTAAAGCTAAAGAGGAAGCAAAATCTGACTTGGATCAGAAACAAGAAAAGGTTAGTAAGAAACCAGAGTCTAAAGTAAAGAAGGTAAAACTCGTAAAAAAGATCAAAAAAGTAAAGAAAGATAGAGAAGAGGATTAGTTCCCATGGTTTAGGTTTAATAAGGTTCGGTGTTTTTTAGGTGTATTCTTTCATGATTCTCTTCTCTTAAAGTCCCTCTCACAAGGAGGGACTTTCTTATTCCCAGATATTAATTTTTGCAAATATTAAAAAATAAATTATATTTGCATAAAGAAATAAATTTTAAAAGAAATGTTTAAACAAACCCAAGAAAACGTACTCTATTTCCTACTGGACATTAATATAAAAGCTCTTGATAACATTATAAATGATCCAGATAGTTTCAATGACTGGGAAATATTGCTATTAAACTACCAATCATCAACCCAAGAAATGGTTCAAAAAGTGAAATATATAAAGAGTTTCTTATCCAGTTTCAAAACCATAGGGGGTTTTCAATTAAGTTCCTATATAGTACTTGGTGAAATCATAAAAAAATATCCTGCATGGTTTAATACTCTTCGAAGTACACTATTTAATATGGAGGAATCTCTTATGTTTGATTATGGGTATAGCATGGAAACAATCCAAGAACTATGGTCAACCTTTTTCACGGTAGAAGAAGATCACAATATGTCATACCATAAAATACTTAATTATGAAACCAAACCATTTTCAATCTAAATCAGATAGGTTTTGTGAAACCAAAGAGGTAACTAATTCATCAAGAATCTCTTTATTGGAATTTTTCCCAAAAACTCAAGTATTGAGGGTAACTTTTAAAAAGGGAGGTATTTATGAATATGAAAAAGTATTGCCAGAAGTATTTAGAAAACTGGTAGAAGCAGAATCAATTGGATCAGCATTTCAATCACTAATTATAGGGAAATACTCATATAAAAAAATCTCTGACCATGGAAGACAATAATGATATTATCATGAGTTCTAAGCAGTGCATGGAAACCTTGGTAAAGGTGGTATCAAGGATAGTAATTGGTATTACCTTATTAATATTGCTATGCCACTTGTTTGATGAAGAACCAGAGAAAACTAAAGTTGGTAACTACTGGGTAAATGCAGACTACTCTATTCCCGTAACACAGGTTAAATCTCTTAACTATGAAACCGGAGAGATTACTTATAGACCAGATGGTAATTATGATAAACCAATAAAAGTAAGGGATGTAGAGAAAATTAATGGATTAACCCATGAAGAGTTAATTGAAAGGATGGACTTAGATTATAACGATTTATCTGACTATTATGGGATCGAATTTAGATAAAAACAAACAACCAATAGAAAACGTATTCTTTTCAGCAGAAGAAAAACTTATCACCAATCTAATATTTAGATTAGGTGATGTTTTGTATGTGCTAATGCAAGATACCCTTAAAGAGATGAATAAAAAGGGTATAGATCTAAAACATTTAACTAAATATCGCTTTAAGGTAATGTATAAATCGCTTGCAATGGCTAGGGACGCTTGTAATAGATTCTCAAGCGATGTGGGTCAATTAAATCCAGACCAGGTAGATCAGTTTTTCACTGATTCTGATCAATTAAGAGAATTGATACTAATGATAACTCATAAAGTAACTGGAAATGATGATAACTATAAGGCTTTACTGAAGTTCTTGGAATCATTACCTGAATCTAAAACAAATAAGTTAAAAAACACGTAGGTTATGAAGAGATTAATAATTCTGATTTTAATGGTATATGGTACCATAGTATCCAATACTTTAAGCACTCCATCAGTAAATAATAAGGATCTTTATGAAAGATATAAAACCCAGCTACAATCACGTGAATGGGATTTGTTCCTTAAAGCCTTAATCTTAGTAGAATCTGAAGGCAATCCAAATGTAGTTGGTAAATCAAATGATGTGGGTATATTGCAGATAACTCCAATATATGTAAAGGAGGTAAATAGAATTTCCAATTCTAACTATACATTGGAAGATAGGTATTCTATTAAAAAGTCTCTAGAAATGTTTAATATAATGCAAAACCATTACAATCCTAACCGTGATATAAATAGAGCAATAAAATTACATAACCCAAAAGCTGGGTCATGGTATAAAGATAAGATAATGGTTAAAATGGACCAACTAAAATCAGGGTATTATGTCTAAAGTATATGATAGGTCAATAGTATTACTGGCACATAAGGAATCATGTTTATCAATAAAAATCCAGAAAGAGCGAGGGTTAAAAACTTACTTATGTATTACTTCACCAGATACTCACGAATGTGATGGGAAATGTTGGTACATGAGAAATTTTAAAGATAAATTAAAGAGTATGAGCCGTGAGAAAAATAACAAATAAACACTGCTTAGGGTGTGAATACTTTAAAGTAAAGTGTAATGTATCTGGTTCTTCTAATATTTGCAACAAATATAAATTAAAAACTAAACAAGATGGGCAAACCAAAAGAGTTAGAGCTACTAAATGATATAACCAACCTCTGGAATCAGTACAATGAATTACCCATTCAACACCCAAGTGAATTATCTGAGTTATCTCATCATATACATGGGATACAGTTATTATTATGTGCTAGAATACTAAGGTACATAAGCCCAGATCTATTTCCCACCTATAACCCGAATATGGGTAAGAAAGAAATGGACTCAGAGGAACAACTCAGGTATCTACAGACAATCATCCCAGAAGATTTAAAGAAAAAAATTTGCAAATAAGAAATTTCCCCCTTATATTTGCATTAACAAAATAAAGATAAATAAATATTAATTAAAAACCCTTTAAAACCTATTATCATGAAAGCAACTAAGAACATCAATGAAAAAGCTAACGTAGTAGCTAACATTGAAAATCCTGAGATCAAGGAAGTAAAGAAGGTTACTTCTAAAGTTACCAAAAAATCGGAACCAAAAGCCGAAGTAAAGAAAACCACTACCCCTCAAAAAGAGGAAAAGGCCGTAAAGAAAGTAAAGCTGGTAAACAAGAAAGCAGTTGCCAAGGAAGAGGCAGTAAAAGAAGTAAAGAAACAAGCAAAAGCCAACTTGGTAGAAGAGGTAGTAACAAAAAGAGAGGTAAAATATATTTACCCGGAGGATTGCCAGGATACCCTTTCAAGAAAAAAACATCGTCAGCAGGTACGAAACAAATTGAACCAATTGGAATTGGAAATGTACCGGATCAAAGACAAACAATCCAAAGAATATAAGGCCAAAGAAAAAGAATACCTGAAGTTCAAAAAGGAAAATCTAAAAGCTTCATAACATTCCCAATAAAAAGGGGGAGATAACTATCTCCCCCTTATACTATTATTAACCAATAACCTAAAATCATGAGGAATGTTAAGCTTGTCAGAAAAAACAATTCTCAAAGCTAACCGAGAATTGTTAGAACTACACAAAAGGTGCATAGTTACCTATCTAACTCAAAAAGCCGTAAAACACAGTAAGCAAAAAAAGTTCTTTATCATCTATGATCATTACATCAATGAGAAAAATATAAGAATGTATTTTCATAGACCGATAAAGATGTTTGTTTATGCTCTCATAACCGATCGTTTAGATCAAATTAAAGATTATTTCCCATGTATAGTGACCAAGTAAAAACTTTAACTCTAGATAAAACCCCTATCATTATTTCAATCCTGGATGCAAATGGCCGAGAAATTGAAATTTCTAGAGATTATATGGTACAGGATTGGTTTT
>OGNQ01001779.1_pt1 | contig 12973 bp, 9 predicted proteins | sample 1573481 | NCBI WGS metagenome assembly OGNQ01 (sample SAMEA2581920, study PRJEB24529) | metagenome | biome: Human gut stool | place: China | collected 2011 | reverse complement strand
TTGAAAGTGGTCGTTCATTCCATACGATGCGTGATTCTGGTTCCCATACCGCTCTTATTTTGGCTGGAATGTGGGGAGCAAAAGCTGGCGCTGTTCCTGATATGGAAGCGAGAATTCAACGTTTTATTGATAAGGGTTACGACTCTCGTCATTTTGCCGATCAGGATTTTCTTGCTGAGGAGTTGTGGGGCTATATTCGCCAAGATGTATTCGCACATGATAGAGTATTTAATTTCTGTGATGCAAAACCTTTCCCTGGGGCGTTTTATTCTAATTACCAAATTGCACATTGCGAGGGGGCAAGCAGTTTTGATGCAAAAACCTCTTTTGAAGAAGGGAGCAAAGTAAGATGGACGTTATATTCAAAAATATCCCCTATGGTCAATGTTGATTATTCCTTTATTCGCGTGCCTGAATTTAAAGTTTGCAGCTATGAAACTACAGTAGAGAATGGTAGATTTGAAGCGTCAATACCAAGACGTTATGGATTAGCTTTTAAAGAAGGCTTAGCTAAAATAGATATTGAAAAAGCTTAATTTATTCGTTTTAACTATTAACATAGGGATTGTTAATGTCAACTCAACCACGTTTTGTGCATCTTCGTACGCACACTGATTTTTCTATGATTGATGGAATCGCGAAAGTGAAACCATTAGTCAAGGCGTGTGCAGCAGATAACATGGTCGCGTTGGCATTAACAGATTTTACGAATTTTTGCGGTGTGGTGCGTTTTTATGGTGAAACCCTTTCTTCGGGGATTAAACCGATTATTGGTGCAGATGTTCATGTTAAAAGCGAGTTGTGCGGCGAAGAATTATTCACGCTCACTTTACTTGCTAAGAATAATGAAGGCTACAAAAACATCACATTACTGCTTTCAAAAGCCTATCAACGCGGCTATGTGGATTTGCCTTATATTGACCAGGAATGGTTGATTGAACACCGTGAAGGTGTAATTGTTTTATCAGGTGGCACACAAGGCGATATCGCGAAAAAACTCCTTAAAGAAAATAGCTCTGAAGCGGAAAGTGCGGTCAGTTTTTATCAAGAATTTTTTCCTGACCATTTTTACCTTTCTCTTTCCCGAACGGGTCGTCCGGATGAAGAACGTTATATTCAAACAGCATTAAAACTTGCTGAAGCCCATGATTTACCGCTTGTGGCGACCAATGATGTTGTCTTTCTTAAGCCTGATGATTTTGAGGCGCACGAAATTCGTGTCGCTATTCATGATGGCTATACCCTGGACGACCCAAAACGTCCAAAACGTTATACCGAACAACAATATTTCCGCTCAGAAGAAGAGATGTGCCAATTATTTGCGGATATTCCTTCTGCGCTTGAAAATACGGTATTAATTGCACAACGTTGTAATGTCACTTTGCGTTTGGGCGAATATTTCCTTCCAAAATTCCCAACAGGCGATCTGAGTACGGAAGATTATTTGGTGATGAAATCCAAAGAAGGTTTGGAAGAGCGTTTGGCGTTTTTATTCCCCGATGAAAAAGTGCGGGCAGAAAGACGACCAGAGTATGATGAGCGTCTTCAAGTCGAACTAGATGTGATTAACCAAATGGGTTTCCCGGGTTACTTCTTAATCGTCATGGAGTTTATCCAGTGGTCAAAAGACAATGATATTCCCGTAGGGCCGGGACGTGGTTCTGGTGCTGGTTCATTGGTGGCTTATGCACTAAAAATTACCGATTTGGATCCCCTTGAATTCGATCTTCTTTTTGAGCGTTTCCTCAATCCAGAGCGTGTTTCCATGCCCGATTTCGACGTGGATTTCTGTATGGATGGACGGGATCGCGTTATCGATCATGTGGCAGAAACCTATGGTCGCGGTGCGGTATCACAAATTATTACCTTCGGTACCATGGCGGCCAAAGCGGTAATTCGAGATGTAGGTCGCGTATTAGGCCATCCTTATGGCTTTGTGGATCGTATTTCAAAAATGATTCCACCTGATCCCGGCATGACTTTAGCCAAGGCTTTTGAGGCTGAACCACAGTTACAAGTGGCATATGATTCAGATGAAGAAGTCAAAGCCCTAATTGATATGGCGCGTAAGTTAGAGGGGGTCACGCGAAATGCGGGTAAACACGCGGGTGGCGTGGTGATTTCCCCTTCTTTGATTACAGACTTTGCACCACTTTATTGTGACAATGAGGGACTTCATCCTGTTACCCACTTCGATAAAAATGATGTGGAATATGCAGGTTTAGTGAAGTTTGACTTCTTAGGTTTGCGTACACTCACCATTATCAAATGGGCGTTGGATATGATTAACGCTCGCCTTGCTCGTGAAGGCAAACCGCCAGTCGATATTGCTGCTATTCCATTGGATGATCCCGAGTCCTTTGATTTGCTGAAACGGTCTGAAACGACCGCCGTATTCCAGTTGGAATCGCGCGGAATGAAAGATTTGATTAAACGCTTACAGCCAGACTGTTTTGAAGATATTATCGCGTTGGTGGCATTATTCCGACCAGGCCCATTACAATCGGGCATGGTGGATAACTTTATTGACCGTAAACATGGTCGAGAAGAAGTGTCTTATCCTGATGCAAATTACCAACATGAAAGCCTTAAACCGATTTTAGAGCCAACTTACGGTATTATTTTGTACCAAGAGCAAGTTATGCAGATTGCTCAGGTGCTAGCAGGTTATACTCTTGGTGGTGCAGACTTATTACGTCGTGCGATGGGTAAGAAAAAGCCAGAAGAAATGGCGAAACAGCGCTCCGTGTTTAAAGAAGGTGCTGAAAAAAATGGTGTTGATGGCGAGCTTTCCATGAAGATTTTCGACTTGGTGGAAAAATTTGCCGGCTATGGTTTCAATAAATCGCACTCTGCCGCTTACGCATTGGTATCTTACCAAACCCTTTGGCTGAAAACTCATTTCCCTGCTGAGTTTATGGCAGCAGTAATGACCTCGGAAATGGATAATACGGATAAAATTGTTGGCTTGTACGATGAATGTTTACGTATGGGCTTAAAAGTCACCCCACCAGATATCAATGTAGGGAAACATCATTTCAGCGTGAATGAAAACGGTGAGATTGTTTACGGTATCGGTGCCATTAAAGGTGTGGGTGAAGGTCCGATTGATGCATTGATTACCGCTCGTAATGAAGGTGGGATTTTCAGAGATTTATTTGATTTATGTGCTCGCGTTGATTTGAAGAAAATTAACCGTCGTACCTTTGAAAGTCTGATTATGTCAGGCGCATTTGATAAGTTAGGACCACATCGTGCGGCGTTATCTAAGAATCTAGAAGATGCACTCAAAGCCTCTGATCAGCATGCAAAAGATGAAGCCATGGGGCAAACCGATATGTTCGGTGTGCTGACAGAAACACACGAAGAAGTGGAAAATGCTTACGCCCACACGCCACCTTACACAGAAAAACAAATTTTAGATGGTGAGCGTGAAACCCTTGGTTTGTATTTAAGCAGCCATCCAGTAAGTCGTTATTTAAAAGAGCTTTCTCATTACAGCTCTATGCGATTAAAAGATCTTACGCCAAATCGCCGCGGGCAAATTAGCACGGCAGCAGGTTTGCTGGTATCAACTCGCTTCGCGACAACGAAAAAAGGCAATCGAATTGGTATCGCAACTATTGATGATCGTTCTGGGCGTTTAGACCTAACCCTATTCGGCGAAAGCTTAGACCAATTTGGTGAGAAACTGCAAAAAGACACGGTTGTGGTGGTATCTGGTCAGGTGAGTTTTGACGATTTTTCAGGCGGATTAAAAATGTCTGTACGGGATTTGATGACTTTAGATGAGGCGCGTTCCCGTTATGCGAAATCTTTGGCTATTAGTTTGTCTGAGGAACAGATTAGCCCAAGTTTTATCAAGAAACTGAAAGAAATGTTAGAACCTGTTAGTGGCGGTACTTTACCAATTAACGTATATTATCAAAGTGCAAAAGGTCGTGCGTTATTGCGTTTAGGGATTCAATGGTCGATTACACCAACGGATGAAATTCTAACAGAATTGGTGAATTTGCTTGGTGAAAATGCGGTAGAGCTAGAATTCGGTTAATATTCCAGTAAAAGTGCGGTCAAAAAATCCGTGTTTTTTAACTGCACTTTAAGCGGTATAAATAAAGCGAGAGATAAAATGGAAAAAATCATTATTGATGCAGACAGATTTTTACGCACCATTTCACGTATTTCCCATGAAATTATTGAAAAGCACCAAGATTTCGATAATGTGATTTTAGTTGGGGTGAAACGTCGTGGTGCCGAAATTGCTGAATTGATTCAACGTCGCATTGAAGAGTTGAATGGTGTAAGTCTTCCAATGATGGAATTGGATATCACGTTTTACCGCGATGACTTAGAATATGTTGAACCTGAAAATCCAACGCCTGTGTATAGCGGTGCATCAAGTTATATGAATATTCAGGGTAAAGAAGTCATTTTGATCGATGATGTACTATTCACCGGAAGAACCATTCGTGCGGCGATGGATGCGTTAACGGATTTTGGTCGAGCAGCTAAAATTGAGTTGGTGATTTTAGTGGATCGTGGACACCGTGAATTGCCGATTCGGGCAGACTATGTAGGTAAAAATGTGCCGACTTCTCGTGATGAACAAGTTCAGGTACGTACATTAAAATACGATGGTTGTTATGAAGTAGCCTTGTTGCCTAAATAACGATCAGCCTATTGTGAACCTTTGATAAAATTGATAATCTAACGAGCATTATCCTATTATTTTTTAAGACAACTAAAATGAAAAAATCAATGTTAAAATCTCTTTTATTTGCCATGATCGGTCTGTTTACTTTTTCTCAAGTACAAGCAGAAGAACGCGTTGTGGCGACCGTAAATGGTACACCAATTTTACAAAGCCAAGTGAATGCTGTGATGGGCAAAAAAGGTAGCCAACGTGCAGCATTAGATAAGATTATTGATGATATGCTGACAGAGAAAGCTATCAAAGAATCAGGTGTAAAAGTAAACCAAGCTGAAGTAAACCGTATCGTAGAAGATATTGCAGCGAAAAATGGTTTAACTTATGGTCAATTCTTAGATGCGTTGGATTATCAAGGTATTTCCTTAAATGCATTTAAACAACAAATTTCTCGTCAAATGTTAATGTCGGGGGTGCGTAATCATGCTATTCAAAACAGCATAGATGTGACTCGTGAGCAAGTGGATGCATTGGGTAAACAAATGCTCGATGAAGCAAAAGCGAAAGGCACGGCGCAAAAAGTGATGGGCAAAGAGTATGAAGTTCGTCATATTTTATTAAAATTAAATCCACTATTGGACGATGCACAAGCAAAAGCAGAATTAGAGCGTATTCGTAGCGAGATTATTTCGGGCAAAATGACATTTGCTGATGCGGCATTAAAATACTCTAAAGATTATTTATCAGGTGCGAATGGTGGAAGTTTAGGTTATGCTTTCCCTGAAGCTTATGTAGGTCCATTTGCAAAAATGGTTGAAACAACCCCACAAGGTACTGTTTCTGCTCCATTTAAATCTGAATTTGGTTGGCATATTCTCGAAGTAACCGGTAGTCGTGATGGTGATAAAACAGAAGATGCCTATCGTCAAAAAGCTTACGAACAAATCGTGAATAGCCAATTACAAGATGCAACCAAAGACTGGGTAAAAGCATTACGTAAAAATGCTGATATTCAATATTTCGATAAATAACAGAAAACGTTAGAATAAGGGGGCATTTTGCCCCTTTTGTCGTTTTTATAAAATGAGTGACGCATGAAAAAATTTTTTGTCTTTTTACTGATTCTTCTGCTTATTCTTAGCGGTGTTGGTTTTTTGGGTTATCAAAAACTAACGGAGTTTGTTCATACGCCGGTGAATGCCACGCAAGATCAATTGCTTACAATTGACCGAGGAACTACGGGCAGTAAACTTGCTGCTTTATTAGAGCAAGAAAAAATTCTTGAGCATGCCGATTTATTACCTTGGTTATTGAAATTACAACCTCAGCTCAACAAAGTGAAAGCGGGGACTTATTCTTTAACGGGCGTGAAAACGTTACAAGATTTATTGGATATGATTAATTCTGGCAAGGAAGCACAATTTAGTGTGAAGTTTATTGAAGGTAAAACGTTCAAGGAATGGCGTAAAAACCTTGAAAACGCACCGCACTTAAAACAAACCTTGCAAGGTAAAAGTGATAAAGAAATTATGGCGTTACTAGATATTCCAGCTGTTGCAAAAGCCGTTTACGAATGGAATAACATGGATGGGTGGTTGTATCCAGATACCTATAATTACACCCCAAATTCGACTGATCTTGAATTATTAAAACGTTCAACTACTCGTCTACAAAAAGCCTTAGATAAAGCGTGGAGTGAACGCGATGAAAACCTCCCATTAGCGGATCCGTATCAGATGCTGATTTTGGCTTCTATTGTGGAGAAAGAAACGGGTGTTGCGGCGGAGCGCCCACAAGTGGCTTCCGTATTTATTAATCGTTTAAAAGCCAATATGAAACTACAAACTGACCCAACGGTGATTTATGGAATGGGTGAGAGTTACACTGGAAATATTCGTAAGAAAGATTTGGAAACGATAACCCCGTATAATACCTATATGATTGAGGGTTTACCGCCGACACCGATTGCGATGGTAAGTGAGAGTGCTTTGCAGGCAGTAGCTCATCCTGCTAAAACGGACTTTTATTATTTTGTTGCAGATGGAAGTGGCGGTCACAAATTTACTCGTAATCTGAACGAGCATAATAAAGCGGTGCAAGAATATTTACGTTGGTATCGTAACCAACAAAAAGGAGCCAACTAATGCAAGGCAAATTTATTGTAATTGAAGGGCTGGAAGGTGCAGGTAAAAGTACCGCCATGCAAACGGTGGTGGATACATTAAAATCCCTTGGTGTAAATGATATCGTATTTACTCGTGAGCCGGGTGGTACACCATTAGCAGAAAAATTGCGCCATTTAATTAAACATGAAACAGAAGAACCCGTTACGGATAAAGCGGAATTATTGATGCTTTATGCGGCACGAATTCAATTGGTAGAAAATGTGATTAAGCCAGCATTGGCTGAAGGTAAAATTGTGCTGGGTGATCGTCATGATATGTCTTCACAGGCTTATCAAGGCGGTGGGCGTCAGTTTGACCAAGCGCTTATGGCAAATTTAAAAAATATGGTATTAGGCGATTTTGAGCCTGATTTTGTACTGTATTTAGACATTGATCCTGCAGAAGGGCTTGCTCGTGCTAGAGGTCGTGGTGAATTAGATCGTATAGAACAACAAGGACTCGATTTCTTCCATCGTACCCGCCAACGTTATTTGGAATTGGTGCATAACAACCCGAAAGCCGCCATTATTAATGCGGGTCAGCCTTTGGAACAAGTACAAGCAGACATACAAAGTGCGGTCAAAAATTGGTGGGTTTCACAAGCAAAATGAGCGAACTTTATCCTTGGTTAGTGCCTACTTATCACAAAATTAGCCAAACTTTTAGCGAAGGTTTGGGGCATCATGCGTTGTTAATTAAAGCCGATCAAGGGCTAGGGGCAGAACGTTTATTTGATGCTTTGACAAAACGCATTATGTGTCAAACGCCAGATAATGTAGCTTGTGGTCATTGTCATGCTTGCCACTTAATGGCTGCGCAAAGTCACCCTGATTTTCATATTTTAGCCTCTCAAGAAGGCAAAGACATTGGCGTTGATCAGGTACGGGCGATTAATGAAGTTGTTAGCCAACACGCACAACAAAACGGCAATAAATTAGTGTATATCCAAGATGCGGAGCGTCTTACGGAAGCAGCAGCGAATGCGTTGCTCAAAACTTTGGAAGAGCCGCATCCGAATACGTATTTCTTATTACAAACAGAACCCTCATCTTCATTGTTAGCGACTATTTACAGCCGTTGCCAAGTGTGGAATGTGCCTTTGCCAACAGAGGCGGAAGCCCTAAATTGGCTTTCTTCTCAATTTCAGGCAGAAACATCAGAATTATTGACCGCACTTGCGATGAATTTGGGGCGTCCGCTGTCAGCATTAGAAACACTCCAGCAAGGATTAATTGAACAACGGAAGAATTTCCTACGTCAATTTTGGCTTTTTTATCGTCGTCGTTCGCCTTTGGAAATTTTGCCTTTCTTTGAAAAAGAACGCACCATACAGCAAGTAGATTGGATTTTAGCGTTTTTAAGCGATGCCATTAAATACAAACTCGAAATACAAAGTGGCTGGCAAACACTTGATCTTAAAACAGGTGTAACTCAATTTGCAGACGAGCAAACTGCGCTTGGGTTATTAACCGCGAATAAAATTATGCAAAAAGTACGCTCGGATTTACTTACCATTAATGGTGTTAATACGGAATTAATGTTACTAGATGGTTTGACGAAGTTAATTACCGACGTATTTAAGGACTAAATAAATTATGTTTATCGTAGATTCCCATTGCCATTTAGATGCATTGGATTATGAAAATTTACACAAAGATATTGCTGATGTAGTGGCTAAAGCCCAAGCACGAGATGTGAAGCATTTGTTGGCGATTGGCGTAACATTAAGCCGTTTTGAAAAAGCTTATCCTGAGTTAGCAAAATTTCCGAATGTGTCTTTAGCTTGCGGCGTGCATCCATTAGATCTTGAAGAAGAACCTTACGATGCCGATCGTTTATTACGTTTATCCCAAGATAAAAAAGTGATCGCAATTGGCGAAATTGGTTTGGATTATTATTACAGTGCAGATAATAAGGCATTGCAGCAAACGGTTTTTGCTGATCAAATCAGAATTGCTAATGAAGTGGATAAGCCCGTGATTATTCATACGCGTTCAGCGCCAGAAGATACCATTGCCATGTTGCGTGAGCACCAGGCAGAAAAGTGCGGTGGATTAATTCATTGTTTTACGGAAACCTTGGATTTTGCGAAAAAGGCACTTGATTTAGGTTTTTATATCTCTTGTTCAGGCATTATTACCTTTAAAAATGCGGAAAGTATTCGCGAAGCCATTCGTTATGTACCGGCAGATCGTTTGTTAGTTGAAACAGATTCGCCTTACTTAGCGCCCGTGCCTTATCGTGGTAAAGAGAACCAACCAGCCTATACACGTGAAGTGTGTGAGTATGTAGCGGCGTTAAAAAGGCTGTCTATGGAAGAATTTGCACAAATTAGTACACAAAACTTCGAGCGTTTATTTAAAATTAATGTACAATAAATCATCGATTTAAATGAGAGAGTTTTATGCGTAAGTTTTTTAAGTACTTTTTATTTTTAGTGGTCTTTGTTTTCCACGGCTTTATGTTCGCCGTGGTGGACTACGTTTTCCCACACTATGATGTAACGCGAGTAACGGGTGTGGAAGTGAAACGTGTGGATAAAGATGGCCCGATTACAAAATCGAATCCGGCTGATGGTCCAACGCGCGATGTGTATTTTATCAATACACAAAATGATGATGGCAAGATCATGGTGTATCGTAATGAAGATACCCGTTGGGGGTTCCCGTTCTACTTTAAATTTGGTTCAGCGAACTTACAGGCCCAGGTGCAAGCTTTAGGTAATGAAAACAAATTAGTACAAATCAAGTATTACGGTTGGCGTATGACGATGTTCGATGAATATCGTAATGCGGTTTCGGTGAAAGAAATTAGTGGCGATGTGACACCAAGCCATCCGATTTTATCTTGGGTATTTTATGCATTCCTATTGGTTACCCTTTTCCTTTCTGTACAATTTGTACGCGGCTGGTTCGACAGCGAAAATTAGCGTTTCTCAAATATAGGGCGTCATAGAACGCCCTCACAATTTAATAATAACATTTCAAACCTAAAAACTAGCGGTAAATTGACCGCACTTTAAAACCAATAAAGAGAACATTATGAGTTTATCTGCAGCGATTTTTATTTTAATCGTATTAATTATTGTCAGTGCAATCTTATCATCAGCTGAGATTTCTCTCGCGGGTGCAAGACGCATTAAACTACAAACGTTAGCCAATGAAGGCAATATTAACGCGGAGAAGGTCTTAAAATTACAGGAGCAACCTGGCCGCTTTATTACTGTGGTACAAATTGGACTTAATATGGTTGCCGTACTCGGTGGTGTGATTGGTGAAGCAACCATTAGTCTTCACTTACAAAGCTTTTTACATGAATACACCAAAGCAGAATGGGTTGAGCCAGCCTCTTCTTGGATTGCCTTTTTCATGGTAACCATAACATTTGTTTTATTAGCCGATTTAATTCCTAAACGTCTTGCACTGATTAATCCTGAAGGTGTGGCGCTACGGACTATTGGCATTATGCAAGTCTTCATTTTCTTCTTAAAACCTATTGTATGGTTTTTTGATGGTCTTTCTAATATCTTCTTTCATTTAATGGGGATATCCACTAAGCGTGAAGATAATATGACACCAGAGGATATCGTGGCAATAGTGGAAGCTGGGGCTGAAGCGGGGGTGTTAAAAACACAAGAGCATTATTTAATTGAGAATATCTTTGATATGCAAGAGCGGACAGTCTCTTCCACGATGACAACCCGTGAAAATATCGTGTTTTTAGACCGCACTTTCTCCCGTCAGGAAGTGTTGAATACCTTATCAGCAGACTCTCATTCTAAATTAGTGATCTGTGATAATGGTTTGGATAAGATTTTAGGTTATGTGGAATCACATACTTTGTTGACGCTTTATCTTCAACAAGAAGTAGTGGATTTAACAGATAGCCGTTTATTACGTAAAGCGTTATTTATCCCGGATACGCTGTCGCTATACGAAGTATTGGAGTTATTTAAATCTACAGGTGAAGACTTTGCGATTATCGTCAATGAGTATGCTCTGGTCGTAGGCTTGATCACTTTAAACGATGTAATGAGTATTGTGATGGGAGAATTGGTTTCTAACGAAGAAGAACAAATTGTCAGCCGTGATGAAAACTCTTGGTTGATTGATGGTGCGACCCCGCTTGAAGATGTGATGCGTGCCTTGGATATTGAATCTTTCCCTGATTCAGAAAATTACGAAACTATCAGTGGCTTTATGATGTATATGTTACGCAAAATCCCGAAAAAAACCGATTTTGTGTTATACGATAAATATAAATTTGAAGTTATTGATACTGAAAACTTCAAAATTGATCAAATTTTAGTTTCTATTGTCAAAGACAGCAGTGTAAGCAAAGAGTCGGCGTAGTACTAGGCGTCGCCTTGCTTAATCCCTCATTCTAAGTATAATTAACAGCAGTTTTAACTGCTTATAATAAGGAAAATTTAATGTTTAAAAAAATCTCGGTATTCTTTGTAGCAATAATGCTTGCAGGTTGTTCTTCAATTTCAGATATAACCTCTTACATTCCGTTTATGGGTAAAGGCAAAAAGGTCATTGATTTAGATAAAGATAAAATCGATCAAAAATCTTATGCGGCAGCTTATGAAGCCACTGTGGCAACGTATAAAGATCGTGTAACAAAAAATTTCTTTGTGGATAATTTTGCAAGTGGTGCAAATGACTGGTATCTCGGTCGTATCGTTGTGCCAATTAAACAAATTCAAGAGAAACTTTATACGGGTGGTCATGAATCAGATGTGTATGCTTACTATAGCGGTGTGCTACATGCAGAAGCATTACAAACTAACTTCAGCCGTTTAAGTGCAAATTGTTGGCAAAAAGTGGATTCGTCAAGTGTGACGCAAGGGATCTACGATGCAATGCGTGATTTGCAAAAAGGCAAAGAGCGCGGTGAAAACGACGCTTACATTTCTCAAGGTAGCGAAATGCTACTCAAAGCCTGTACCGGCCAATAATCAATTTGAGCTGTTGATGAGTGATCTCATCAGCAGCTTTTCTTTTTTTAAATCATCAATGTGAAGGAGCAAGAATGTTAGAACTTTCGGAAAGCAACATTCATTTAAATGCTACGGCAACAAATAAGCTGCAAGCTATTGAAATGGCTGCAAGCGCGTTAGAGCAAGCCGGCAATGTTGAACAAGGCTATTTGCAAGGCATGCTTGGACGTGAACAACAAACCTCCACTTTTTTAGGCAATGGGATTGCGATTCCACACGGTACATTAGAAACCCGTTCAATGGTGAAAAAAACTGGTGTACAAGTTTTCCAATTTCCACAAGGTATTGAGTGGGGAGAAGGCAATATTGCTTATGTTGTGATTGGTATTGCTGCCCGTTCTGATGAGCATCTTGCTTTACTTCGTCAATTAACGCATGTTTTAGGTGATGAAGACACCGCGGCACAGTTAGCGACATTAACAGATGTTGAAAAATTCCGTGCGATTTTGTTAGGTGAAAGCGATGCTTTTAGTATTACTGACGAAACATTAAGTTTAGATATTGAAACGCAAAGTTTGCTCACCCTTACCGCTATCAATGCAGGCAAATTACAACAGCAAAGTGCGGTTGAAAATAGCTTTGTTTCTGAAGTGGTCTCCAATTCTGCTCTGCCGCTTGGTAAAGGATTATGGGTGACCGATGCCGTCTCAGGTAATGTGAAAAATGCGTTGGCATTCAGTCGTGCGAAAACCATTTTTAATCATAATGGCAAAGCGGTGAAAGGCGTGTTGACGATTTCAGCAGTTAACGATCAAATTAATGAGACATTAGCGCGTTTATTGGATGATGAAGTCCAAAATATTTTATTAAGTGGTAATACGCAGCAAATTTTGACCGCACTTAATGGCGGTAAAGTGCCAGCTTCGTCATCTGCTCAATCTGAAGATCAAATCGCGACAGGTGCAGTGATTGGTACCTTTACTATTCGTAATGAACATGGCTTACATGCTCGCCCAAGTGCAGTGCTTGTTAATGAAGTGAAAAAATTCGCCTCCAAAATTACAGTACAAAATCTTACTCGAGAAACCGCACCGGTTAGTGCAAAAAGTTTAATGAAAATCGTGGCATTAGGTGTGACTCAAGGTCATCGCTTACGTTTTGTTGCGGAAGGGGATGATGCGAAACAAGCTATTGAAGCCTTAGGTAAGATCATTG
>OGNQ01001770.1_pt1 | contig 13053 bp, 13 predicted proteins | sample 1573481 | NCBI WGS metagenome assembly OGNQ01 (sample SAMEA2581920, study PRJEB24529) | metagenome | biome: Human gut stool | place: China | collected 2011 | reverse complement strand
AATCCTATGGATCTTTTTATTTAGTTTTAGTGTTCAATTTCATTCTACAATTTACAATGTCGCTTCCGGCATCGAAATAGGAACGATGCACTGCCTTCACCAGATCCGGTCTTTCATAGAGGGCGATGGCGCTCCAGAGCTCATCATTAATAGAAAAGCCCTGCCTTTCCAGTTCTGTGGAAAATGCGCCGTCCAGCACGATGAATGGATATTTTTTTAAGATGTCTTCTATCATAATAGCTCCTTTATCAAAGGCCGCTTCGCGGCCGGGTTCAGAGGTTTTTTCCGCCCTTTGGGCACAAAGGGACGCGGCGGATGCCGCAGGTTGTGTAGAAGGGTTGTGCAAAAAGGTTCTTAGGTTTGACCGGCCTTTGGGCCGGAGGGTTCTTAAGTTTGACGGACCCTTCTGGCCCGAGAGTTGTGGTATCGCCCTTACGGGCGATAAGTTTTGTATGCCGCCAAAGGCGGCGGGATTGTCCCTCTTGCGTTCGAGAATACTGTTCTCTGATGTCTGTCGTCTGATAGTCTGATGTCTTCCCGCCGACTGGTATTTATCGGCATTGATATCACTAACGACAGGCACCGAGATTCTTCACTGCGTTCAGAATGACAGTGTCCGGCGGGAAGCGGTCAGCCGACGGCGGTCAGCGGAAATTTGACTGTCTGCCATCTCCCCACGTTCGGGAATACGGCCCAGCGGACAGCCGATAGCGGATAGCTGTCTCACTGTCTCACTGCCTCACTGCCTCACTGCCCCACCAGTACACTAGCTCACTAGATCACTAGCTCACTAGATCACCAGCCCACTAATTCCCGTGGAGCGGATTATGTACATTGAAAGGCATGAGATTGTCCAGACTGTAGGGCGTTTCCTGGTATACGAAATTCAGCCAGTTATGGTAAAACAGATGGGCATAGCTGCACCATACGAAACGGGGCTTTTCCTGGGGATCATCGTAGGGATAGTAATTTTCCGGCAGACGGATGGGAAGTCCCTTTTCCCTATCCCGCTTGTACTCCCATTCCAGGGTGCGCAGGTCGTATTCAAAATGGCCCAGCACGAAAATGCGGCGGGATTCCTTGTCGGAAATGATGTTGATGCCGTTTTCTTCGGACCGGGAAAGAACGGTCAGTTCCGGCGTGACATCCACTTTTTTATCGTCAATGGAAGTATGACGGGACTGGGGGATGAAATAGCGGTCGTCGAAGCCCCGGAGGAGCGGATGGTAGGCCCGGGTGAGATTGTACTGGTAAATACCGAAGAGTTTCCTTGGAAGGATTCTCTTTTCCACCCCATAGTCCCGATACAGCCCTGCCTGGGCGGCCCAGCAGAAATGAAGGGTGGAGAACACATGACTGTCGGCCCAGTTGAAATATTTCAGCATTTCCGGCCAGTAATCCACTTCTTCATAAGGCATTTTTTCCACCGGCGCCCCGGTAATGATAAAGCCGTCATATTTCCTGTCCTTAATATCATCAAAGGTGAGGTAATTTTCATCCAGGTAAGACCGGTCCGTATGGGTGGTTTCCCGGGAAGCGATACGGGCAAAATCCACATCCAGCTGCAGCGGCGTATCCCCCAGCAGGCGGAGAAGCTGTACTTCTGTCGGTTTCTTAATGGGCATGAGGTTCAGAATCAGTATATGAAGGGGACGGATATCCTGGGTCCGGGCCCTTTTTTCTCCAATGGTTACGATCCCTTCCTTCTTCAATTCTGAAACAGCGTCCAAACCGTCGGCAATTTTAATCGGCAAAATGAAAATCTCCTTGTAAAAGCATACATGCAATAAAAAAAATCCCGTCCCCTAAGGGACGAGATCCTCGTGTTACCACCCAATTTCATCTTTCCGTCACCGGAAAGACCTCACAGGTACGCCGGCCATGCCTTGATACCCTGTCTCTGTAACGGGAGACTCCCGGACTGCTTCACCATTCAGCATATCAAGCTCAGAGGCCATCTTCTCCATGCTTTCCTGTGCTCCTTCTCACCAGTGGGAGCTCTCTTTGCCATTCCTGCACGGGTACTCTTCTCTTCCCTGCTTCTTTGAAATTATAGCTATTTTAAACTGTCCGTGAATAAATGTCAATAGGATACGCCTGCGAAGGTAAATATCCTTAAACGATACATGTGAATGGATAAATCTGTTATTTATAGATAATAAACATAATTAAATTTGAATTACAATAGTTCGGAAAGCACTATCTACTTAGAATGGATAACGTATTACATTTTCCTGTGTATACACGGGCGCCTTGCTACAGATTATATAGCTCTCACGCACATATTAGTTAGCTCTGAAATAAGGTCAGATGAAAAAATATTCAATGCAGCACAAAAGACCCGGTATCTCAAAATCAGCATGATGCCCAATGAGTTCGGTGTCTGCATGGTCTACGGCCGCTGCTGTACCGAAGTACGACGGCGCGCGCCATACACGAGTCTCCCGTCATTTCTGCATATGTGGAGCTGATTTAGAGTCCTGGGTTCATTGTGTAGTTCATATCTTTTATCCTTTTTGGCCAAATTGGATGGAAGGAAACAAGGGGATCCCCGCGGGTCCGAAATACCCTCCCCTGCCGGACCTAGGATTGGCAGGAAAGCCTGTGCATTCAGAATTGCTTTATAAACTTGTCCCTTCTACTTATATAATAGAAAAAATCGCTTGTATGTGAACGTGGAAAATAAAAAATTTTACTTTTTCTTTATTTTACGGAATACTTGAAGATTATGCAAGAAATTAGCATCAAAAAGGAGGTGTGCAGCCTTCCGGTAAGCTCACCTCCCGTTTCCTCTACTTCAGTATGCTATAGGCACACAACTGATACCGGAAATCGATAACAAGATAGCTCATAACAGTCATCGAACTTCTTTTCTCACTTTGTTGCACACTCTTACTCTTTCAAAACTTAAACGTATCCTTCAGCCCCAGCCATTTCTGGTCCTTCTCACTGAGGTTCAATGGCATCTTGCGAAATAATAAAAAGCCAGACGTAATAAAGAAAAATGGTACAGCAACCCGAGTAAAGCACTGACTGATTTCAAAATCTAATAATGGATGCCCATCTTTAGAGGCAAAAGAATGCAGCATAACGATGAGTATCGCCATAAAGAACTTGAGTAAATCCAGACCATTATAATAGTCTGTCTGTCTGTCTGTCTGTCTGTCTGTCTGTCTGTCTGTCTGTCTGTCTGTCTGTAAAAGTATGTTCCTGTTTTCTCTCCATGTCAATTCTCTTTTTCAACGAATAGCCACTTTTTTTAAAATTGCTTGAATTTTCTCCTTTTCTGGATGGCTCATAGCAAACGCATAAATCATAACCAGATAAAGCAAAGTATATCCCGATGCCTTTATGATAAAGACTGCCATTCCACCATGGGGCCAAATGAACTCATTAGCAATGTATCCAATCATCAGGCATACTAATGTGACAATGGATATTTTTCCTATCTGCCTCCAGAATGATGAAATCGCCAGATGGATTTCCTTTGCATAGTACCAGTTCATGATAAATCCGTTTCCCACAATCATGGAAATACCAGTAGCCACCGCACAACCAACACCGCCATATTTGATTCCCAGTGGAATAGCCAGGATAAGATTCATTACACCCGTCAGGAAATAAATACGGGCGCGGAAGTCATAACGGTTCATGGCCTGCATAATAGCAAGACCTATGTTTTGAATCAAATCTACTGTAAATGGAAGAATAATGAGAATGGTAATGATATAAGAGTCTTCAAACCCTGACCCTGCCCATAAGGCAATAAACTGTTTTCCGAAAATAATAAAGCCCGTTGCCACCAGGGCCAGAAGATAGTACTGCCATCTGCCAATCTGAATAAAGAGCTCAGAAAGGTTGCTGATGGGCTCCTTCCTGGCCACCATGCCGGTAACATGCGGAAGATACACGCCGGATATTGCTGTAGAAAGGGCCATATAGTTCATATAAATCAGGGAAGCAATAGAGTATACCGCCACCGACGTCGTGCCGCTGATAATTCCCAGAATAATCTGATTCGTTTTCCAGAAGACCTGGTCAATCAGGGACACAGCAAAAACGCTCAGGGCCAATTTCTTGAACTCTGAGAAAAGCTCATGGTTCCAGTAATGAAAATGAATTTTCACGTGAAGGTCATGGAAGCAATAATAAACCCTTGCTCCGCTGAGCACCAGATTCAGTACCGTCTGCACAGCCGCTACGGAAAACGCACTGGGATGACGCTGCAGTACCAGCACTACAAGAACAGGCTGCAGTACCAGCTGAATGGTCTCCATTCCTTTTAGGAAGAAAAACCGTTCATGGGCATTAATCACGGAACGGAAAACCATGGTAGATAAAGTAATGACGATATTCAAAAGCAAAAGCAGAAAAATCTGCTTTGCCTCATCCACTTCTGATACCGTCATGCTTCCTGCGAAGATAACATCAAGAAATCCATAGCAGATAAAGCCTATAGCCAGCGCCAATATAGTCACTGCACCATATCCACGAACAGAAATAGCAAGTATATTCTCCATGTCGATACTGTCTTTTAACGCCCTGTACTTGGCATAAAACCGGATAACCGCAGCAGAAAGGCCGAAATCCATAATGCTGAAATAAGCGATTAAAGATCCCATGAGCTGATAAAGCCCATATTCGCTTTTACCGATAAAATGAAGGAGTATCGGTACATAGAGAAAGCCGATAACAGCATGAAGTGCAATATTTAAATAGCTGAGAAAAATCCCTAATTTACGTTGATTCATGTTAGTCCAATCATATTCTTTTTACGTATTTCATTAACTATGGCATAAGAAAAAGCTAAGATTACCCAGTATGCGTAAAGCAAGGATAAAGATCCATTACAGCCAGCAACAGCACTTCCAATTAATGAAATCCCAGTAATCATTATTTTTATTTGTTCGATTCCTCCTGAACACTTAAAACACTTAAGGAGTCTTAATGCAACATAAATAAGCGGTAGTATATAAGCAATCAATCCAATAATTCCATTGTTAGCGAACCTTGAAACAAATTCATTCATCGCATTAAATCCGTAGCGTAAAACCCCCATTTTATTGTAGTTTGTGACCCACATATGAACCTCAGTATTAGCAAAATCTGATTCGTTAAAATTATGAACTGTGTAAGCAGAACTCAAAACATCTCCGACCCCTAAGATTGGGTACTCTATTCCAGTCTTAATATTTGCACGAATCAGAGCATATCTTGCACCATTACTTCTTTTATTAGCACTCCCTAAAGAGCCTACATTATCTTCCATGTATGAAGCAATTGTCATGTCATGATTATTATCATTGCTTTTATTACTATTTGGTGTTGTCACATTTATAAATCCAATAGAAAGCACTAAGGATAAAACAGTAATCCCACAAAGGGCAAAAAAACGCTTAAATAGATCCTTCCTATGAATATACAAAATTCCTAAAAACAACAGAGCTAAAACTCCCCAGTACATTGCAACAGCTGTTCTTGCTTTTGTCATAAAAATCATAAATGTATAAAAAGTAATCAGACTAATTAACCCTATATGCTTTTTATCAGACAGCAAAAACTTTCCCCATAAAAATGGCAATGCAAAAGCAAGGTAGTTTCCCATCCGAGATGGTTCTGAGAACATGGATCGAAACTGGCGTTCCCATAAAAGCGGCGGCCACCATCCATGATCAACAGCTATAGGATGAATCATTGGATTAACATAAGAAAGAATGTATTTTGCAAAATCAAAACCGGCAAGATAAAACAGCTCAATAATTGAATAAATGCATAAAAGTATAATACTTGCAATAACAACTTTAGTAATTAAATCAAAATAATAACTCCAATCTCTTTTAAAGAATTGGTATAAAATAAATGAAAAGCCAAAAGTGTATATAGTACTTAAAATAGCTCCTTTAATGGATCGAATTCCCAGCCATACCATTGTCAATTGTTTCTCATCAATGTGAATTCCATGACTATTTAACAGTGCCAGCACAGACGGTAACTTCTCAATCTGACTGCTTGGCCCCAATAGCAATTCATTATAGTAGGGGTAATTAACAAGCCCCAAAATGTTGCTCAAAAGAACAATAAACATCAGGCAGGAAATATACTTAATAAATAGCGAATCTTCTTTTTCAATAATAAAATTCCCTCTATATATTTGATATATCCACAAAATCATCAGAATAACTAAGAAATACCAACTGAATTTACATGAAAATCCTCCACTAATTGTACTTAGTTGCAGGATTTTGGGAATATTGTCAAAGATTAAGCAAAAAACTGCTCCTGTGACTAACCACTTAGACCATGTATTATGGTCATAGTTCATATCATCTCCGAAGTTCATTTCATCACACTTTCTAAACATTTTAACCTAGACTTCCGAAATACATAATGAATCATTTGAGCACCGACGATTAATCATCTAATTTCCGGAGTAACTAAGGATGGCGTAACACCCAAATCTCTATATAGTTGCTGCCACTTAGCTAAGGACTTTTCCCTGTAATGGTCCTTCCAGTTCAATAAAGCATTCAGTAAAATCCAGCTCATCGAGCACTTCACTCGTGTTATAACTGGTAAACGTCCTGCTTAAAACACCCTCTGCTTGTCGTAGTAATCAAATCGATATCTTCCATGAATTCTTGTTATGTAGAGAATCCAAGTATCATCATCAGATAAAGTTCAATTAAGTCTTATCTTTAATCAAATCTTTCTGAATATCTTGCAAATCCGAAAATAAAAATCAAGACACTTTATCTTTAAGAATATATATTTTACAAAATCCTTTTTGCTTAAATGTATAGCATACTTTATTTTAAGGATCTGACTCCACGAATGATTATAAACTAGCCGTGTTATATCAGGTTTCTGTGAAATACAATCAACATTAAAAAAATAATATGACTTCTCCAGCTCAGTAATAAGTTGCAATAGCCGACAAAGAAATTTTACCTTTAGTGTATTGTCATTTATATAAGGCCATAAATATGTTAAATTTTTAATATAATTCTCTTCTTTTGATAGCGTAAACCGATGTTGCGCCGAAAATGGATTCTCTATATAAACATACCAATGCCTTTTCGCAAAAATTATTTTCTGTGCCTTTTTCAGAATTTCCAAATTCCATATGACATCTTCCCCATAGTTAAGATGAACATCAAAAGGTACTTCTAATGCCAATTGTTTTTTTACAACTTTAGCTACAGGGCCTCTATTAACATAAAGAGAGCCATGCTGAAAAAAATCGCACTTTGCATCAATCATATGACCAAGCAAAAGCGATTTATGGTATTCATCCATAAACGTATACGACAAATCTCCGCTTAAATCCTCATACTGATTATTGGGCTTGAATTCATATTTTGTGAATCCATAAATTACATCAACATTACGAGCCTGCTCATCCTTTAAAATTCGCTCCACATCCTCAAAAAAATTTTGGGTAATCATATCATCTGCATCTATAAATGCTATATATTGGCCTGCTGCCTCTTTGACGCCTTTATTGCGAGCCATTGAAACACCTTGATTTTTTTTGTGAATGACCTTAAATTTATTTAATTTCCCAATAATTTTATCCAAAAATGAGGCGCAGGATTCATTACTTCCATCATCAACGATGATAACTTCATAATCATCACACTTCTGTTCTTTTATACTGTTGAAACATCTAACTATATCAGATTGTGAATTATTATACACCGGAATAATAATACTCAATAATGGTTGATTCATCTAATTTTATCCTTTTAATAACTATAATATGAATAGGTTTAGCGATAATAACGCAAAGTTGCAATTATTCCCCTCTGAATATCAAAGCATGGCTTCCAACCAAGACTTTCTAATTTATTTGAATTTAGTGAAGAATTATCCATCATATTAAAAGCTTTTTTCTCCTCATTACTGGAATCTTTAAAGATAACCGGTACATGAGCAGCTGAAGAAAATAATTCAGCCAGCTTCCGGATCGTGACTATAGAATCCTTATTTGAAATATTATACGCATTTCCACTGTATCCATTAAGTAAAATCGACAATATAGCTGACCCGCAGTCTAACGTATAACAATAAGACCTCAGTTGCAATCCGCTGCTCTTTAATACCAAATGTTTATGATTGACAGCACATCTGGTGAACTCGGCAGATACCCTGCTATCATTTTCTTTTATGGAAGGGCCATATATATGTCCAGGTCTGGCTACCACAAAATCAACCCCATATTCTTTCTTGTATGAAGAACATAGAGTTTCGGCAGCTCTTTTGGCAGAAGGATAGCATGCGCGGAAATTCAGGATGTCAACATATCCATAATCCCCCTCTGAGAAAGGCTGATTACGACTGGATCTTCCATATACCTCACTTGATGACAGATACAGCAGGCGGCCGCTTTGATTGTTTTTTAATATATCCAAGAGGACCGATAATCCATTTATATTAGCAAGCATAGTTTCGACGGGTCTTGTTGAAAATGAATACGGATCAGCAGGGCTGGCTCCATGAATTATAAAATCCGGCTGCACCGATCCCATCTCCAATGTTCCTGTATCAGCGTCATAATATGAAAACCCAAAATCATTCTCACTTACAAAAGTTTGAAATCTCTTATTAATACGGCTTCTGCTTCTTCCAGCCAAAATAATGTTCATATGAAGTTTCCGTGTATGATTCATATGAAAAAGTATTTCTGCTACAGCGGATCCAATCATACCGGTAGCCCCTGTAACGAGTATCGTTCGTCCACGTAATTTATCGATATTGGGAATACACTCAGCAACTTTTTCTACATCATTCCAGTACTCATCCGTATAAAGCAGCATTTCTAATTCTCCGTTAAATTCTATTCTTGCCCATAATATGCATGAGGGCCATGTTTTCTATTATAATGTTTATCCAGCAAAAATTGAGGTACCTCTTTGATATTAGGATTTAAAAATTCAGAAATAGCAGCCATATGTGCTACTTCTTCTATAACTTTTGCATGATATAAAGCTTCATTAGGATTTTTTCCCCAGCTGAACACACCATGATTTTTACAAAGTGTACCGGGAATTGCCAACCAATCAAGATTTTTAAACCTTTCAAGAATGACACGCCCGGTATTCTCCTCATAGGCAGACTCCACTTCCTTTTTGCTTAAAGCTCTCGTACAAGGAACACTTCCGAAAAAATAATCTGCCTGTGTTGTTCCATAGCAGGGAATATCACGCCCAGCCTGTGCCCAAGAAGTAGCAAAAGTCGAATGAGTATGTACTATCCCTCCAATGTTCCCCCATTTACGATATAAGAGTACATGTGTTGGGGTATCTGAAGAAGGACGCAAATCACCTTCAATAACTTTTCCAGCAAGATTAACAACAACCATCATATCCGGAGTTAAAGACTTATATGGTACTCCACTCGGCTTAATAACAACTAAACCTGTTGCATAGTCAAATCCACTCACATTTCCCCAAGTAAAAGTGACCAGTTGATATGTTTCAAGCCGTTTATTAGCATCACAAACCATATTTTTAAGTTCTTTCAGCATTAGGTAATCTCCATTCGTGATTAATTTAACAGCAATTACTTTAGCCAATCTGATCGCTTAGCAATAAGCAGCGCCTTGAAAATATCTATATCTTCCACGGTTGTCAATTTAATGTTTTTTTCAGACCCTGCAGAAAAGTAGACCTGCTTCCCCATTTCAACCATGAGTGTACACGATGCTACAGAATTGGTAATCCCTTTTCTTAAAGCTTCTCTATGCAAATTGCAAATATCACCCAATAAAAAGCCTTGAGGCGTTTGTGTCCTCTTTAAACGGTCTCTTGGATAGCTTCCGGTAGAAACGATACCGTCTGAAGTCTCCAACATAGCTTCTGCACAGGGAATAGTAGCAATTGCACATCCATACTGCCGTGTTTTTACGATACAATCGGAAATAATCTCATTAGAAACCATAGGTCTTATGGCATCATGGATAAGAACAACATCTTCTTTTTGAAAATGCTTTTCTAGTTCATAAACACCATTTCTTATAGAATCCTGGCCATTTTTTCCACCAGGAATAATATATTTCAATTTAGTTACATTAAACTGGTCAGCATAAGCCTGTAGTACTTGTTCCCAGCCAGAAATGCATACAACAGCTATTGCATCTATATCCGGATGATTCTGAAATGCCTGCAGAGTATAAACAATAACAGGCTTCTCGTTTACTGTCAAAAACTGTTTAGGAATATTCTGATGCATCCTTTGGCCGGATCCTCCGGCAATAATCAAAGCAATATTCATTTTCTCTCCTCTTGCTATACACTCCCAAAACCGCTTTATCTTTGATTCTTCAATCAGTACGGTGTCTGTACGACCGGCAAAATTATTGTACTTCATTCTTTCTTATATACTATCATATCGTGCGTTTGTCTTTTTTCTAAAGGAGGCAGCTGCATATAATTACCATAGATTCCATGGAGATATGAATCCCAACAGGAGAATGCAGGCATTTTATATCCTTCAAATTCTACTTCAACTTCCTTTTCAAATTCACTCTTCAACATACGCTCACCTACACCATAAAGCCCCCAAGTAACAATACCTACATACTTTGCCGATTCATACGAAATTTTGCGAGATAATTTTTCTATCCTGCCCCCAAAATACTTAGCACCAATCAATTTGGTGATTAATTTTAAAATATATTTACCATATTTATGTGCTTGACTTTTCCCTTCTCCTAAACGTGCGTTGGCTATCATAAACAGCTTACGGTAAAAACTGCACTGCTCATAAATGTTTTCCACCTCATTTATATCAGAAGGAAGTCCATCTACAGGAAAAATATCAACCCACAATCCAAATGATTTTTGACTATATTGCGATTGCGTAACGGTTGACAAATCTCTAATGCTAGCATAAGGAGCCTCCCAGTTGTCAAGTGAGCTAGATATTAATTTATAGTTATTATTTGATTTGAATATAGTCATAAATTTTTGGTAGTCAGGGCGGGGCATGCAGATATCTATATCATCATCCCAAGGTATAAATCCCTTATGTCTTACTGCGCCAAGCAATGTGCCTCCTGCCAAATAAAACTTAATGTGATTCTTTTTGCATATTTCTCGAATCATTATCAACATATTTAATTCACATTTTTGTATATCGTTCTTAGATAATCTTTTCATATTGCCCTCTAATCTTAGATATCAAGCAGCTAAATGACTAAACGTTTATTTTCTCCTGCCTTAGCTCTTCCTGCAAGTCATAGCCAGCCTTAATTAGTTCATCGCGATTTCTACGCCTTGCACCTGCATGTTTTGTCATATATTTATATATACATGTAGCTACATTTTCAGCATTTTCTTTTATTGAAAAAAAATGAGCATTACTTGTGACAGCAATTTCCTTGGTAATGGTATCTGCAAAAAAGCATGGCAAACTTGCAGCTTGTGCTTCTATTCCAACTATACCAAGCCCCTCAAATCGTGAGGGCAAAACAAAACAGTCCATCGCCTGCATAAGTTTATTAACATCATTCCGTAATCCTAAGAACAATACCTTGGATGTAAGATTCATGTTTTCTGCTAAATGTTGAATTTTATTAAAATTATCACCTGTTCCTATCAGCATTAGCATACTATCCGGCTGTTTTTGCACAAAATAACTAAACAATCTAATTAAATATTCATGATTTTTTTGATATGAAAATCGTCCTACATGACCAATAACTATAGTATCTGGTTTAATATTCAACTGTTTTCTTACTTCAGCACGTATTGCAGGATCATAAAGATATGCGGTCAAATCTATAGCATTCTTCTTTAATTTAAAATTTTCTTTAGAAAACACCCATTGACCTGCTTCTGTAGAGCAAGCATATCTTTCATCAATAACATGATCAAACAGAGCCCGACTTATATAATGATATATATTCAGAGCCACTCTTTTTTTTGTACTGTTTACATCAATCCGTGTATTATGAGCGTGTACAATTAATTTAGAACCACCAATCTTTACTGCTTCATATAATAATGCATTGGCAAATCCAATATTACAATAAACAGCATCTACTTTATTGGCCCTTATAAACTCTACGATTTTTTTGTAATATAAACATGGTCTAGAAAGATGGGGAAAGCTACAAATATGGATATGTGAATTGTTTAGCAAATCAGACCATTGAATTTGGATATCCGTATCGATACCTTCACTAAATCCGAAATATATTTCATCATATTTGGATAAAAATAGAGGCATCCGGTCCAATACATATCTTTCTACACCGCCAAATTTTTCAGTCAGCCCCCAAATTAACACGTTTGCCATAAGTACCTCTAACCATTCTTGAAATTAATAATGACAAAATAAATGATAAAACGCATAGCAATGTATACAGCATCTTTCCTGATGAATACAACTTTTTATAAGTTATACTCAGCCTTCAAATGTCTGAATATCTTACTCATAATTCAGAGTATGCTTCTAATAGTTTTTTTCCATTCTTTCCCAATTGTATTTTTCTTTAAACAATTTTCTTCCATTTCGCCCCATTTCTCGGCATAGATCTGGATTTTTAAGAAGTGTATTCAACGCTTTATAGAATTCATTAGCATTGTAAGGAATAGAAAGGCCTAAGTTATATTTTTCAACCAATTTATCAATTCCCGTTCCTCTACAGACAATTATTGGTTTCCCTAAAGCAAGTGATTCATAGAATTTATTGGGAGCTGACAATCGATTATTGGGAACGTCAGGATTGTATACAGCAAATAAAACTTTCCCCTTTGATTCCAAATCCAATACTTCGTTGTATGTAACTGGCCCCTTAAAAATAAAATTAGAAAAACATGTAGATAAACTTTGAGCCAAAAAACTATTAATACCTTTTCCTGCTACTACTACTTTTAATTCTGAATGCTCCGAATACTGCTGAAAGATTTCTTTTAATAATCGATCATTTGATAAGCCACCACAATAAACAAAATCGTATAACGATTCATTAGTCGGTAAGGTTATCCCTCTTAAATCCGGAGAATTATGAATAACCAATAATTTATGTGGTAAGGCATTTGCTATTTG
>OGNQ01001761.1_pt1 | contig 13129 bp, 9 predicted proteins | sample 1573481 | NCBI WGS metagenome assembly OGNQ01 (sample SAMEA2581920, study PRJEB24529) | metagenome | biome: Human gut stool | place: China | collected 2011 | reverse complement strand
TTTGGCGTTGGTGCGGCAGTATCTCAATGACGATACGCAGGTGCCGAGCGATTATGATAAGCTGGTCGCCGAGCTGGAAGACATCAAAGAAAAATACAGAACCGAACACGCCAGCGCGCAGGCGCTGCGTGGGAGAATTTTAGCCGCTGTGGAGCAGTATGACACAGCGGCATTTGATAAGGAGGGATAAGATGGCGCTGAAAAAGAATGTGACCCTTGTAAACGATGGCGGAAGCAGCAACACCATCAAAAACACCGGCACAGTCAAGCCGATAGGTTACGATGTGGCGAGGGCGGCCGCAGCAGCAGGCTCCGAAGTAAATAAGCCCGGCTGGGGCGCTGTAGATGCAGCGATAAAGGGCGGAGCTCTTGCTTCGGCAAAGGCTAACCTGGCTGGAGTTTCCCCGACAATTTCCTCCACCGTGACGGACACCTCCGAGCGGGACGCATACCTTGAGAGCCTGAAAGCGCAGCTGGATGCGCAGACCGCTGCCTATGACCAGCTGCTTGCCTACAACCAGCAGATGTATGAGGCCCAGCAGAAACAGGCGGCCCAGCAGCGGGAGGACAATGCACGCAGGGCGTACATTGCCAAAGAGATGGCGCTAAAGAACCTCCCCGGGCAGCTGGCCCGTGAGGGCATCAATGGCGGCCTTGCGGAAAGCTCCTATGTCCGGCTGAACAACCGCTATAACAGCAGCCTTGCCGATGCGGATAACGCCTATTCCGATGCGGTGAATCAGGCATACCTTGACATGATTCAGGCGAACCGGGAGCCGCAGAGCGGAAAGATGAATGCGCAGGCAAGCTATTCCGCCGGGCTGGCAAAAGCCCCGAAGCCAAAGACAAAAACAACCAAAAAGGACAACCCAAATTACAATGCCGCCTTGCAGGACTCCTACAACATGTTGCGCCGGGCCGGTTATTCTGATGCAATGGCGGCAAGACTTCTCGGACTTGAATAACAGGAGGAAAAATGGATAGAAAAACGCTGGAACAAAACTATCAAAAATCTATCGGTGCATCGCCTGCCGCGGAGCTTGAGCAGAACTACCAGCGGAGCGGCATTGACTCTCTTGTTCAATCTGTGAAGAAAGCTACCCAATATAATCCCTCTGCCCCCAGCACGCAGCCTACACAGGCTGCGCCTGCTGGGGCTTCTTCTCGTAAACAAAGCGATGCCATGAAGGAGCAGCTGGATACGATTAAGAAACAGAGGGACGACGCAGCAATTAAGGCCGGGGCCTATATGCGAGCTGGGAATATGCCGCAGCAGGCCAAGGAGCAGCAGAAGATTGCCAACAAGGCTGCCATTGAGTACGAGAACGCCTATACCCAGTGGAAGAACCAGCGAAATGCGGAAGCGGTAGAGGACTACAACCCGGACGAGAATAAATTCAAGGCAGGCGATGCTGCCCTTGCTGGTGTGCAGAATGCATTCCAAAGCATGAGGCAGTATGCCGCTGCAGCATCTTCGTATCTTTCCGGTAATCCGGAAGCGCAGGCCTGGGAAGCCAAGCGGCTGATGGAAAGCGGCGTAAGCGGTGCCGAAGCCGTAAAGCGGGCCGGGCTTGCCGATAAGAGAGAAATCCCCATCACGGACTATAAGACGCAGGCAGAACTGCGCCACGAAAAGAATGTAGCCAGCGTTGGTGCTGTTGAGGGCGGAGCGCTGCAGCTGGTCAATACGATCTCGAACATGGTGCCGTCCCTTGTTGCAAACGCGATCCTCCCCGGCTCCGGTTTGCCCGTGATGGCTGCATCCGCCGCGGGCAATAAATATGCAGATGCCTATGAGAAGTACGGGAATACGGATACAGCATTCGTACTCGGCTCCGCTGCCGGTGGCGCTTCCATGCTTACCGAACAGTTTGGTGGTTTGTATGGCTCGCTGGGCAAGTCTGCCGCCGGGCAGGCCGTGGCCAAGAAACTAATGGCGGAAGCCCCCGGCCTGTATAACCTCGCCAATTCCGTGGGTGGCAAGTGGCTGCGGGACGCTCTCTCCGAAGGCATTGAGGAGGGTGCAGAGGATGTTATCAACTACGCCATTGAAAAGGCCCTCACCGGCGACAGTGACGAGATGGACAACTTCGGCTATGATATTCTGCTGGGTGCTCTTGCAGGCGGTGTATTGGGCGGCGGCAACGCTGCGATGCGTTCCGTCACCTACAGCCGTGTAGGCAAGGCACTGAATGCTTCCCCTGCTGCCGTAGCGCAGCAGGTGCAGGAGGGTATGGAGAAAGGAGCAGGCACCGCACCTGCCATTTATGCGGCGGAGGTGCAGAAGAACCCCAGCAGCCAAATGGTGGGCAGACTGTATGAAGCAAACCTCACCTATGATGCCGAGAGCGGCCTTTCCAAAATCCAGAACGATATTACCCAGGTCTCCATCAATGAGATCAAGGCGATGGTCTCCAAAGCGGATGCGCTGGCGCAGGCAGCCCAAAAGCTGAATGTGGAAGCTACTCCGCAAGCCGTAGCAACAGCTATTACCGATGCCCAGCGCACACAATCCATTAAAACAGCCGAGGACAGCGTAGGGCAGGCTTTTGCGCCCACGGTTGATAATCTCCTGCCAACGCAGGAGAGAAAGCCTACAACAGCGCCCTTGCCGGTGTGGCAGCTAACCAAGGCGTAGCTGCTCGCATCAATAACGACCCTGCCGCAAGACAGGCATTCTCCCAGTTGACCGGCGTACAGTTCAGCGGAAACACAGCACAGGATATTGCCGCTATCGAAGTGGCTACGCAGAACATTGCGAAGTCCGGTAAACAGGCGATCTCCCAGGCGGAATATGCCCAGCGTGTCGCTGCTGCAGGAGAACAGGCTGCTGCCCAGTTCGATGCAGATATGCAGGCGCAGGCGGAGCAGATGCAGCGGGAATCCGATGAAAGATGGCTTTCCGTTGAGCAAAACACCATTACCGATGTAGACGGCAAGCGCCGTATCAAGGAGATCACCAATACCGATGTGCGCGGCAATACCGAGATCGGCTATAAGAAAGCTGAAATTCTCGGCAGTAAAAAGAAAGCTGTTGCCGAGGTGAACAATGCAGCGAAATACCTTGGCAAGACTATCGTGTGGTTTGAGGGTGCGGTGCAGGTCAATGGACAGTACCGACTGACCAATGGCTATCGCGCACCGGATGGCACCATTTATGTCAACATCAATTCCCGTGATCCGCTGATGGTTACTTTTGGGCATGAGATGTTTCACGACCTTGTAGCTGATAGCAAGTATTCCGGGATGATTGATACGCTGGTAGAGAACCCCGACTATGCCGATATGGTAAAGGGTATGATGAATGCCAAAACCGAACTGTACGAGCGCAATGGAATTGAGCTTGACCCGAATGCAGCTGCGGAGGAAGTCGCTGCCGATATCAGCGGTGATCTTTTGGGCAGCCGGGATATGCTGGAGTACATAGGCGCAAGAAATACGGAAGCCGCCACCGGCATTAAAGGTTTCTTGAACCGTATCCTCAAAAAGCTAAAAGGAAAGCCCTCTGCACAGGAAGCCTATAACAGGCTGTCCGAAGCGCAGCGGGCTTTGCTTGATGGTATGGAGGCGAGGAGCGATGCGGAAGAAGCGGGGAAGATATCTTACTCGGTTATGGATGCGGCTGTAAAAGGCAATAATCGCCCGTTCGCAGAACAGTTTGCAGATTACAAGGCTGGGAAGATGCGCCCGACGGATTTGTTCTACCTGAACAATACATCGGAATATTTGCAAGCTGCTGGTCTTGCGAATGAGCCGATTGTGATGGCACAGTCTGTTGTAACGAAGGCCCAGAGAAAGGCGGCCGTTGATACTCACGGTCACGAGCTTTCCGACGATGTCATTCTCAAACTTCCGGAAATGATAGAAAAGCCCGTTCTTCTCTTGAAGTCTGACACGGTTCCCGCCTCCGTTGTTGTGGTTACATCTGTTTCCGATAGCAGTGGAAACCCTGTTGTTGTCGCTTTGCATTTAAGCAGAAATAACGGATTTGATGTAGTTACAAGAATAGCAAGCCTGTACGGGAGAAAAAACAGCCGCAATTTTATTGCAGATCAGCTGCTCCGTGGGAATCTCATAGGGTATAGCAAAAAAGAAGCCAACCGACTGCTTCATCGAGATGGGCTACAATTGCCCAGACGGAACCCAGCGGTTGACTTCGACACCATTAGTGTAGCACAAGACACTGATGCTGTCAATAACTATTCTATGCAGAATAGCGCAGAAGATGCAAGCGGGAAACATTCCCTTATGGATATCCCGGCAATGGACAGTACCGGCAGGGAGCTTTCTGCCGAGCAGCGGGAGTATTTTAAGGACAGTAAGGTGAGGGACGAGGACGGAAACCTGCTTGTAGTGTATCACGGAACGGATGCCGACTTTACCGTTTTTGACGCTTCCAAAGGCAGGGCAAACATGGATATTCAGGGAATGTTTTTCAGCCCTTGGGAGCTTGATGCGCAGGGCTACGGCAGTAATGTAAGCGCCTATTACCTTGACATTAAAAACCCCGCGAGCGAAGCCGTTGGGTATAAAGCGCTCAACAGGTTCAAGGGGCAAAACAATGCCGGAGTAAAGGCAAGAGAGTACCTGCAGAACCTTGGCTACGATGGCGTAAACAACGAAAACGAGGAGTATATTGCCTTTGAACCGAGCCAGATCAAGCGCATCGACAACATCACCCCGACCTCCAGCCAAGATATCCGCTACTCCCTCATGGACACCGACAGCACCGGCAGAAAGCTCTCCGCCGAGCAGAAGAAGTTTTTCGCCGGCAGCAAGGTGGTAGACGGAAACGGAAACCTTCTTGTTATGTATCACGGTACAACTGCGTTTGGATATATTACGGAATTTAAGAGGGGAAAGAAGGGGTGGCTTGGCCCCGGCATTTATCTTACCAGCAAGAGATCCGATGCACAGCGATACGCAGACGCCATGGGCGAGGGGAATGGCAGACTGTATGAGATGTATGCGAATATTACGAAGCCGCTTGTTGTGACAGATGGGAACCCTGTCCCGGGAATCCTCAAAGCCGCATATGGCAGGGATAGCGTATATAAATCCCGATCCGAAAAACAGGCAAACGATCCAAGCATTGTTACGCAAGCCGACATAAACAAACTCCGTGCAAAAGGGTATGACGGGATTGTGTGGGACTTTGGCGGGAGCAAAGAGGTTTCAGTATTCTCCCCCGAACAGGTCAAACTCGCAGATAATGTTGACCCGACCTCCAGCAAAGACATCCGCTACTCCCTCATGGAAGATGCCCAGTACATGGCCGACATCGACAAGGCCGTTGCGGATGCTGCACAGAAAGCAAACGATGAGCTGAAGGCTGCACAAGCCGAGGTGAAGAACATCCGTCAGCAGCTTGCTGACTATCGCCAGCAGGCAACTGCGGAAGCGAAGATGAATGACCGCTGGCGTGATGCAGAGACGAAACTCCTCACCGAAATAGCAGCGGCTAAAGAGCGAGAGAAGGCGGCAAAGGCCCGTGCAGAATTCATGGCGAAATATGACGCACTTTCCAAGCAATACCGTGCTGACCTCCGTGCGAACAATCGGCAGGTGCGGGACAAGTACAACGAAAAGCTGTCCGAAGCCAAGGACGAATTCAACCGGCGGAGGACGCAGGACCGCATTGACCGAGTGGTGCGGGAGGATCGGGCAAAGAGCAAAGCCAGATTGAGGACGGCGGAACAGAAATCCACCACTACGGAAGATGTTGCCAAGGTTCTGACCGAAATGCCGAAGAAGGACAAGGAAACCTTTAAGGCGAAATCCGCCAAAGACTGGCGCACCTTTAAGCGCCAGTGGATCAACACTAAGGATGAGCTGGAGCGATTCGGGAACGAAGTCGGCGACAGCAGAATCATGTATGCAGCGAACAATGTCGGGCAGGCATCTGCGGCGGCGCAGTATTCCATCGGCGGCGCAGGGCAGTACGACCTGAACGGTGTGAAAATCAGCGGTAAGAACCTCATGCAGGTATTTGAACCGGCGAAAAAGTCTGGCTTGACCAATGAGTTTTACACCTACCTGCTGCACGAGCACAATGTAGACCGCATGAGTGTACGCGAAAACGCGCAGCGGCAGCTTGCAGAACTTCGGGCGAAACTGAACAGGGAAGTCAACGGCTTTGCGGAAATGACAGATGAGAACATCGCCACAGCCGCAGGCAAGGATACTGCCCTTACAAAAGCCTACACCGAGGCACAGATTGCCGCAGCCAAGCAATATAAGCAGTTCCAGGCGTGGGCAGAAAAGCAGTTTGACAAGCCTGTATTCGGAAGCAGCGTGACCGCAGACGATAGCCGTGCCGCTGCAGCTGACCTGCTGGATGCACACCCTGAATTTGAGAAGTGGGCAAAGGATGTGTATGCCTACCTTGACGGATTGATGGAGGTGCGAAAGCAGGGCGGACTCGTGAGCGCTGATATGGCACAGTACATGAAGGAACTGTATCCGCACTATGTCCCCACCTACCGCGATATGCCCAGCACCTCCGGCGGCTACTCCAACCCAAACAGCGTTGCGGTGAACAGCACCATCAAGTCCGCAAAAGGTGGCAACCAGGATATCATGCCGCTGATCGACAGTATTGCCAGGCAGACCTTGCAGACCTTCTCCGCAGCCAAAAAGAACATTCTGGGCAATATGCTGTATGAAGATGCAATGGATACTACCCGTGATATCTCGGAATACATTCAGAGTGTTACAGAGGAAGGCGATCTCGTTGACCTTGATGCGGATTCCGCAGAGAACCTCAAGAACACGCTGCGCATTTGGGTGGATGGCAAACCGGTTACTCTGCACATGAGTGAAGCAATGGCCGATGGGTTTAGACCCATTGAGCAATCCAATTCCTTTGGAATGAAAGCGTTGCGCTCCATCAACAGCACATTCAAGAAGCTGGTCACGCAATGGAACCCTGTATTCATCGTGCGAAATTTCGTTCGTGATGCACAGTCTGCATTGTACTTTACCCATTACAGCAATGCCACATTCATTAAGAACTACGGCAAGGCCGTAAAGGAAATCGCAACGAACGGGAAGTATTGGCAGCTCTATCAGGCGATGGGCGGAAAAGGAACCACCTATTATGACCCAAAGACGGGGCTTTCCGACCGCCACCATTTCAAGAACGGTGCAGTCGATAAAGTGGCTGGTGGGTTGAATAGAGTAATCGACATCCTCTCCTTTGCCAATGAAGCGGTCGAGCAGTACCCCAGACTTGCTGAATTTATCAGCACGATGGAGGACACAGGCGATGTTCAGCAGGCGCTCTATAACGCAGCGGACATCACAACGAACTTTGGCCGTGGCGGCTTCGCTGCCCGCAAGCTGAATGCGTCCCTTGTGCCGTTCTTCAACCCCGGTATGCAGGGCCTTTCCAAGAACATTCGCAATGTCATTGACCGGCGCGGCTGGAAAGAGATTGGACAGCTGATCTCCCGCTTGCTTATCAACGGCGTGGCACCCGGTATCATTATGGGCCTGCTGTATGATGGGCTGAAAGAGGACGATGACTACAAGGAGCTTTCCAACTACATCAAGGATAGCAACATCCTCATCAAAATCGGCGACAATAAGTTTATCAAGGTTCCGATGGGCCGTGAACCTTCCGTTATTACGGCGTTCACTAACCGTATGTGGCGTTGGCTGAAAGGGGAACCTGCGAGCAGCGCGTTTGCCGGTTATCCGTCTTTCGCTATTGAGCAGATTGCGCCGAACAATCCGCTGACCAACAACATCTTCGCCGGTATTACTGCGATGAGTACCAATAAGACCTGGTACGGCGGCGACATCGTTTCCAGCTACATGGAGGAAAAGCCTGACTACCTGCAATACGATGAAAGCACCGATGCGTTCTCCATTTGGCTCGGTGAGATTACACGACACGGGAAGAACGGCATCGAAGGGCTTTCCCCGAAGAAGGTCAATTACCTGATCGACCAGTATTCCGGCTTTATCGGTGACTGGTTGCTTCCGGCGCTTTCCAAGAAAGCTGATGTCCCTGCGGTGGTAAAGGCTTTCGTGGTAGATAGCGTCCGGCAGAACCGGCTGGGCAGCGACTTCTATGATGCGCTGGACGAAGCCAAGCAGGTAAAGGAGACCGAGCTTGCGACAGCAGCCGATGATGCAACCTACTCCTACCTGTATAAGCAGAGCAAGGCGGCGTCCGAGATCACGAAGCAGCTCAAGGAAATTTACAACAGCGGAGAAAAGACCCGCAAGGAGAAGATGAGCGAGGCTCGTGACCTGCTGGAATTACGAAACGAGATTTATAGAAAAGCCCTGTTGACCGTCGGCACCTACGAGGAAACCGCAAAGAGCATCGGAAGTGCAGACAGCGATGTGGTGAAGCGCGAAGCAAACCGCAAGGCGTTCGGCGCGGAATATGCGCTAAAGAACTACAACAAGGATGTCGGAGAGAAAGCTGCAGAATATGTGGCGCATGGAGTTACCTATGACCAGTACTATGCCGCATACTTTGCTGCCCGCGGCATCACCGGCGACAAGGACGAGAACGGTAAGACGATTACAAACTCTGCCAGCCGGAAAAAGAAAGATGCCATCGACAAGGCTGTGCCAAACGCAACCACAAAGCAAAAGCACCTTTTGTACGAAGCGATTGGCGTTTCAGAAAAAGTGTGGTAAAATTATTGCAGTTTTACAATGATTCCAAAAGCGCGCTGGAAAAAAAGTATGGAGTTCGCTTTTGGTTCATTACCCCGCACCAAACCGCCATAAGGCGAACACTTGGAATCGTCAGATTCAACACAGGAGCCCCCCTGCCCGGGGGCTTCTTGTGTTATCTGGCGATTTTCTCTATCTTCGGCTTCCTGCATGGCCTTGTCTACATCATTAACGGTGATCTTGCTGCCGTCTCCATCAAAGTTGTAGCAAATAACAACCCGATCATCGTAGACAAATACAGAGTTGATGAAGGTATCTACTATGCGCTGCATATAATTTATATCCGTCCGGTTGCCCTCGGGAACCTTTGAGAGGAAGTACATGATCTTTTTTTCGTCAAATTTCTCCTGCACCAGCTCCTGCTCTGCAATGGCAAACTTGATGTTCTCCAGTTCTTCCTCTCGATCTCTTACTCTCGCCGCAATGGTGGGGGATGCAGCGCCTGCTTCGAGTGCGGCGACAAGATTACCGATTGCTTTCTCGCACTCTCTCCTGCGCGATTTTAACCCGTCCAGGATCGCTGTATCTTTCTGCCTTTGCTGCCACGCACAAAGGTCTGCGGCGATTGACTGGATATTTTCTTTGTGCAGCGCTACATCGAGGGTTGTGTCAATAACTAGCCGCTCTAAGAAGTCTTTCCTTACCGGCTTCTTCTGGCAGGCTTTGCTTTTATCCCGGCTGTTCTTGTGATGGACGCAACCATAGTAATAATGCTTTGCCCCGGTCTTGCTTGTTCCGCTCTCTCCTGCCATCGGGCCGCCGCATTGGCCGCAGAAGCACTTTGTGGTAAGGATGAACGGTTCGGCAGCTTTTGCTCTTGCCGGTGCGTGTTTATTCTTTCCCAATTTAATCTGCACCCTTTCGTATAAGTCTTTCGGGACGATCTGTGGCATTCCGCCCTCTACTCTGATATCGGCGTAGATATATACCCCGGTATACCTTTCGTTACGCAGGATGGAATACATGGACGAGCGTGTGAGGGGCTTTCCCTTGTGGGACCGGATTCCCTTTTTGTTCAAATCGTCCATGATGTGCGTTAGCAATTCTCCGCCATCGTAGCGCTGGAAAATCTCTAAAACGGCCGCTGCGTTGATCGGGTCGGTATAAAAGCGCTTGTCCTCACCGGCCTTGTAACCAAATGGGATTGCCCCACTGGTGATCTGGCACTTCCGGGCGCTCTCCAGCAGGCCGCGGCGTACATTCTCGGCATTCGTTGCGGAATAAAACTCTGCCATGCCCATCAGCATTGCCTTTTGCATTCCGCCTAATGGCCCATCCGCTACCGGCTCGGTGCAGGAAATCAGCGACACACCATTGCGCTTTATCCGCATTTCATTCAGCACCATATCCTCCATGTTGCGGCCGAAACGGTCGCTTTTCCACACGAGGACGGCATCAAACAGGCCCTTTTCGCTGTCCTTTATCATCTGCCGGAACGCTTCCCGGTCATCGTTGGTGCCGGTCTTGTGCTTATCGGCATATGTCTGAATAATCCGGTAATCGTGCTGTTCCGCATATTCCTGGCACACCCGGAGCTGCCCCTCTATGGATTGATCTGTTTGTCTGCTGCCGGGGGAGTACCGCGCATAGATGCATACGGTGCGCACCGGCCGCAGGTCATATCTTTTTTTCGCCATTGTTTTCTCCTATTTGACCGATCAATTAGATTTCTCCCTTTTTGCAACGAGAGGAGAAAGATTCATCTGTACTTTCCGATTATGTCACGAATGTCATCAATTGTTTTTCTGGTAGTTCCGTTCTAATTCCTCCCAGTCAGCAGCTGTTAGATACTTCCTGTATCCAAGCAGTCGATTCACCTCTCCTTCGAGTTTATCAATTCGATCGTTCAAGTCGTCAATAATCTCATTCTTCTTCTCCGTTACTGATTCTTGCACTTCTATTTGCGTTTTCAACGCAGTGATGGACCTTTGAAGATTTGAAGCATTATCGCGAGCGGCAGAAAGCTGGGTGGCTTGCCATACACATACTGCAGATACAACTGCCAGCAAAATGATAAACACATAGGTTGAAACCGACTTTTTCTTCACGCTTTTGACGGTACCTGCCTTTTCGCTTTCCTGCGGTTCTTCTTTCATCTGTTTTATTTGGTTCTCTTGCTTACCTGATCCTATCTTTACCGGTATAACCTTTACTTTGTGGACTTCAATTCCGTGTTTAGGCTTCTCCTCCGCGGCTTTGCTTTCTGCGTTTTCTGCTCCGGCATCAGGAGCGCAAACTGGTTCTGTTGTGTCGCTATCTGGATCTGTTCCTGTAAACAGGTGCTTTCTGTGCATAAAGTATATGATGTTCGGAAGCGACCAGGCCAGGGCAACTATCGCGAAGCATCCGCTGGACATGATGAGTTTCGTTCCTCCATCTTCCGTAATCACGCTTCCATATGCATTTATAGCTGCCGAAATAGGTGCTATAGCAAACAACGCAATTATGTATTTGAATCGGGAAGCACAGAAGCTGCTAACTGCAGTGTACGCCAAAGCGGTCAGAAATGAGCTGGTGAGGCACAATGCTACGCAGACCAAGGTATATGCAGGAAACGCACTGAAAACGATAGCAGAACCAATTAGAGTGAGCCAAATGAAATAGATACAAATTGCAGCCCCAATCAGCCAAAGGATTTTGCAAACCTTTAGCCACTTCATTCCTAAATCTTTTTGCATTTTCTCTCCTCCTATTATTAACCGCCCTCGTTGCCGGGGGCGGTATTTTGATTAGAAATTATCCATTGTATAGTCAACCCATTTGTTTATCAAGGTATTGATATCCACAAGGCCAGAATGTGAGATGGCATCAAAGATGCACTCTCCACAAAAGTATGTATCTTCCCCGGTTCCGAGTATGTCCCCGAAGTGATGAAGGCCACTATAAGCATTGCATGTGTAGCATTGCGGCACATCGTCACGGCAGAACTCGCAATATGTTGGGTTCTTGCTTATCATCGCTTCAAGAGGATACCGGCTCCCGCAGTATTCGCACAGGAATGTTCTTTTGTCTAAGCAGTCTTTGCATAGATACTCGTCATTATATCCAACATCAGTAAGATCATCTATGCCTGTAATTCTGCCGCAGATTGTGCAGGGGGCGAAGTCCTCTCCGTGATCCGCTGGCCGACTACCACAGCTACATAATAATAGAAGCGCGGCCAAAACAATAAATAGCTTTTTCATTTTGCCCCATCTCCTCTATCAGTCCTTTTTATTGGACACCCTGTGGTGTACTATTATATTTGTAACGAACATATGTTTTATGCACAAAGAAATAGAAATAAAATCCACAAAACCGTCAATAGATTTTGGCAAATAAAGGGAGTATGATTAAGGTACGACATAATAACACTACGCCGTGACGGAATCGTGCGTAAACGACATAAAGGAGAAGAGTAATGAAGGAACTAACAAAGGAGGAGACCCGTTTCATCGAACTGATGCGGCAGCACCCGGAGAATGTCACTTTTGCTCGCCGTGTTCTAATGCAAGCAGTGCCAGGCGCCGAGCATCGTCCCCAGCCTGACGAAACAAATCCAGCATAACCTTTTCCTCGTCAGACAGCTCACCTTCGGTGGGCTGTTTTTCTTTGCCCAAAAGCTCATCTACGGTGATGCCGAAGTACTCAGCGATTTTTGCAAGAGTAATACCGTCCGGCGTTGCCCCTGTCTTTTTCCATTTTGTTGTTATGGAGTTGCTAAACCCCATATCGATGGCAGCTCTTGTTGGGGTAGTTTTCTTATTTTCACACAAAGCCTTGAAACGATCATAAAACATATACAAAACTAACCTCCGTTATTTGTGCAAAACAAAGAAACTTCCTTAAGTTAGAAATCTGCCTTGACAAAATAACCAAAGTTAGTTACAATACAGATAGAGGGAATAGCTTTGGTTATTTCCTCGCCACTTGGAAGTATGTAATGCGTGATATTCTTAGCACCTTTATTATGCAGCGCAAACTAACCAAAGTCAACTACTTAGTTAAAGGAGCGTGAAAATTCGGATGCCTGCACAATGGACGGGTAAGCTAATCGGCGAAATACACAACGCCGGTTTTACCATCAAAGAAGTGGCTCGGCGGGCGAACCTGCATGACAAGTATGTAAGCCAGGTCTTGAACGCTGACCGAGAGGCGCCCTCTGCGGAAGCAAAACTTCGCAAGGCGCTGGCCGAACTTATTAAGGAAAGGGAGGGGGAGAAATGCCAAAGGAACAACCCATGAAGGTAATAACAGTAGGCACCATAAATATTTCCAAAATGCCGCAGAGCAAAAGGGATTTCCTTTGTGCCTGGTTGATGGAAGCAATGGAGCGCTTCTATTCCGATCCTGCCAATATGGCTGGGTTTTTGGAATGGGAAGCGAACTTGGAAAAAGAGAAGGAGGAACAACATGGAAGCAACAACCAACACCTTTATCCGGTGGTTTAACT
>OGNQ01001756.1_pt1 | contig 13178 bp, 9 predicted proteins | sample 1573481 | NCBI WGS metagenome assembly OGNQ01 (sample SAMEA2581920, study PRJEB24529) | metagenome | biome: Human gut stool | place: China | collected 2011 | reverse complement strand
AAACTTACCTGTTAACCCGTTAACTTGTCAACTTGTTTACTAATTCCGCCAACGCATACACACATCTAACATTCCACCCCTGCACATACCCCTACCCCATGGCTGAGACTCTTACTCCGATGATGAAGCAGTTCTATGAACTGAAGGCCAAAAACCCCGACGCCATACTGCTATTCCGCTGCGGCGACTTTTACGAAACCTACGACAACGATGCCCAAACCGCCTCGAAGGTGCTGGGCATCACCCTGACACGCCGCAACAACAAGGGGCAGGCGGCAAGCACCGAGATGGCTGGCTTTCCCTACCACGCACTCGACACCTACCTACCCAGGCTCATACGTGCAGGCTACCGCGTGGCCATCTGCGACCAGCTTGAGGACCCCAAACTGGCCAAAAAGCTTGTCAAACGCGGCATTACCGAGCTTGTAACACCCGGTGTGGCTATGGCCGACAATGTGCTCAACGCCCGCGAAAACAACTTTCTGGCTGCCGTGCACTTTGGCGCACAGGCCGTAGGCATATCGCTGCTCGACATATCGACGGGCGAGTTCCTCGTGGCCGAAGGCACCACCGAGTACATTGACAAACTGCTGGCTGGCTTTGCACCGAAAGAGGTGCTCGTGCAGCACGGGCTGAAAGGGCGCTTCGAGGGGTTGTACGGTCAAAAGTACTTCGTGTTCGACCTCGACGACTGGGCCTTCACCACACAAACGGCTAACGAAAAACTCACGCGCCACTTCCAGGTGCGCAACCTCAAGGGCTTTGGGGTAGACCACCTGAAGGACGGCGTGGTGGCCGCCGGCGCCATCATGTGCTACCTCGAAATAACGCAACACAAGCACACCTCGCACATCACCACCCTGCGACGCATTGAGGAGGACGGCTACGTAAGGCTCGACCGCTTTACCACACGCAACCTCGAGCTGGTAGCCCCCATGGCCGAAGGCGGCACACCGCTGCTCGCCGTTATCGACCGCACCCTCACCCCCATGGGCGCCCGCATGCTGCGACGCTGGCTGGTGTTCCCACTACGCTCGGTGCAGGCCATCGTGGCGCGGCAGGACGGTGTGGAGCACTTCTTCAAGCACCCCGACTTTCGCGAGCTGTGCGAGATGGAACTGCCCAAAATAGGCGACATGGAGCGCATAGTGAGCAAGGTGGCAGTGGCGCGCGCCAATCCGCGTGAACTGCAGCAACTGCGCTGCGCACTCGAAAGCACCGCCACGCTCAAGTATGCCTGCGACCACGCCGACGGCTGCCAGGCCATAGCACAGGTGGGCAGCCAGCTCGACCCCCTGGCCCCACTGCGCGACCACATCAAGGCCACGCTGTGCCCCGACCCGCCAGTGCTCGTAAACAAGGGCGGCGTGATAGCTGCCGGCGTGAGTGCCGAACTGGACGAACTGCGCCACATACAAACATCGAGCAAGGAGTTTCTGCTGCAAATACAGCAGCGCGAGAGCGACGCCACCGGCATACCGAGCCTCAAGATTGGGTTCAACAACGTGTTTGGCTACTACATCGAGGTGCGCAACACCTACAAGGACAAAGTGCCACAAGAGTGGGTGCGCAAGCAAACTCTGGCTCAGGCCGAACGCTACATCACACAGGAACTGAAGGAACTTGAAGACAAAATACTGGGTGCCGAGGACCGCATTCTCGACCTCGAGGCACGCCTCTACGCCGACCTCGTGGCCGAGGTGTCGCAATACATCACCCCGCTGCAGCACACTGCCGCCGCCCTGAGCCACCTCGACTGCCTGCAGAGCCTGGCCGCCGTGGCACGCGAGCGCCACTACGTGCGCCCCGTGGTTGACGACAGCCTCGTTATCGACATACACGAGGGGCGCCACCCCGTAATCGAAACGCTCATGCCGCCGGGCGAGGAGTATGTGTCGAACAGTGTAGAGCTCGACACCAAGGGCCAACAAATAATCATCGTTACCGGTCCCAACATGGCGGGTAAAAGCGCCCTGCTGCGCCAAACGGCCCTCATCACCCTCATGGCACAGACCGGCTCATTTGTACCCGCCGCATCGGCACACATCGGATTGGTGGACAAGATATTCACGCGTGTGGGTGCAAGCGACAACATATCGGTGGGCGAGAGCACCTTCATGGTCGAAATGAGCGAGGCGGCCAACATCATGAACAACCTGACGGAGCGCTCGCTTGTGCTGTTCGACGAGCTCGGACGCGGCACATCTACCTACGACGGCATATCCATAGCGTGGGCCATAGTAGAGTACATTCACGAAAACGCCAAGGCGCACGCACGCACGCTCTTTGCCACCCACTACCACGAGCTTAACGAAATGGAACGCCTGTTTCCACGCATCAAAAACTGGAACGTGTCGGTGCGCGAGGTTAACGGCCGCGTGGTATTTCTGCGCAAGTTGCAACGCGGCGGTTCGGAACACTCCTTCGGCATACACGTGGCGCGCCTGGCGGGCATGCCGCAGAGCATTGTCAACCGCGCCACACAGATACTTGCCGACCTTGAGGAGGCCGGAGCAAAGGCTGGATCAAAGGTGCCAAAGGCCGAAAGCCGCACACAGCAGCAGGAGGGCATGCAGCTCAGTTTTTTCCAACTCGACGACCCCGTGCTGGGCCAAATACGCGACGAACTGTTAGGCCTCGACGTCAACAACCTCACACCGCTCGAAGCACTCAACAAGCTGAACGACATCAAACGCATACTGAAGGGCTGACAACACGCTGCACAGAAACGCAAGCACCAAACGCAAGCACTAAACGCAAGCATCAAACGCAAGCACCAAACGCAAGCACTAAACGCAAGCACTAAACGCAAGCTCTAATGGGGGCGACGCGTCCCGCGTCGGGAAAAATGCAATGTTCATACACAAAAAAGGCTCACAGACAGCACTAATTACATGACTGCCTGTGAGCCTTTGCCTTGATGCCCGACGCGGGACGCGTCGCCCCCATTAGTGCTTGCGTTGTGTGCTTGCGTTTAGTACTTGTGTTTAGTGGTAGCGTTTGGTGGTAGCGTTTAGTGGTAGCGTTTGGTGGTAGCGTTTAGTGCTTGCGTTTGGTGGTAGCGTTTAGTGCTTGCGTTTGGCGCTTGCGTTTGGTGCTTGAGGCCGTTAGCATATTGACGTTTTACCGTTTACACATTAGCACATTCGCACATTATTTCGTAAATTTGCCGCAATATCCATTATAACGCTCAATCACACACATACTCAGCGCATGAAAGAGTTTTTCCGCGTCATGCGGCACTTCGTCACACCATACAAGGGCTACCTCGCTGGCTCACTCGTGTTCAACCTGCTGTCGGCAATACTGAACGTGTTCTCATTCGTATCCATCATTCCCATGCTGCAAATGCTCTTTGGCATTGACCAGAACCGCTACGAGTTCATACCATGGTCGGCCGCCGGCATGAGCATCAAGGACATTGCCGTAAACAACATGTATTGGTACACCACCGAGTTGATGGACCAATATGGCGCCGCCACGGCACTGCTGCTCATTGGCCTGTTTCTGGTGACGGCCACACTGCTCAAAACGGGCTGCTACTTTGCCTCGGTGGCTATAATGGTGCCGCTGCGCACCGGCATTGTGCGCGACATCCGCACCCAGGTGTATCACAAAATCGTGTCGCTGCCACTGTCCTTTTTCAGCGACGAGCGCAAGGGCGACATCATTGCACGCATGAGCGGCGATGTCAACGAGATTGAGAACTCTATTACCGGCTCGCTTGACATGCTCATCAAAAACCCCATTCTGCTCACTTGCTACTTTGGGGTGCTCATCTACACCTCGTGGCAGCTCACGCTGTTCACCATCATCGTGCTGCCGCTCATGGGCTGGCTCATGGGGCGCATCGGGCGCAAGCTCAAGCACCAAAGCCTCGACGCACAGAACAAGTGGAGCGAAACAATGGCACAGCTCGAGGAGACGCTGGGCGGCATGCGCATTATCAAGGCTTTTACGGCCGAGCACAAAATGACCGCACGTTTTGACCGCTCAACCAACGACTTTCGCGATGCCTCGAACCGCGTGGCCATACGTCAGGCCTCGGCACACCCGGTGAGCGAATTTTTGGGCACGGCACTCATTGTGCTGGTGCTGTGGTACGGCGGCACGCTCATCTTTTCAGACCACTCACCCATCGACGCGCCCACGTTCATCTTCTACATGGTCATACTCTACAGCATCATACAGCCCCTGAAGGACTTTTCAAAGGCTTCGTATGCCATACCCAAGGGCATGGCCTCGGTGGAGCGTGTCAACAAAATTCTGAATGCTGAAAATCCCATCAAGGAGGTTGCCGAGCCTGTACACACTAAGGGGTTGAAGGACGAAATAGTGTTCAAAAACGTAAGTTTCTCATACAACGGCACCACCCCCGTGCTGCAAGGGGTCGACCTCAAGGTGCGCCGCGGCGAAACCATTGCCCTTGTGGGCCAGAGCGGCTCGGGCAAGTCGACACTGGTCGACCTGCTGCCACGCTACCACGATGTGACGGGGGGCGAAATTACCATCGACGGCGTCAACGTCAAGGCGCTTGCCCTGTCGGACCTGCGACAACTCATTGGCAATGTCAACCAGGAGGCCATTCTGTTTAACGACACCTTCTACAACAACATTACCTTTGGGGTGGAGAATGCCACCATGGAGCAGGTGGTGGAGGCTGCCAAGGTGGCCAATGCGCACGACTTTATAATGGAGAGCGAGCAGGGCTACAACACCAAGGTGGGCGACCGCGGCTGCAAACTGTCGGGCGGACAGCGCCAGCGCATCTCTATTGCCCGCGCCGTGCTCAAGAACCCCGACATCCTTATTCTTGACGAGGCTACCTCGGCGCTCGACACCGAAAGCGAACGACTGGTGCAGGAGGCGCTCGAAAGGCTGATGAGCACACGCACCACCATAGCCATTGCCCACCGCCTGTCTACTATCAAGAATGCTGACGAGATATGTGTGCTCTACGAAGGACGCATCGTGGAACGCGGCACACACGAGGAGCTGCTGAAACTCGGCGGATACTACAAGAGGCTGAACGACATGCAACAGCTGTAATAAACAACCGCACATGAGGCAAGCTGCTTACGGCACCTACACTTATGGGAAACTTTAACGAACAAAGACAACAACGCGAAAAGCGCGAGGCGCGCGAGTATAACAAGCTTGACATGCTTGCCAAGCAGTTTTATGACTTGTCGAAAACCTCATTTACAGTAATGGTGGCAGGAACGGCTGTTGCCTACTTTACAGAAAATTGCGACAAAGGAGAAATATGGATAGCTACCCTGATAGGGGTGGCACTTACCATCGTATTTGCCTGTATAGCCTACACTATTACGAACATTAAGAAATAGTTATTATATGGAAGGACTCATCATATCAATGGGCTGCAGCCTTGCCGTTGCTGTTGCTTTCCTTATTTGGATCAGCACCAACCGGGGCAAGAAGTGGCTTAAGGAAATGTAACACTACCCGCGCACTATGCCCAACAACAATCATAACCCCATACTGCGCCAGGCTATGCGCCTGGTGCTGCTCTATTTAGCACTCGTGTTGGCCGGCACACTGGCCAAACCGCTGTTTGTGCTTGCACAGCCCGCCGCCGTTAGCGGCAGCACGGGCTGGAGCGGCATAGGCCAGGCCATGCTGCACGGCTTGCTGCTCGATGTGGCCACAGCGGGCTACCTCATTGCACCCGTATGGCTGCTGTGCGGCCTGGGCCTGTGGGTGAAGCTGCGCGGCTGGCGCGTGGCCTACAAGGTGTGGGCCGCTGTGGTGGGAGCCGCCCTGGCACTGGTGCTGGTGGGCGATGCCTGTCTGTATGGCTTTTGGCACACCAAACTCGACGCCACGGTGTGGAATTATCTGGCACAGCCCGAGGGCGCACTGCAAAGTGTGAGCATGGGCTACGCCCTGTGCGCCACATTGGCCGTGGTGGCCGTGGCGGTGCTGCTCTATTACCTGCAGGTGCTCACCTTTGTGCCACGCCGCAAGGCTGCACACGCGCCCAGTCGCAAGGGGGCCACACGCCGCACAAGGGGGTGGTGGACCGCTGCATGGCTCGTGGCCGGCGGACTGATATTTCTGGGCATTCGCGGCGGTGTGGGCAAGGGCACTGCCAATGTGGGCATGGTGTACTTCAGCCCCAACGCCTTTCTTAACCACACGGCGGTCAATCCGGCCTTCAGCCTCATATCGTCCACTCTCAAGGCGGGCGACTACGGGCGGCAGGCTCACTTTTTTAGCCACGACGAGCGCAAACGCATCTACAGCATGCTGGGCTACAACACCGAGAGCCTCGACACTGAGCCACTGCTCAACACCACACGGCCCAATGTGCTGATTATACTGATGGAGGGCTGCGGCGGCACCTTTGTCAATGCCGTCGACCCCAAGAGCGACCCGCGCATCACGCCTAACCTCAACCGTCTGGCACACGAGGGGGTGGTGTTTACCCAAGCCTATGCCAACTCCTACCGCACCGACCGCGGCACGGTGTGCGCACTGAGCGGTTTCCCTTCGTTTCCCGACCTTAGTGTGATGAAGATGCCCTCGCGCTGCGAACACCTGCCAAGCATTGCCTCATCGCTCAAGGGGGCGGGCTATGCCACTGCCTATCTGTACGGCGGCGATGCCAACTTTACCAACATGAGGGGCTACCTGCAAAGCACTGGCTACGACCGCATTGAAGGCGACGAGAGCTTTCCGGTGGCGGTGCGCCGCACACACAACTGGGGCGTGACCGACGCCATTGCCTTTGACACACTCTACCAGCGCATCATGCGTCTGCCGCAAGGCCGCCCGTGGCACGTCACCTTTCAGACACTGGCCAGCCACGAGCCTTGGATTGTGCCTTACAACCGCATCAAGGGCGACAAGGTGGCCAACTCCATGGCTTATCTCGACCACTGCATAGGCACCTTTATCAGCCGCTTGCGGCAGTCGGCCCTGTGGCACAACACGCTGGTGGTGATGCTGCCCGACCACGGGGTGAACTATCCCGAGGGCATCAGCGATGCCGACGAGCGCCGGAGCCACATTCCCATCATCATGGCGGGGGGCGCACTCAAAGGCCCGCGCGTGGTGACGCAAATATGTAACCAAACGGACTTGGCTGCCACACTGCTGGGCCAACTGCAACTGCCACACAAGCAGTTTGGCATGAGCCGCGATGTGCTGAGCCGCACCTATACTCACCCCTCGGCCGTACACACATGGCAGGAGGGCACTTACTACATGGACAACTCGGGCATTTCGGTGGTTAACCTGCTCACTCAGCCGGCCAGCGTGATGCGCGAGGCGCCCCACGCCTCGCAGCAGCGTGTCAATGCGGCCAAGGCTTTGCTGCAAACGGCCTACGACCACTTTAGGGGGTTATGAGGGTTAGTGGGTTAGGAGGTTAGGATAAAGGGTTATTGGGTTAGGAGGTTAGAGGGTTAAAAAGGCACTCTGACTTGCAGGATAGCCTTCTATTTCTACTTGCATGAGGTTTCTGGCTCACAAAGGCTGCTTTTTAACCCCTCCAAGCCACGCTCGCTCAAATGGGGGCGAGGCGTCCCGCCTCGGGCACAAGCTGTTACGTTGGTGATTGTGGGCGTTGTCCATTTCACCGACGCGGGACGCGTCGCCCCCATTAGAGATTGGGAGCGTCCGGCTCACAAAGGTTACTTTTTAACCTTATAACCTCATAACCCATTAACCTTATAACCTCCCCCTCCCCCAACCCTGCTCACAAGAGTTACTTTATAACCTCATAACCTCTAAACTCATAACCCCCTCCCCCTCATAACCTCATAACCCCCAAACTCAGCCCCCCCACACGATGCACAAGATACTCATTACCGGCGCGTCCGGTTTCATAGGCAGTTTCATGGTTGAACGCGCCCTTGCCGAAGGCATGGAGGTGTGGGCCGCCGTGCGACCCACAAGCAGCCGACGCTACCTGCAAGACGGCCGCATCAACTTTATCGAACTCGACCTGGCCAACAGCACACATCTGCACCAACAGCTCGACGAGCACCTGCAGGCACAGAACGGACGCAGCTTCGACTACGTCATTCACGCCGCAGGAGCCACCAAGTGCCGGCGTGCCGAGGACTTTTTCAGCATCAATGCCGAGGGCACAGAACGCCTTGCCACGTGTCTGCTCGCCACAGGAGCCCTGACAGAGGCCGGCCGACTGGTGTTCATCAGCTCGCTGAGCGTGATGGGCCCCATACACGAAAAGGATTATAAGCCCATCTGCGAGGCCGACCTGGCACGCCCCAACACAGCATACGGGGCCTCAAAGCTGCAGGCCGAGGCTTTGCTGGCCGACATAAAGGGCCTCAACTACGTGGTGCTGCGCCCAACGGGGGTGTATGGCCCGCGTGAACGCGACTATGCCATGATGGCCGACAGCATACGCCGCCACATCGACTTTGCCGTGGGCTACAAGCCACAGGTCATCACCTTCATCTACGTGGCCGACCTGGTGGAGGCCGCCTTCCTGGCACTGACACATGGCAAGAGCGGACGCCAATACTTTCTGACAGATGGCAAGGAGTATACAAGCCGCACCTTTAGCGACCTGATACAAATGGAGCTCGGTGTGCGACACGTGCTGCACATCACAGCCCCGCTGTGGGTGCTGCGGACCGTAAGCTGGGTGGCCGAACGGGTGGCCCGCCTTGCCGGACGCACCTCGACGCTCAACTCCGACAAATACCGCATCATGCGCCAACGCAACTGGCGCTGCGACATATCGCCCGCACGCAACGAACTGGGCTACCGCCCGCAATGGCCGCTCGTGAGGGGCGTTAAAGCCACATTCGGTGCACAAAGTATTTAGATATTCATTACCAACGCGTTACCACGTCAACCCATAATTCCGCCAACAGGTATCACCACACCATATATTACATAATATTATATGTCTGACACACCAGTCACCACACGCACACATCAAGGTCCCATACTCGTAGAGTGGGCCACATTGGCATACACCCTGTTCACCACACTGCTCATTGTGCTGTTTTGGTCACAAATGGGCAACCCGCTGCAGCTGCTCGAAGGCCGCGGCATGGTAGTGGGCGGCATGGCGCTGCTGTGGTTGTTCTACCACCTGCGTCCCAACAAGTACATACTGCTGCTGCGCTACATCTTCCCCCTGTCGCTGCTCGGCTACTGGTATCCCGACACCTACGAGTTCTGCCAGTTGTTTCCCAACCTCGACTATTTGTTTGCCGCGGCCGACCATGCCCTGTTTGGTTGCCAGCCGAGCATAACCTTTGCACAGTGGTTACCCCAAAAGGTGTGGAGTGAGTTGTTCCACATGGGCTACTTTGCCTACTATCCGCTCATATTCCTCACAGTGCTCGCCCCCCTCTTCACCGACCGCAGCCAGTTCAGTCGCACGGCCTTTGTGGTGCTTGCCAGCTTCTTCCTCTACTACCTCATCTACCTGTTCCTGCCCGTGGCTGGCCCCCAGTACTACTTTCATGCCGTGGGCACGGACGTGATACAGAGCGCCCACTTTCCACAGCTCGGCAACTACTTCCGCTACCACACAGAGCTGTCTCCCTCGCCTGGCCCCGACGGGTTCTTCCGCGAGTTGGTTGAGAACACCCAAAAGACGGGCGAGCGCCCCACGGCAGCCTTTCCGTCAAGCCATGTGGGCATGAGCACGGTGCTCATGCTGCTGTTGTGGCGCAACCGCCGCTACCTGTTTGCCATAGCCTTTCCGTTCTACATTTTCCTGTGCTGCGCCACAGTATATATTCAGGCACACTATCTGGTCGACGTGTTCGGTGGTTTGGTAACCGCCCTCATCTTCTTCAAACTGACAGACTGGACGTACACGAGATGGCGGAAGATTAGAGTAGAGGGTTAAGAGGGTTAGGGGGTTAGAAGGTTAGGGGGTTAGGGGGTTAAAAAGGCACTTTGGCTTATTGCCCACAAGATTGGTAGTACATCCAGTCTTACCCACAAGAGTTACTTTTTAACCCCTTAACCCTTTAACCCAATAACCCCTTAACCCACTAACCCCTTAACCCACTAACCTCCTAACCCACTAACCCATTAACCCCCTATTCAACATGACTATCAAGCCCATTATTACCCTGGCCCTGGCGGCCATGACGCTTGGCGCTGCCGCACAGACGGTGAGCGCGGGCAAAGGCGGCATCACTACCGAGATGCTGCAACAAATCAAAAAAGCTAACAAGACCACCCCGGCCGACCGCGCACTGCGCAACGCCCTGGCCGGCACAAGCATCAACCAACTTGCCACCAATGCCGACAATGTCGACGCACACGACACACACTTCAGCAACGAGGTGCCGGGCAAAGGCATCACCGACCAAAAGAGCTCGGGACGCTGCTGGCTGTTCACTGGCCTCAACGTGATGCGCGCCAAGATGATACAGCAACAGGGACTGGGCAGTTTCCAGTTCTCGCAGAGCTACAACTTCTTCTACGACCAGTTGGAAAAGTCGAACCTCTTCCTGCAGGCCGTGATAGACAATGCCAGCAAACCCATGGACGACAAGTTGGTAGAGTGGCTCTTCAAAAATCCGCTGAGCGACGGCGGCACCTTTTGCGGTGTGATTGACGTGGTGAGCAAGTACGGCCTTGTGCCTGCCGAGGCCATGCCCGAGTCGTACAATGCCAACAACACGCAGCGCATGGCCTCGATACTGAGCCTCAAACTGCGCGAGTACGGCCTTACACTGCGCAAAATGGCCGCTGCGGGCAAGAAGGGTGCCGAACTCGAAAAGCAGAAGGTGCAGATGCTTGCCACCGTTTACCACATACTGTCAATATGCCTTGGCGAGCCCGTGCAGCAGTTTACGTGGACACCGCGCGACGCCAGCGGCAAGGCTTTGGCCGAGCCACAGCTGTACACGCCCCAGGAGTTCTACAAGAAGTATGTGGGCACCGACCTCAAGAGCTCGTATGTCATGCTCATGAACGACCCCTCGCGCCCCTACCACAAAACGTATACCATCGACATGGACCGCCACTCATACGACGGCATGCAATGGACATACCTCAACCTGCCCGTCGACGAGATCAAGGCCATGGCCATAGCCTCTATCAAGGACTCGGTGATGATGTACTTCTCGTGCGATGTGGGCAAATATCTCGACTCAAAAACGGGTGTGCTCTCGCTCAAGAACTACGACTACGAGTCGCTCTTCGGCACCACCTTCCCCATGACCAAGGCCGAGCGCATCAGCACATTTGCCTCTGCCTCGAGCCACGCCATGACACTTATGGCTGTTGACCTCAATGCACAGGGCAAGCCCAGAAAGTGGATGGTCGAAAACTCGTGGGGCGCCTCATCGGGCTACAACGGCCACCTTATCATGACCGACGAATGGTTTGACGAGTACATGTTCCGCCTGGTAGTGGACAAAAAGTATGTGCCGGCCGCCACGCTCGAGCTGCTCAAGCAAAAGCCCGTCAAACTGCCCGCCTGGGACCCCCTCTTTGCCGGCGAGGAATAACTCCGCGCGCCATGCCCCCACGCCTCAGCATACAAGCCCAAAGGCGTGACACGACAAGACACAAAAAAAGTGGCAGAGCCCCCTTTCCTAACAGGGCTCTGCCAATAGTTTTTGCATCTCTTTCTTGCGATTTTTATAATCACTTACAGTTACATTGCATACATGCGGCAACGTTTTACCTTGTGTTTTAATGTTGCAAAGAGCGCCCCTCAAGCAACGCCTGCCAAGCATTGCAGCACTCAAGCAGCTGCGCAAGCGCAAGCAACGCATTAGCAGCGCTGTGACTGCCACCGTGGCAGCTATACTGCTGGCATTGGCCGGCTGGGGAGTGTACATGTCGCAGGAGGACAACGGACGGCCGCGCTTCGAACAGGTGGCACAGTTCCAAGTGGCCAACATAAAATACACCTCGTGGGGCGGGCTGGCCGCATCGGCACAGTTGGCCTACGCCAAAGAGAAGAACGTTGTAGTGCCAGCAAGCGTCACCCACAACGGGCTGACATACTTGGTGAGCGAATTGGGCTTCAACAGTTTCAGGCACGACACTCTGCTGCGCAAGGCTGTAGTGCTGTGCGAGGCCGACACTTTGAACATACTGCAGGGGGCCTTCAAAGGGTGCAACAATCTGAAGGAGCTGTACCTCATATCGCACAAGTGTGCAGGTATTGGCAGCGATATATGGAAGTGCCCCATCGACTCGCTATTCGACGCGCACCACTACAACGACGTCACACTCTACGTGCCTGCCGCACAACTGCAGTTATACCGCCGCAGCGCATGGAGCAAATTCAAGCATATCAAGCCTGTCGTCAAGTAGGCTCGCAATAGCACACACATATTATTAAGGCGAAGGGACTCAAGCACCAGACGCTACTTCAAAACGCTAACTCAAAACGCAAGCACAAAACGCAAGCACTAATGGGGGCGACGCGTCCCGCGTCGGAAAAATGCTATGTTCATACACTGAATAAAGGCTCGCAGACAGCAGTAATTACACGCTTGTCTGTGAGCCTTTGCCTTACCCGACGCGAGACCAGGCTGCTGAAAAATGCCCGACGCGGGACGCGTCGCCCCCATTAGTGCTTGCGTTGTGAGGTAGCGCTTGGTGCTTGTGCAGTTTGTGGGTTATAGGTGCTACTTAGTGCACAAAGTGCAGGTGCACAGCCCTGAAATATTTGTTTGGTGATTTTGCCTGCACCTTGCACTTTTTGACGTAATTGGTTGGTAATCATTGCTTTCGAGTGTGTAGGTAGTAGTCGTTTTTGTGTACACACCTGCCTGCACAAGATGCTTGCACACCCTGGCGTATTTATGGTTGTGACAAGGCGGTGTGTGTGTATGGGGAGGTAGAATATTCGGTTGCTCCGAAAGCTCTTTCTACCTGCCTATGTTGTGATACGTGGCAGTAGTGTAAGTGCAGACAAGTGCAAGCACTGTGTAGGTGCAGTGCAAGTGCAGTGCAGGTAAAGTGCAGGTAAAGTGTAGGCATAGTGCAGGTGTGCATACACTGCGTAATACTCTGATATTCAGCTTGTTATAAGCAAAAAGTGCAGGGTGCAGGCACTTTTGCGTTTCTTGTTTGCAGTTAAAGCCGCTAACGCGGGAGACAGAAGAACATAAGGACATAAGAACAGAAGATAACGTTCGTGTTTGCCGCTTACCGCGGAGACATAAGAACATAAGCTACATAAGAAA
>OGNQ01001755.1_pt1 | contig 13179 bp, 10 predicted proteins | sample 1573481 | NCBI WGS metagenome assembly OGNQ01 (sample SAMEA2581920, study PRJEB24529) | metagenome | biome: Human gut stool | place: China | collected 2011 | reverse complement strand
GTATGTCAGCCGGGACGATATTTCTACAGATGAAGCATCGACCGCTTACAATACGGTTTTCAAGAAATTGATGGATATCGGTGACATTGTCGGAGTGAAGGGATTTGTGTTCCGCACACAGACAGGTGAGATTTCCGTACACGCCAAAGAATTGACCATGTTGTCGAAATCGTTGCGGCCGCTGCCGATTGTGAAAGAGAAGGAAGGCAAGGTGTTCGATGCCTTTACCGATCCCGAACAGCGTTACCGCCAGCGTTATCTCGACCTGATCGTGAATCCTCAGGTCAAGGAAGTCTTTGTGAAACGTACCAGGATGATCAACGCTATCCGGAATTTCTTCAATTCCAAAGGGTATCTGGAGGTGGAAACCCCTGTGTTGCAAGCCATTCCCGGAGGAGCGTCTGCACGTCCGTTTATCACTCATCATAATGCATTGGATATCCCTTTGTATTTGCGTATTGCCAACGAATTATACCTGAAACGGCTGATTGTCGGCGGTTTTGAAGGGGTGTACGAATTTTCCCGGAATTTCCGGAATGAGGGAATGGACCGGACACATAATCCGGAATTTACCTGTATGGAAATTTATGTGGCTTATAAAGATTATCTGTGGATGATGAACTTCACGGAAGAGATGATCGAAACGGCTGCGCTGGCGATCAACGGGACTACGAAAGCGGTGATAGGCGAAAATGAAATCGACTTTAAACGTCCTTTCCGGCGGGTACGTATGGCCGATGCCATTAAAGAATATACCGGGTACGACATCGAGAAAATGTCGGAAGAAGAGTTGTACGAGGCTTGTGTAAAAATGGAGATCCCCGTGGATAAGACCATGGGTAAGGGTAAACTGATCGATGAGATCTTCGGTGAAAAGTGTGAAGGACATTATATCCAGCCCACTTTTATTTACGATTATCCCAAAGAGATGTCGCCGTTGACGAAGAAACATCGCGAAAATCCGGAACTGACCGAACGTTTCGAGCTGTTTGTAAACGGTAAGGAAGTGGCTAATGCCTATTCCGAGCTGAACGACCCGATCGATCAGCTGGAACGTTTTCAGGATCAGCTGAAATTGCAGGAAAGAGGAGATGACGAAGCCATGTATATCGACTATGATTTTGTACGCGCACTGGAATACGGCATGCCGCCGACTTCCGGTATGGGTATCGGTATCGACCGGCTTTGTATGTTCCTGACCAATAGCGCGTCGATTCAGGATGTGTTGTTCTTTCCCCAGATGAAGCCCGAAAAGAAAGTTACCGTAGACGGCGATGAGAAATACGAGGCGCTGGGGATTCCGAAAGAATGGATCGCAGTGGTGAAGAAAGCCGGATATCAGACGGTGGAAGCTTTGAAAGCAGTCGGGAATACGAATAAATTGCATCAGGAGCTTTGCGGAATCAACAAAAAAGAAAAGTTGGGATTGTCAGGGTTGACTCCCGAAGAAGTGAAAAAATGGTTGGCTTAAACTAAATTTTATCGGCATGGAAATTCCTGAAAATCCACGGATTGCGATCGTCGGCGGCGGAAGCTGGGCTACGGCTATTGCTAAGATTCTGCTGGAAACGAATGAGCATATCAATTGGTTTATGCGTAATATCGAGACCATCAACGCTTTTAAAGAGTTGAACCATAACCCTCGCTATCTTTGTTCGGTCGATTTCGATCTGTCGCGGATTTCTTTTACGGATAATCTGGACAAACTGATTGCCCGTTCGGATATCATCATTTTTGCTATACCGAGTGCTTTTCTTAAAAATGTGGTGGCAAAAGCCACCCGTCCGTTGAAAGACAAGATTGTGGTGTCGGCGATTAAAGGAATGATCCCGGATGATAATCTGATTATCGGTGAGTTCTTCCACCAGCAGTATGAAGTACCTTTGGAGCAGATCGTGGTGATTTCAGGGCCTTGTCATGCAGAAGAGATTGCTTTGGAACGCCTGTCTTACCTGACCTTTGCCTGTGACGATACCCGGGTGGCCCGGTTGGTGTCACAATTGTTCAACTGCCATTATGTGAAGACGACGATTTCGGACGATATCTATGGTACGGAGTATGCGGCTGTTATGAAGAATATTATCGCTATTGCAGCGGGAATATGTCATGGATTGCGATATGGAGATAATTTTCAGGCCGTTTTGGTATCCAATGCCATTCAGGAGATGGAGCGTTTTGTGGCTGCCGTTCATCCGATAGAAAGGGATATCAAGAGTTCGGCCTATCTGGGGGATTTGCTGGTAACCGCTTATTCACAGTTTAGCCGGAACCGGACTTTCGGGACGATGATCGGTAAAGGATATTCGGTGAAATCGGCACAAATGGAAATGCTGATGATTGCCGAAGGATATTTCGGCGTGAAAGGAATTAAAGAAATCAACGACCAGTATAATGTGCATATGCCGATAACGAATGCCGTTTATAATATTCTGTACGAACGGATTAGCCCGGCATTGGAGATCCGGTTGCTGACCGAGCAGTTGAGGTAAAAAGTAAAATGCTAAAAGCTAAATGCTAAAAGCTAAAAGCTAAAAGCTAAATGCTAAAAGCTAAATGCTAAAAGCTATAGGCTGAGAGAGAGAAGGGGGAAGAGGAAAAAAGAGAAAATAGGATATGGTGAAAGAAAGGATAATCGGTTGTATCAGGAAAGTCTGGCCGGTGGCATTGAAAACCTCTTGCTGGTTTTTGAAGATTATGCTTCCGGTTTCTTTCGTGGTGATGTTGCTTACCTACTTTCAGGTGTTGCCGGCTGTTTCTGCTGTGGTAGCTCCTTTGTTCACCAGGATCGGTTTGCCCGGTGATGCGGCTTTGGTCTTTGTGACCGGTATTTTTACCAATATCTATACGGTGATCGCTTTGCTGTCGAATATGGATTTCACGGTGAGAGAAGGGATTTTGTTGGCTATGATGTGCCTGATTTCCCATAATTATCCGGTGGAAACTTTGGTACAGAAGAAAACCGGTTCTGCGGGTTGGAAGATGGTCTTACTCCGTTTTACCTGTAGTTTTATCGCTGCTGCCGTTTTAAATCTGATCTTGCCGGAGTTTGCAGGGCGGATGATAGCGCAGCCTTCTGTCGACTTGGGATTCCGCGATACTTTGTTCAATTGGCTGCAAACCAGTCTGTGGTTGTCCCTGAAAGTCGTGGCCCTGATTACCGGATTGATGATCCTGCAACGTCTGTTGGAAGAATTCGGGGTATTGAAATGGATCTCTTCGCTTTTAGGTCCGGGTATGCAATTGTTGGGTTTACCCCGACAGGTGGCTTTTTTATGGGTGGTGGGCAATACGCTGGGGTTGGCTTACGGTTCCGCTGTATTGATGGATTATGCCCGGCAAGGTAAACTAACCGGGACCGAAGCGGATTTGTTGAATTATCATCTGGCGATATCGCATTCGCAGTTGGAAGATCCTTTGTTGTTTGCCGTATTGGGGTTACCTGTCGTATGGCTGATCGTCCCGCGAATATTATTGGCTTTTATTGTCGTTTGGCTCAAGCGATTGGCCGATTTTATCTTTCCGGCTCAAGCAATGGCCTTAAGTCAAAAAATTTAATTTTTTTGTTATGTATACTTTAATTGAAGTAACTACCCGACAACATGAAACGGACTTTCTGGAATTACCGGTAAGACTATATAAAGGAAATCCCTGGTGGATACGTCCTTTGGATAATGATATCCGGAATGTATTCGATCCTGCGAAAAATCCTTGTTTCCAAAATGGCGAATGTATCCGCTGGATTTTGAAGGACGAGGCAGGGCAATGTGTAGGGAGAGTAGCTGCTTTTATCAATCGGAAAACCTGTCATCTGGACAAATATAGTGTCGGGCAAATGGGATTTTTTGAATGTATCGACGACCGGCAGGCCGCTTTTTGTTTGTTCGATAAATGCAGGGAGTGGCTCGAAGGAAAAGGTATGGAGGCCATGGAAGGGCCGGTAAATTTCGGGGAACGGATTGAGTGGTGGGGGTTGTTGGTCGATGGATTCGATCAGTCGCCTGTTTATGCGATGCCTTATACCCAGCCTTATTATGTTTCTTTTTTTGAAAACTACGGTTTCCGGGATTTTTTCAAACAGTTTACATTCCGCACCCGTCTTGTTATGGACAGCCTTTCTAAAATTGTCGTTTGGAAAGCCGACCGGATATTGAAAAATCCCGATTATACGGTCCAGACCTATGGGGATATCGGGAAGCAGAAAGCCATAGAAGCCTTATTGGAGGTCTATAATAAAGCCTGGAATCTGGAAGTACACGGAGTAGACGGGATTACCCGGGAGCAGGTAGAAGCGATTTATAAAAGTTTACAACCGATTATCGATAAGGATTTGATTTATTTTGCTTTTTATAAAGAGCAACCGATCGGTTTTTTCCTGATGTTCCCGGAAATCAATCAGGTAGTGAGACATTTAAATGGAAAAATGAATTTGTGGGGTGGTTTGAAACTGATGTATTACCGACATTTCCGGAAAATCGATGTGGCTTTGGGACAGTTGTTCGGAGTGGTACCCGAGTTTCAGGGGAAAGGAGTGGAAGCGGCCATGATCAAACGCTTTACTGAGCGCATTATCGAAGCGAACAGGGAATATAAATATCTGGAATTGAATTGGGTGGGCGATTTTAATCCTCCAATGATACATCTGATGGATTACATCGGAGCGAAAGCCTGGCGCACCCATATCACTTACCGGAAATTGTTCCGGGAGGATATCGAATTTGTCCGTTCTGTAGATAAAATGAATTGAAAAACTCATCTTCGCTGACTTCTACTTCTAAAAAAATTTTTCTTTTTCTTACTATTTTCTGCTCATCTTTGGCTTTATGAAGCCGGATCATCTCATTGTTTTTTTCTAAGGCTTCCGAATAATATTTGAACAGATCGATATTCAAAGCCATTGAAATATATAATGATCAGAAGAAATACGTTGAGCGAGGTGAAAAGGACGGTAGTTGGAGAGTGTTTGTGACACAGTGACATACCCCTTATAGTTGACGAAAAAAGAGGGGGTATCGATCATTTCGACTTACCCCCAATATTTCCCGCAACTTTTTCCATTGTCAGTTTCCGTGTTTGGAATGTAACTTCAGCCGCATCAGCCGAAGATCTTCTTCTGCATAATCCCCTTCGAATTCGTCGAAAGCTTCGGAAATATTGTCGGAACTCGCCTCCATAAAATAATCCATGATTTCCTGCTGTTGCTCTTCGTCGAGGATCTTATTGATATAATAATCGATGTTTAATTTCGTTCCGGAAAAGACGATCGCTTCCATCTCCTTGATCAGTTCGTCGAAGTTGAGCCCCAAAGCCGAAGCGATATCTTCCAGATCGATCTGGCGGTCGATATTCTGGATGATGTATACTTTGAATTTGGATTTATTGGCTACTGTTTTCACGACCATATCCTGTGCCCGTTCGATCTCGTTGTCTTCAACGTATTGTTTGATGACTTCGACGAATTCTTTGCCGTATTTCTGTGCTTTCCCGGCACCTACGCCCTGGATGTTGGCCAATTCTTCGAGTGTGATCGGATAATTGGTACACATATCTTCCAGTGACGGGTCCTGGAAAATGACGTAAGGAGGCAAGTTATTGGTCTTGGCTATTTTCTTCCGTAAATCTTTCAGGATAGCGAATAAAGTGCTGTCCAACGCAGATACACCACCTTTCTCCTGTATCTTTTCTTCTTCTTCGTTCTCGTCGAAATTGTGATCTTCCATCAGCATAAAACTTTTAGGGTTATCCAAAAATTTTTGGCCTTCATCCGTTAGTTTGATTACTCCGTATTGTTCTATATCTTTTTCGATAAATGAACTGACTAAAGCCCTCCGGTATACCATCGTCCAGAATTGCCGGCTTTTTTCCGAACCGGCACCGAATAATTCCAGTTTATCATGCTTATACGATTTGATGGCAGAATCGGCTTCACCGATGAGGATATTAACCAAATGTTCGATTTTGAATTTTTCTTTAACATCGCTGACCAGTTGCAGGGCATCGACCATATAATCTTCGCCTTCGAACTCTTTCTTCGGATAGAGGCAGTTGTCACAACAGCCGCAGTTGTCTTCTTCATAGGTTTCTCCGAAATAATGGAGCAGTACTTTACGCCGGCATAAAGAAGTCTCGGCATAAGCGACTGTTTCCATCAGCAATTGTTTACCGATTTCCACAATCTCGATCAGTTTCGTTGGGTCGTTGTCCAAATCAACCATATTACCAGCTTCCTTGGCAGCCTGCGTACCACTGTTCATTGCGACACCAACGTTTGCCTGAGCCAAGGCCGGGGCATCGTTCGTACCGTCCCCCATCATGGCGACCAGCTTACCGTTTTCCTGTTCCTTACGGATATAGTTCATCTTGTCTTCCGGTTTGGCTTCGGCGATATAATCGTCTACACCGGCTTTTTCAGCGATATATTTTGCGGTCAACGGGTTATCACCGGTTACCATTACCGTCTTCACACCCATCTTACGCAAACGCTCGAAACGTTCTTCGATACCCGGTTTGATAACATCTTGCAATTCGATGACACCGGCAACCTTCTTGTCGATACAAACCACCAACGGAGTACCACCGTTTGCCGAAATGGCTTGGATAATATCCTCCGTATCCTTCGGGAACTTGTTACCGGCCTCCATGGCAATACGACGGATAGCGTCGAAAGCACCCTTGCGGATTTCAGTACCGTCTTTCAAGTTGATACCAGAGCACTTCGTCTCGGCCGTAAACTTAATCATGTGTGCACCTTCGGTGTTCAGGGTACGCATACGTACACCCATTTCACGTCCCAATTCAATGATTGACTTACCTTCCGGCGTATCATCCGATACGGAAGACATCAAACAAGCTTCGATAAACGCATGCTTATCCATACCGGCAACCGGATAGAATTCCGTAGCCTTACGGTTACCGATTGTAATCGTACCGGTCTTGTCCAGCAACAACGTGTCGATGTCACCGGCCGTCTCCACAGCCTTACCGGATTTGGTAATCACGTTGGCACGCAAAGCACGGTCCATTCCGGCAATACCGATAGCAGAAAGCAGACCGCCGATAGTCGTAGGAATCAGGCAAACGAACAAAGAACAGAAAGCTGCAATGGTAATCACCGTATTGGAATAGTCGGCAAACGGTTTCAAGGTAATGCAGACAATCAAGAATACCAGAGTGAACACGGCCAACAATATCGTCAGGGCGATTTCATTCGGAGTCTTCTGGCGGCTTGCACCTTCTACCAAGGCAATCATCTTGTCCAAGAAGCTCTCGCCCGGCTGACTGGTCACAACGACTTTGATATGGTCGGAAAGTACCTTCGTACCACCGGTAACGGAACTCTTGTCACCGCCTGCCTCACGGATTACCGGAGCAGATTCACCGGTAATGGCACTCTCGTCGATAGAAGCCAAACCTTCGATGATTTCACCGTCGGCCGGAATCACGTCGCCTGCCTCGCATTCAAACACATCACCTTTCTTCAACTGTGAACTGCTCACGGTCTTGATCTGTCCGTTCACGTTCAACTTGGCCGGAGTCTCTTCACGGGTCTTGCGCAAGCTGTCGGCCTGAGCCTTACCGCGGGCTTCGGCAATCGCCTCTGCGAAATTGGCAAACAGCAAAGTCACCAACAGGATGATGAAGACCAAAAGGTTGTATGCAAAGGAACCCTGTGAATCGTTCGTAGCCGAGAAGAGGGTCACGATAAACATGATCAGAGTAGAAATCTCTACGGTGAACATGACCGGGTTCTTCACCATTATCTTGGGATTCAGCTTGACAAAAGACTGTTTCAAGCTTTCCATTACCTGATCCCTTTGGAAGAGGGAAGTATTATTGTTAGTTTTCATACTTTATCTTATCCTTAAATAATCTTTTATAAACTGAAATGTTCTGCAATCGTACTCAATGCGTGAACCGGGAAGAATGACAAGGCTGCCACGATGAAGATTACAGCGAAAGTCATCACGCTGAATGTAACGGTATCAGTCTTCAACGTACCTGCGCTTTCGGGAATATATTTCTTGCTTGCCAACAGACCGGCAATAGCCACCTGCCCTACAATAGGAATGAAACGGCTTAAAATCAAAACGATACCGCAAGAATAGTTCCAGAACCAAGTATTGTCGCCCAATCCTTCAAAACCGGAACCGTTGTTAGCAGAAGAAGAAGTATATTCATATAACATTTCACTGAAACCATGGAAACCGGGGTTGTTCAACCAGCCACCCTCGCTCTCTACGAATTCAGGGGCATATACCCATACGTAGGAAGAGATAGCCGTAAAGATCAAAATCACGAACGGGTGAGCCAACGAAACGATCGTCGCAATCTTCATTTCTCGGGCTTCTACCTTTTTACCTAAGAATTCCGGCGTACGTCCGACCATCAAACCGCTGATGAATACAGCTATGATCAAGAATGCATAGTAGTTCATGAAACCTACGCCGACACCACCAAACCATGTATTGATCTGCATGTTCAACATCTCCACCATACCGGAAAGAGGCATTGTGCTGTCGTGCATACCGTTAACGGAACCATTAGAGGTGACGGTCGTAGTCACAGACCACAAAGCGGTTGCGCCCGGACCCAGACGGGTTTCCTTACCTTCCATAGCACCGCAAGACTGGTCAATACCCATCTCGTCGATTTTCGGGTTACCTGCCATCTCATAGTGAACGTTACAGAATACCCCCAAAAGATAAGCAAACAGCATTACACCATAGATCACATAACCTAACTTTTTACGTTTCAGATAAAATCCCAAAGCAAATACCAATGCCATCGGAATGATCAGAATAGACCAGCATTCTACAATATTGGTCAGGTAAGTCGGGTTTTCCAATGGGTGAGAAGAGTTTACTCCGAAGTAACCACCACCATTCGTACCTAACTGTTTAATCGGAACGATTGCAGCTGTAGGGCCTTGTGAAACAGTTTGTTCTGCTCCTTCCAATGTCGGGATTGTCATTTTGGAGTCGAAGCCCATCGGCGTACCTTGTATGATCAGGATGAAACCCACGATCAGAGACATCGGGAAAAGGATACGTGTACAGCTGATCACTAAATAGTGCCAGAAGTTGCCGATTGTTTTAGTTGTTTTGGCTGCCATCGATTTCATAATACCAGCCATGCCTGTTGCAGCAGTGATGAACTGGAACAACATGATGACGAACAACTGTGTAAAATAAGTCAAACCGCTTTCTCCGCTATAGTGCTGCAAGTTACAGTTAACCATGAAACTAATACACGTGTTGAACGCCAAATCTGGACTTTGTCCGCTGTTCCCATCAGGATTCAAAGGAAGATATCCTTGCGATACCAACAGGATCATACCCCAGAAGAACCAAAATACGTTTATAATAAGCAGAGATTTCAGGAATACCTTCCAATCCATCTCTTCGTTGGGGTTGATACCCGCCAGTTTGTAAATAAATCTTTCAATTGGAGCCATGAAACGCATGCAGTCGTTTCCATCCTTATACACCTTGGCGATATGCTTTCCCAGCGGGTAACTGATAACCAGCAGCAGCAATATCTGCAATGCTACACCTAAAATTTCTGTATTCATCTTTTCACTTAAAAAAATAATTACCATTAAAACTTTTCGGGCTTAATTAGGACATACATCAAATACCCGAAGATCAATAAGCAAAGTATAAACAGTGCTAAAAACATAATTTAATTCTCCTTTCTTACATTAAATTTTCTCAAACCAGTCCACACACTTGAAGAAAAACCAATAGCATACTACACCGGTAGCACACAAGAACAAAAATGATAACGTATCTTCCATACTTGTCTCTTTTAATTGTTAATACTATTTATTTGTTTTCCGCCCTACTATATGCCAAAGTTGTGCCAAAAAATCGAGTTTATGCACAATATATTGTTTATCAGTTATATAATCAAAAAAATAATATTATTATGTAATATGCTCAATCCTTTTCAAAATGAAAATATCCTTTTCATTTTGAAAAGGTATATAAAAAGGCAAGCTGCCTGTTTTAGGTAACCTACCGGGTATGCAAGAACAAAGTGTTCCACATTATAGTCCATAGGCTTCCATCTTCTTATAAAGTGTGGTTAAGCCTATCCCAAGAAGACGAGCTGCTTCGGGTTTGTATCCGTTGGTATGTTGGAGAACTTTCTGAATGAGGTGCTTTTCAACGCTGATTAGGTCCAATTCAATATTATTCCCCATATTTTCAGATAATTGACATTTCCTTTCCATGGACATCGTTTTATGGCTGCCATATATTTTTTATGATCACTTTAAATCTCACCAAAATCTTTAGATATCTGCCCTGCACAGACAGGCTTCCAACAATCGAAATTTCTCTTTTTAGCTAAAATCGTGTTATTGATTATAGGCAATTCGCAACTTTCGCTGATATATAAAATAGCATGTCCCCGAGCTGTTGTTTTCAATTGTTTTCTTAATGTGTTCCAAGCTTCTGTATCAGAAATAAAATATTGCGATGCGGTAGACTCCGTTTCATACACCAGTTTGTATTCATTCAGCACCAATTCATTTTCCTGATTTGTCTTCTTTTGAGGATAGCATAAATAGGCAATTCCTGTCAAAAGGATGATTCCTGTAAAAGTATTCAGCAGATATTTAAAATAATAATCATTTTCGAAGAAATAGAATTCATTGATGTTACCACATATACATACGCTAGCCACAAACAGTAATATTACCGTTATCCGTTGCTTCAAAAATTTCATCCGCATATTCTTTTCCATTTGTATCCTGTTTTTTAGAACCAAGTCTTTAAAATGAGCCATGAATAAATTATATCCACGGCTCAAAAAGAAAAAAAACAATTCAAATCTTTACATAATGAATGGAGAAAAAGATTTTGGTACACATAAAACAACTTTAATTGCAATAATATATAATATGAAACTTATATCCTTCTATGGGCAACCAAATACTTCTTGCAAGGCCACCATTTTTCAATCCTGTTTTTCAAAATGAAAAAATATCCAAAAACACCAATCCAGCTTGTTACTAGTAACAGAACGATAATCTTGTTTTTGATCCTTTGAGGAACATCTTTTTTATTAAATTGCTGATTGCCCATACAGAGGCAAGCGAGCCTAATTGATAAATAAAAAATACCATTTTGTTTCTTTGTTGTTCTACACTGTTTCTTATAGCAGACAACCGAAGATGAATATTAATGATACTTTCTTCGGAAATCTAAACTGATAAAGATAATGCCAAAATCAGACCAATTTAAGAACAATAAACATAAATCACTATATATCAATAGATTAAAAATATCAATTCTAAATTGAAAGTAAAAAAAACAACTAAAATGAAAAACACTTTTTCATTTTGGTAATATTACTTAGGCTTCCCTATTTGCAAACATCTGTTTATCAATGACAAATACAAATTGGTATGGATTTTGCTTTGTGTTGTATATAATATTTCAAATATGAGATTATTTATCATTTCGAATAGGTTGCCTGTAAAAGTTACACGTTCCTCCGATGGAAAATTTGTTTTTTCACGGAGCGAAGGAGGGCTGGCTACAGGTTTGAAGTCATTGGACGTTGATTGTGAAAAACATTGGATCGGTTGGCCTGGCGTCTGCGTAGAACAAAAGACGGAAAAAGATGACATTTGCAGTCAATTGGAAAAAAATAATTATCATCCGGTATTCTTATCCGACAGGCAGTATGAAAATTACTACGAAGGATATAGCAACAGTACCCTATGGCCCCTCTGTCATTACTTTTTTGCTTATACGTTATATAAAAAGAACTTTTGGGAATCATATAGGGAAGTCAATGCTGTTTTTTGTGAAGAGATATCGCGGATAGTTGAACCTAATGATTGGGTTTGGGTACAGGACTATCAGTTAATGCTGTTGCCGGGCATGCTCCGTGAGAAGTTTCCCAACCTTCATATCGGGTATTTCCACCATATTCACATGAACTTTTCCGGATTCTGCCCGAAAGGGTCGAGATCCTGAACGGACTTTTGGGAGCCGACTTTGTCGCTTTTCACATTCACGATTATATGCGTCATTTCATCAGTGCGACGGAACGCGTCCTTCATAAGAATTTCAATCTGGATGAAGTTCAAATGAATGATCGTGTAACCCGTGTGGATGCATTACCGATGGGGATAAACTATGATCTTTATCACAATGTGATAGCTGATAACAAAGTCCACCACGCAGTAGAGAAAACACGAGTTCTATTTGGAGATCATAAGTTAATCATATCGGTAGACCGACTGGATTACAGCAAAGGAATATTGCACCGTCTTTACGGATTCGCCTCTTTTTTGAAAAATCATCCGGAATATCACGGGAAAGTGACATTGGCGATGGTTATCGTCCCCTCTCGCGACCATGTAGGCAGTTATGCCGAATTGAAAACCAAAATAGACGAGGAGATCGGTTCTATCAATGGAACTTACTCTACCATGAATTGGACTCCGGTATGTTATTTTTATCACGGTTTCTCTTTTGAGGAATTGGTAGCGATGTATTATGTTGCCGATATAGCCTTGGTAACCCCTTTGCGCGATGGTATGAATCTTGTGGCAAAAGAGTATGTCGCTACCAAACAAGATAATCCGGGGGTACTCATTTTAAGTGAAATGGCCGGTGCTTCGGTTGAATTGTCTGATGCTTTATTGATTAATCCAAACGACACGGACCAGATCGAACAAGCCATTTGCCGTGCATTGAAAATGCCATTGGAGGAACAAAGAGAAAGGCTTCAGCGAATGCAAGCCATCCTTTCGGTTCAAACCGTAAACAAATGGGCTGCGGATTTCATGAGAGAATGGCGGCAGACCGCAGAGAAAAACAAACGATTACAAAAGAAAAAGATCTCCGCACAAGACCAGAACGAAATCAAAACATTATATGACCAAGCGAAAAAGCGCTTGATTTTGCTGGATTACGACGGAACATTAACTGCATTCAAAAATCATCCGGAAGATGCAGTTCCAACACCTGCATTACGAGACCTGTTACAGCGTTTTTGTTCCGATTCTCGGAATCATGTAACCATTAATAGCGGGCGGGACCACTATACATTGGAGAAATGGCTGGGAGATCTTCCTCTGTCTTTTGCCGCCGAGCATGGTGCATTTTACAAGGAAAAAGGCGCATGGCATAAAAACATAGGCAATCGAGAGTGGGATTCGGA
>OGNQ01001751.1_pt1 | contig 13221 bp, 10 predicted proteins | sample 1573481 | NCBI WGS metagenome assembly OGNQ01 (sample SAMEA2581920, study PRJEB24529) | metagenome | biome: Human gut stool | place: China | collected 2011 | reverse complement strand
GAGAGATGGCGAAAATAGATAAACTATAGTGGCTATTTTTACATAGGAAGGAAAATGTAATAATAAATTAACCATATTACATTTATAATTAACATCACTTTTTAATCTATTGTACATTTCTAACTCCCCTCCATGTGCAAACTGATTAAGAATAGCTAACTTCGCTCTCGGGATACCATATTTTTCCAATTGAACATAAAAAGCATTATGACTCCGACAATAATAATTACAAGCTCTTTTCATCGAGTCTATCACTTGTACACGAGAATATGATATTCTTTTTGAAGAAGATTGCTGATACTGTCTATAATAATACAATGGTTTATTACAATATACCGCATTATTACAATGACACAAATACTTCCAAGTAAACTCCTCATCTTCACCATATTTTAAATCCAACGAGAATTTTATATGAAACTTATCTAAATAAGTTCGTTTATATAGAAAAGCTGCAAAAGTAAAATCAGAATTATTATACAGAAATCTTTTATAAACTTCATCAATCCCGAGAATTTTCTCAGAAGTTTTATGAATTAAACTAAAATCCATGATATTATTTGTATAGCGACAAAACGAAGTATCTGAATTAAAAGATTCAATAGTATTTACTAAGTAATTTAATGTATCTTCATGAATTAAGTCATCTCCATCTAAAAAAAACACATATTCACCTTGGGAACATTCTAATCCAGCATTTCGTGCAGAAGAAACCCCTTGATTATATTGGTCAATATATGTTATTCTTATTCCATCATTTATCCTCATCCACTCACTTACAATAGCATCTGTCCCATCAGTAGAGCCATCATTAACCAAAACTATTTCAAAATCAGAAAAAGACTGATTTTTGACAGAGTAGAGACACTCTATAATATATTTTTTACAATTAAAGAATGGAATAACAACACTTACTTTCATAATCTATAATAATGAATTTAGAGATAAAAAATCCCAATACAATTTTATTATTGAATTAAAGGAATGATGAGCAAGATAATATTCTCTAGCATATTTATTAAAAGAAGTCCTATTAGGATTAGAAATTAAACTGTTTATTGCGTCAATAAACTGAGATGCAGTATTGCACTCAATGGCATAATCAGAACTAACAATATAACCTTCAAAAGCCTCTTTGGTTCCAATAATAGACTTACCATACATAAAAGCTTCAGCTGTTTTCGTTTTCATCCCACCACCACTAAAAATAGGAGCTATAACAAAATCTGCATTATAGTAAAGTTCAGACAAATCTGGTATATATCCATAAACCTGATAGTTCTGATCCAAATTAGAAGAGAAAATACGATCCATATTCTTACCTACAATTATCAACTGTTCATCTACAAATGGATGTACATAAGCCAAATACCATTTCATGCCCTCAACATTTGCAAAAAAGGAAGAACCTACCGCATACAATAACCACATGATAAAATCACATTCCTTTCTGTAATGCTTCCTCCAAAAAGCGAACCGCATCTCTGACACAGTCATCACAGGAGCGGATTACCTTTCCGGTTTCCACACCCTTTAAGTCTTTACATATTACAGTTCCATTCTGCTGTTTAAACTGATTCATGACAGAGCGGACAGTCTGAGAGGTTCCTGCTTTGTCCTGGTTAATAAGTCCTGCTACAACTGCAGCACCGGAGATTGCTCCGCATGTACCGGCCATAGTGCCAAGACCTGCACCGAATCCCTGTGTGATCCTTTTGAGTGTATCCTCATCCATAGCTGCCTCTTTACAGAAAGAACAGGCTACAGCTTGTGCACAGTTATACCCTTTGCCATGTAGTTCTAATGCTTTTTCCACTTTTGTACTCATTTTTTTCTCCTTATGATTAGAAATTCCCAACTTATTTTTTGATTTTAAATTGTTTATCGTTACAACGCAACATATCAAGTAACTCTTCTTTGACAGCGATTGCGCGAAAGCGAGGCAAAGTTAGTGTTTTTCTGCGAGCTAGCCAAATGTTTCCTACCTATTTTATTAAAAAATGAGAAGTCTTTTGGATAGCTTTTATCATTCTTTTGAGTATGTTCCTTTTTTCCGTATTTTTGACTGCAAATAAACCTTGTTTTATGAATTATCTCAATGTTAGACTTGTAAAAAGTGCAGTTGCCGGTGTGTTGGCCGGGTGGCTGTTGGCCAGCTGTAGCTCTGGTTATTCGCTGGCAGGTGTGGAAGGCGGAAGGGTGGCCATTACTGATGTGTACGACCGTAAACCGGATGCCGAAGCGTTGAATATCTTGAAACCTTATCAGCAGAAAGTAGATAGTATTATGTCGCCGATTATCGGACATTCGGCAAAGAACCTGACTGCATACCGTCCGGAGTCTCCGCTGTCTAATCTGATGGCTGATGTACTTCGTCAGGCAGCAGTGCGGGCGATTGGTAAGCCGGCTGATGTAGCTGTCATGAATATGGGGGGTATCCGGAATGCAATGCCTGAAGGTGAAATTACCTTTGGAACGGTGTATGAGATTGCTCCGTTTGAGAATGCCTTGTGTGTGCTGACAATGGACGGAGCTACATTGAAGGAATTGTTCGGACAAATAGCTTCTGTACATGGAGAGGGCCTTAGCGGTGCCACTTTGAAAATAGATGCAGAGGGAAACCTCTTGGAAGCGAAGGTAAATGGCCGGCAGATTGATGCAAAGAAAACCTATACGGTAGCTACCATTGATTATCTGGCCGAGGGAAATGATAAGATGGAAGCGTTCCGTCGGGCTTCTTCCAAAATATTCCCGAAAGATGCGTTGTTGCGCAACTTGTTGCTTGACTATGTAAAGCAGTGTGAGCAGAAAGGACAATTTGTGACTTCGCAGGTAGAAGGAAGAATAAAAGTGAGTACGTCCAATTGAAAAATAGAAAAGAGATGAAAAAGATATATTGTTTATGTCTGGCGTGCCTGCTGGTGAGTGTGGTGGCCGCACAGTCGGTGAAAGAATTGTATATATTTCATACGAACGACATGCATAGTCGTATCGAACCCTTTGCCTCTTATTTCCCTGATACGGTACTGGCCGGAAAGGCGGGTGTGTTGCGTCGGGCGGCTTTTGTGAAAGAACAGCGCCGTGAGCACAAAGATATGTTGCTGTTCGATTCCGGTGATTTTTCTCAAGGAAGTCCCTATTATAATTTGTTTAAAGGAGAGGTGGAAATCAAGATGATGAATGAGATGGGGTATGATGCAGGTACGATTGGAAATCATGAGTTCGATTTTGGCCTGGACAATATGGCCCGCTTGTTCAAGATGGCCAACTTCCCGATTGTATGTGCCAATTATGACGTGACAGGTACCGTGCTGGAAGGTTTGGTAAAGGAGTATACCGTCATTGAACGCGATGGAATACGTATTGGTGTGTTTGGACTGGGACCGGAACTTGACGGTCTGGTGGCGCATGCCAATTACGGGAATGTAAAATTTGAAGACCCTGTGTCTGAAGGCCAGCGTGTAGCCGACTTGCTGAAGAACCAGGAACATTGTGACTTGGTGATTTGCCTGTCGCATTTGGGATGGAAAGGTGAACCTTATTCGGATATAGAACTGATAGAGAATACCTGTAACATTGACATTGTATTAGGCGGACATTCTCATTCCTTCTTTGAAGGTCCGGAGTTTTATAAGAATCTTGACGGAATAGAGGTGCCTGTGCAGCAGATGGGAAAAAGTGCGGCATTTGTCGGGCGTATGGTTGTCAAGATGCAGAAAAATTAAACAGATAGGATAGAATGAAAAGACGGATTTTGTGGTGTATATTGTGTGCTTGTCTGGTCTCGACTAGTCTCTTTGCACAAGAGCCTGCGCTCTTGAGCCGGGTACACGACACGGAAGCCTGCCGGAAATGGGTAGACGGGCAGATGGAGAAAATGACGCTGAAACAGAAAGTGGGTCAGTTGTTCATTTATACTCTTCAGCCGGTGACAAACCAATACAGCAAGAATGTTTTGCGAAAGATGGTCGATGACTATGGAGTAGGAGGGCTGTTGTTTACCGGTGGAGAACTTCGGAAGCAGGTGCAGATGACCAACTATGCCCAGGCTCATGCGTCGGTGCCTTTGATGGTGACTTTTGATGGTGAGTGGGGATTGGGAATGCGCTTGAAAGATACCCCTTCTTTTCCCTACAATCGTGTGTTAGGATGTATACAGAATGATTCACTGCTTTATGAATATGGTAAGGAAGTGGCTCGTCAGTGTCGTCTGATAGGTGTGCAGATTAATTTTGCACCGGTAGCCGATGTGGATAACAATCCCAATAATCCGGTAATCAATTTCCGCTCTTTTGGCAGTGACCCGAAGAGGGTGGCCGAAAAAGTGGCAGCTTATGTAAAAGGATTGGAGGACAATGGCGTAATGGCGGTGTGTAAGCATTTTCCCGGGCATGGAGATACAGAAATTGATTCACACAATGCGTTGCCTGAATTAAACTTTGATCGCGCTCGTCTGGATAGTATCGAGTTGTATCCTTTTAAGAAAGCCGTTGAGGCGGGAATTGGCGGTGTGATGGTAGGTCATTTGCATGCTCCGAGTTTAGGTGAAGGACCTGCTTCCATTTCGCAGGAAGTAATTATGCGTACGCTGATTGATGAATTGCGCTTTCATGGACTGGTGGTGACGGATGCTCTGGAGATGAAAGGCATTGCCGGGCATGATGATGTGTGTGCCCGTGCCTTGATAGCAGGAAACGATGTGGTTTTATCTCCCCGTAATTTGAAAAAAGAAATTGACGGTGTGATGTCGGCGCTTAAAAAAGGTCGTCTGTCGGAAACTGATATTGACCGGAAATGCCGGAAAGTACTGTCATTTAAATATGCGCTGGGACTTTCTTCCTGGAAAAAAGTGGAAGAAGAAGGACTTGCAGAAAAACTGGTAACGCCGGAGCTTCTGTCGCTTCAGCAGGAATTGTCAAAAGCGGCAGTGACGGTACTGAAGGATTCTTCGTCATTGGTTCCGCTTGATTTATCTGTATCGGGTACGGTGCTGTTGAGTGTCTCTCCTTCCTTGTCGGAAGCTTATCCGTTTTATCATCAGTTGAAGCAGACTTTTCCGGTTGGCTGGCTGCATGCGAATGTAGATTCATTGGATGCCGTGGAGGCACGTTTGCGCCCGACACAGCGAGTATTGGTGGCCTTACATACCGATAAGGTGGAACCGTATGCAGCTTTGCTGGAAAAGCTGGCCAAAGACAAGCCTTTGGCTTTGATTTGCTTTGGCGATATGAAGATGCTGGAAAAGATTCCGGAAGTGGTTCGTCATGCTTCTACTGTAATACTGGCACATTCTGATGAGAAGTTTGTGCAGCGTCATGTGGCCGATTTGTTCTTAGACAATGCGTATGCTGACGGACGTTTGTCTATTCCGTTGTCGGGACTGTTTAAGGCTGGGGATGGACTGACTGTCGACCCCGAAACTCCTCGTCAATATAGTCCGGAGGATGTGGGGATGAACGCTTCGATATTGTCGCAGATAGACAGTATTGCAGAAGAAGGTATCCGGCTGAAGGCTTATCCAGGATGTCATGTAATGATCTTGCGGGAAGGTCTTCCGGTCTACAACAAGTGTTTCGGTAGTTATACCTATGAGGGTAAGGAACAGGTCAAGGAAAATAGCTTGTATGACCTGGCCTCTTTGACGAAAGTCACGGCTACGCTGCTGGCAGTGATGAAGCTTTATGATGAGGGAAAATTCGGACTGACCGACTGGGTAGCAGATTATGTGCCTATACTGAAAAAAACGGATAAGGCGCGTATTACGGTCCAGGATTTACTTTTCCATGAATCCGGGTTACCTGCCTACTGGCCTTTCTATGAGGAAGCTGTGGATATGAAGTCCTGCAAAGGAGGGCTGTTCCGTAAGAAGCCCGATAAAAATCACACGTTGAAACTGGCCGAGAATGTGTATGCCTGCAATGATTTCCGTTATAATCCGGAGTGGGTATCGCATGTTCCTTCTGCTGAATATCCGCTTCAGGTAGCAGACAGTTTGTTCTTGAGAAGTGATTTCAGTAAGAATATAGTGGAGCAGATTGTAAAACTTCCTTTGAAGGGGAAGTCCTATCGTTACAGTTGCCTGAACTTTATGCTGCTGAAAGAAATGGTGGAAAAGATAGCGGGTATGCCAATGGATATGTATTTGGATAGCGTATTCTATGCCCCGATGGGACTGCGTCATACAGCCTTTTTGCCCTTACGTAAATTCCCGAAGGAGCAGATTGTACCTTCTGTAGAGACTGATTTCCTCCGTGGGGGCAAATTGCAGGGATTTGTGCAGGATGAGGCGGCCGCTTTCATGGGTGGCGTATCCGGAAATGCCGGTTTGTTTTCTACTACGCAGGATGTGGCAAGAATAGCACAGATGTGGCTGGACAAAGGAATCTGCGGTGACCGGAGATACCTTAGCCGGGCAACTTGTGAGCTTTTCACTACATTGAAGTCGCGTGACAGTCGGCGGGGCTTAGGTTTTGATAAACCCGATACGGAACATACGGACAACAGTCCTTGTAGTCCAGAAGCGCCAGCTTCGGTGTTTGGACATACAGGTTTCACGGGAACTTGCGTGTGGATAGACCCGGATAACGAGTTGATTTTTGTGTTTTTGAGCAACCGAACCTATCCTTCTGTCTATGAACAGAATAACCTGGTTCGTTATAACATACGTACGCGAATGCAGCAGGTGATGTATCAGTCCATTTTGCATTGATACTATTTAGACATGATATAAATTGGGTAGAAAATGCAAAGTGGATGTGACAACTGATTGGAAAAAGATTAACTTTGCACTATCAATTTAGGACTAATAATAACTTAACTTTTTTACTACAATGGCTTACGTAATTAGTGACGATTGTATCGCTTGCGGTACTTGTATCGATGAATGCCCGGTTGGAGCAATCTCAGAAGGTGATAAATATTCAATCAATCCGGACGCTTGCACAGAATGTGGAACTTGTGCTGACGTTTGTCCTTCTGAAGCAATTCACTTGGGATAATCGAATCGTCTGTATGACACACAATAAGGGAATTCTTTTTGGAGAATTCCCTTATTTTTTTGTTCTTGAGGAGGCTTGGAAAAACACACTTGTGTTTGAACTGAAATGCAAGTACGTTTTGATTAAAACGCAAAGGCGTTTGACATGAAATGTACTTGCGTTTAATTGAAAACGTCCTTGCGTTTTGTGGAAAATGCTAAAGTGATTGGAAGGACATAAAAAAAGCAGCCTCAGAGTTATCCGAGACTGCTTTGTCTGTATGTAATTTGTAGCTTATTATTTCAAGCGAGCCAATGTTTCCTTGATACGACGCATAGCTTCTACGATGTTTTCGTCAGAAGTAGCATAGCTCATACGGATGCATTCAGGCGCACCGAAAGAAGTTCCGCCTACGCAAGCCACGTGACCTACTTCCAACAAGTACATAGCCAGATCGTCTGCATTATTGATTATGCGGTCGCCGTCTTTCTTGCCGAAGAAAGAATCACATTTCGGGAAGAGGTAGAAAGCTCCCTGCGGGAAGTTTACTTCGAATCCCGGAATTTCTTTTGCCAGTTTCACAATCAGGTCGCGGCGGCGTTCGAATGCCTTACGCATTTCTTCTACCGGAGCTTGAGTACCAGTGTAAGCTGCTTCAGCAGCTTTCTGTGATACAGAGCATGGACCTGAAGTATATTGTCCCTGCAGTTTGTTTACACCTTTTACAATCCATTCCGGTCCGGCTATGAAACCGATTCTCCATCCGGTCATGGCGTATGCTTTAGACACACCGTTTACAATCACTACGCGGTCTTTGATTTCTGCAAACTGAGCAATGCTCTGGTGCTTGCCAATGTAGTTGATGTGTTCGTAAATTTCATCAGCGATAACGATTACGCGTTCGTGTTTAGCCAATACTTCAGCCAGTCCCTGTAATTCTTCTTTGGTGTATACTGAACCAGTCGGGTTAGACGGAGAGCAAAGAATTAGGGCACGAGTGTTCGGAGTGATGGCTGCTTTCAGCTGAGCAGGAGTAATCTTGAAATCCTGTTCAATACCGGCACGTACAATGACAGGAGTACCTTCTGCCAGTTTCACCATTTCCGGATAGCTCACCCAGTAAGGAGCCGGAACGATTACTTCGTCACCTTTGTTAATTAAAGCCATGATGGTGTTGCAGACAGACTGCTTGGCACCGTTTGCACAGCTGATTTGAGCGGCTGTATATTCCAGACCGTTTTCATTTTTCAATTTTGCCACGATGGCATTGCGCAAAGCCGGGTATCCGGCAACTGGAGAATAACGAGAGTAGTTTTCGTCAATAGCTTTTTTAGCGGCTTCCTTAATGTGATCCGGTGTATTGAAATCCGGTTCTCCCACGCTCAGATTGATTACGTCAACCCCCTGAGCTTTAAGTTCACTACTTTTCTGTGACATAGCCAATGTAGCTGAAGGCGACAGGCTATTCAAACGATCTGAAAGTTGGTTCATGTTATTGTGTTATTAAAATTGGAATTTTTTTGCAAAAGAAGCTAATTTCTTCCACATATAAAAGAAATTAGCTTCTAAAAAGGTTTATTTTCTGTCTCCAAGTATCCGGAGAAGGTAAATGAACAGGTTGATAAAGTCAAGATACAGTGTCAAGGCTCCCATCAGGGCAATCTTCTGTGTGGTTTCGTTGACTTCAATGTCATCGTGCGACAGGAGTTGCTTGATTTTTTGTGAGTCGTAGGCCGTCAGCCCCACAAAGAGCAGTACGCCGATATAGGAAATAATCATGTCCATCATCGAGTTGTGCAGGAACATATTGACCAGCGAAGCGATAATCAGTCCGATGACTCCCATCAGGCAGAGACTGCCGATACGGGTAAGGTCTTTCTTGGTGATGTACCCGTAGAGGGCGGTTACTCCGAATGTACCGGCTGTCACGAAGAAAGTGGTAGCGATGGAACTTAACGTATAAATCAGGAACAATACGGACATGGTAACACCGTTCAATACCGAATAGGCGATGAACAGAAGGGTAGCCGTGGTGAAACTGATTTTGTGTATACGGGCAGAAAGATACATCACAAGTCCTACTTCAGCAATCAGTAATCCCCAGAACATGATGGAGTTCTGCATGATGGTTTCAATCAGGGTGTACGACTTGGCTATGTACATGGCTACAAAGCCCGTGATGACAAGTGCCAGTGTCATCCACAGATATACGCTGCGGAACAAAGCAGTCTGGGCTGCCTTGCTGGCATAGCTTTTTACTAAATTATTTGTTTCCATAATTCTTCTTAATTATTTATTTATTGAAATGTAGGGTATGTCCCATTCTTTCTTTTTTGGTGTGCAGGTAACGCTCGTTGTATGGGTTGGGAGTGACTTCGATAGGTACGTTTTCTACAATCTCCAGTCCGTAAGCTTCCAGTCCCACGCGTTTCACTGGGTTGTTGGTCAGCAGGCGCATTTTGTGGATACCGATTTCACGCAGAATCTGAGCACCTACTCCGTAGTCGCGTTCGTCGGCCTGATGGCCCAGGCAGATGTTGGCGTCTACCGTATCCATTCCTTCTTCCTGCAACTTGTAGGCTTTCATTTTTTCCATGAGTCCGATGCCACGTCCTTCCTGGTTCAGGTAAATAATGGCTCCCTTTCCTTCTTTTTCAATCTGTTCCATGGCTTTGTGCAACTGGTCGCCGCAATCACAGCGCATAGAGCCGAAGATGTCGCCGGTAGCACATGAAGAATGTACACGTACCAGTACTGGTTCGTCTTCCGAGAATGTACCTTTAATTAAAGCTACATGTTCCAGACCGTTGCTTTTCTGACGGAACGGAATCAGACGGAAATGACCGTGTTCGGTAGGCATGTCTACTTCCACTCCTTTTTCTACCAGTGATTCCTGTTTTAGACGGTAAGCAATAAGGTCGGCAATGGAAATCAGTTTGAAACCGTATTCGTCGGCCATCTTCTTCAGTTCCGGCAGACGGGCCATGGTGCCGTCTTCATTCATAACCTCCATCAGGGCAGCAGCAGGATATAAACCGGCCAGGCGTGCCATGTCTACGCAGGCTTCTGTATGTCCGGCGCGGCGTAATACACCTTTTTCTTGTGCATACAAGGGGTTGACATGTCCCGGGCGACCGAATGTTTCCGGTTTGGAAGTCGGATCAGCCAAGGCACGGATTGTAGCAGCACGGTCGGCAGCCGATACACCTGTAGTACATCCCTCCAGTTTATCGATGGTAACGGTAAACGGAGTTCCTAATACAGACGTATTGTTGGATACCTGATGTGGTAAATCCAGTTCCTCGCAACGTGATATAGTGATAGGGGCGCAAAGTACACCTCTTGCATGTTTCAGCATGAAATTTACTTTTTCCGGGGTAATCAGTCCTGCAGCCACTACCAGGTCGCCTTCATTCTCGCGGTCTTCGTCGTCTACGATGATGACGAATTCTCCTTTGCGGAAATCTTCGATTGCCTCTTCAATTGTATTCAGTTTGATTTTCTCCATAATGATATTGATAGTTTTAGAATGTTGTTTTGATTCTTTCTTGTATGTCGCGGTTATTCTTGACAATGGTTTTCAAATCTTTGTCCAGGCGCACGCGATAGCGCCAGATGTTCAGCCAGATAAGCAGTCCGGCCGGAACAATGATTCCAATCAGTAGATTCAGCCAGCGGTTGTCTGATACGCTCTTGTGAGCTTTTACAGATAAGAACGGATAATTGTTCAATAAATTCAGCAATACTCCGTCCTTCGTATTGGACATTTCTTCTACGAGTCCTTCCATTTGCAGACTGATTTCCTTGATGGCATCATCATGCTTGTTGTTGGTAAACACCTGATAATAATTCGGTGGTCCTAATAACTTATGATTTTCTCCGTAAGTTTCACATTCCAGACAAAGTTTGTCCAAATCCTGACAGATGCGAGTATAGTCTGGTGTGTGGATAATAACTTCTTTCTTGAAAACGTGGCGTGATACTCTTATTCCGAACAGCTTGCGGAAGAAGTTTACATACACGTCGATGTTAAAAACCACAGAGTCTTTGTTTGATTTGTAAGTAAGGAAACCGCCTAACGGAGCCAGTATGATGGTACTCATCCATGTACCTAACACGATGTTCATCTCTCCACTTTTGGCCACACGCGTAGCTCCGGAGTCGATAATGTAGTAAAGCACGAAAATCAACACGGAAATGACGACTGGCATACCCAGTCCTCCTTTACGGATGATGGCTCCCAAGGGGGCTCCGATAAAGAAGAAAATGATACAAGCCAGTGAAAGAGTTATCTTTTTATGCCAGTCCGACTGATGACGACGGATGTTGCTGTCAGCATCTCGGGTCATATAACTCTTCATGTTCCAGTCCGACATGAGCGAAGAAAGTCGCATTTCTGTTGTATTCAGCGTTTTCAGCTTTTGGGCAGAAGTCATACCGTTCAGAATACTGTCTGTATTGATAACGGCAAGATGTTCTTTCTCCATTTTTGTAGAGTCTGTTTTGGAAAGAACAGGCTTCCGGTAAGTCGTTTTCATGGCATCCGAATACATGGCGCGTCCCACACTGTCGGCATACATGTTGAGTGAGTCGATAGCCAGGGAAATTTCGTTCATGTTCTTGATGTCCGAACGCTGGTTCAGGAAGTTACCGTCCACCATTTCAAAGTTCGTATCAAAAGCAATCAGGGTATGCTTTTCCTTGAACGTTTCTCGGCGGTAGGGAACGTTGCGGGAAATGACGGACTGTGATTTCAGATTCTCAAATTGCTCTCCGTTGTACAAGTGCAGATACAAATGTTTTTTGTCTGCTGTCAGTTCCAGCTTACCTTCTTCTGCCCAGATGATATGGGCGTTTTCAAATCCGTCAGAGAAGTTGTAAATTAGAATGTCTTTCAGAATGCCTGTATCACGGTCTTTTTTCTTTACGTAGATGTTGTATCCCTCAATATCACTGTAAAACACCCCTTCCGGAATATCCACTTCCGGCGATTTTTGCTTCATGGATACCAGCAGTGTCCAAAGCTCTTTCTGTGCCTTGGGGCCGATGACATTCTGAAAGAAGAATGACATGACACCTAAAAACATGCAAAACAATACAACCGGACGAATAATGCGAAACAAAGGAATTCCTGCTGCCTTCATGGACAGAAGTTCGTAGCGTTCTCCAAAGTTACCGAAAGTCATCAGAGCGGCCAGCAGAATGGCCAGCGGAAGAGACAACGGAATCAATGTCAGTGCCGATAAAAAGAAAAACTGGGCAAGAACATTGATTTCCAAACCTTTTCCGACCAATTCATCGACATATCTCCATAGAAACTGCATCATGAAAATGAAAAGGCAGATAAAGAATGTCCCGGAAAAGAGCAGCAGAAAACTCTTTAAAACGAATATATCAAGTTTTTTTATGCGTAGCATTCCTGTCTTATATTATCAGTATGCAAAAGTAGCACAAAAAACGGACAGCAAAATAAAGTTTTGTATATTTTATAGATTTATACTCCGAAAACTCTCTTTAAGGTTTCGATTTGTGAATCCCAAAGGTTGCGTACATCCTCTTCTTCTCCCGGTTCTGCAAAATCTGTAACTTCCAGTGTGTGGTCAGTTGTCAATTCATTGTAATGGATTTTCAGTTCAAAATAGCTTTTGGCTTCTTCATCGTCCAGCCAGTGGAAGCGGATAAAAAATTCAGGTCGGCTGTTTACCACAATAGCTTGACGTGTTTCTGTTTTTCCCCAGCGAAAAGTGTAGGTTTTTCCTTCTTTGGTTACGCGGTCGGCAAACCAGCGCTCCAAACCAGCCGTACTGCTGATGGCATTCCATATAATGACGCTTGAAGACGGATTGAGCGGATATTCGATTTGTGTTTTTCTTTTCATGATGTTTCTTGTGTTTTTATTTGTATTTTTTAGCAACGGCGGCAAATTAAAGTATTTTTTTGTTTACTCCATAATGATTGAAGAGTTTTTTTTCAGCTTTTTTCTTCGCTTTTAAGAACTTGTGAGGCGGAAAGACTGTTGGCAAAAACTATTTGATATTATTTTTTCAAATAAATAATATGCTTGTATTTCAGGTAGTTATTGTTATGCTGGAGAAGGAATTGTCGGGAATTTCTTAGAAAAAAGAGTAAAAAAGAGAGGATAAATTTGCGTAATTCAAAAACTTGCTCTATCTTTGCACCCGCAATCACGAAATGATGGCGGGATAGCTCAGCTGGTTAGAGCGCATGATTCATAATCATGAGG
>OGNQ01001741.1_pt1 | contig 13288 bp, 10 predicted proteins | sample 1573481 | NCBI WGS metagenome assembly OGNQ01 (sample SAMEA2581920, study PRJEB24529) | metagenome | biome: Human gut stool | place: China | collected 2011 | reverse complement strand
CCCAAACCCTTGAACTGCATCCGTTGGATGCAGGATTAGCGTCTCCAAATGAGAAAGTTTATGGTTCTAACACATTGTCAGCCATTGGTAAACAACTTTTTCCAGTTAAAAAAGAAAATAGCAATGATTAAAGATGAACATTGCAGAAAAATGTGATACAATAGAAAATGAAAATCCAAACAACAGGAGGAACCCCCTCGTGGCAAATAATGTGAACGTCAAAAAACTGGAAGCTGACCTGTGGGAGTCGGCAGATCTGCTGCGTGCAGGCTCTAAACTCACCTCGAACCAATACTGTATGCCGGTGTTGGGACTGATTTTTCTGCGGTATGCGTACAGCCGCTTCAAACTGGTAGAGCAGGAGATCCTGAAAGACCGTCCCATGCGCGGTGGCCGGGTGCTGCCGGTGGAACAGAGCGACTTTGCCGAGAAGAGTGCACTGTTTCTGCCCAAGGAGGCGCAGTACAATTACTTGGTCAATTTGCCCGCCAACATCCCGGAACAGGGGCTGACCGGCATCGAGGGTAACCCTCTGAACAGTCTGGGCGAAGTGGTGAACAACGCCATGGAACTGGTGGAGCAGCAGAGCGAGCAGCTGCAGGGCGTTCTGCCGAAGGACTACACCATCTTCTCGGATGAACTGCTGGGGGAACTGCTGCGCATCTTCAACAATGATGCGTTGGACGATGTGGGCGGCGATGTGATCGGCCGTATCTATGAGTACTTTTTGAATAAGTTTGCCAAGAATGTGGCACAGGATGACGGCGTGTTCTTTACGCCGAAATCGCTGGTGAAGATGATCGTCAATGTGCTGGAGCCTGCCCACGGCGTTCTGCTGGACCCGGCTTGCGGCAGCGGCGGTATGTTTGTGCAGACCGGCGACTTTGTAAACCATGCGGGCATGATCGCCAACAACACCATGACCTTCTACGGACAGGAAAAGGTGGAGTACAACGCCAAGCTCTGCCTGATGAATATGGCCGTGCATGGTCTGACCGGCGTGATCAAGTCCGGCGATGAAGCCAATACCTTCTATCACGATGCCCACAACCTGAACGGCTGCTGCGACTATGTGATGGCAAATCCGCCGTTTAACGTGGACAAGGTCAAGTCGGAGTCGGCGCAGAGTGCCGGGCGGTTGCCCTTTGGCCTGCCCGGCGTGAACAAGGCCAAGGAAATCGGCAACGCAAATTATCTGTGGGTGTCCTATTTCTACTCCTACCTGAACGAGCATGGCCGTGCGGGTTTTGTGATGGCGTCCTCGGCTACCGACAGTCAGGGCAAAGACAAGGACATCCGTGAAAAGCTCATCCAGACCGGCCATGTGGACGTGATGATGAGCGTGGGCAACAACTTCTTCTACACCAAAAGTTTGCCCTGTTCGCTGTGGTTTCTGGATAAGGGCAAGCCGGAGCATCTGCTGGACACCGTACTGTTCATCGATGCCCGCAACTATTATACCGTGGTGGACCGCACTCAGAACGAGTGGAGCGACTGGCAGCTGAAGAACCTTGACGCCATTGTCTGGCTCTATCGCGGCGAGGTGGACAAGTACAAGGCGCTTCTGGCGGAGTATCACGCAGAACTGGCAGACGACCGCCCCTTTGCAGAGATTCAGGCCGCACTGGAACAAAACGTGCAGGCCAAGCGGGAAGAAGCCAAAGCCGCTGTGGAGGCAGCACCCCGCAAAGAGCGCAAAGCTACGCAGGAAAAGTTCGACAAGGAGCTGGAAGCCCTCAGCGAGAAGCTGACCGTTGCCAAGGAGGCCGTCTGGCTCACCGAAAAGTTTGGCGAGGGCGTTTATCAGGACATTCCCGGTCTGTGCAAGGTGGCCAGCCGCGACACCATCCTCAACGAGAAAGGCGCATCCCTGACGCCCGGTGCCTATGTGGGCGTTGCACCCGTGGAGGATGACGGTGTGGATTTTGCCCAGCGGATGAAAGAAATCCACAAGGAACTGCTGGAATTGCAGGCAGAGTCCAACCGCCTGATGGAAACCATCTCGAAGAATCTGGAGGAGATGGGGGTATGAAGTGGGAAAAGGTGAAACTGGGAAATGTGACGGATTCCTGCTTGGGAAAAATGCTTGACCAAAATAAAAACAAAGGAGACTATCAGCCGTATCTTGCAAATGTAAATGTTCGATGGGGTGAATTTGATTTAGAAGATTTGCCGTTAATGAAATTTGAAGAATCAGAACAGGAACGATATGAACTAAAATATGGTGATTTAGTTATTTGCGAAGGTGGGGAACCGGGACGGTGTGCGATTTGGAAAGAACAAATTCCAAATATGAAAATTCAAAAAGCACTTCATCGAGTTAGAGTACATGACTGCCTTGATTATAGATATCTGTTTTATTGGTTCCTTTTGGCAGGCAAAACAGGCGAATTGGATCAGTATTTTACAGGCGCAACGATTAAGCATATGCCGGGGCAAAAATTAAAGGAAGTGGTAATTGATAAACCGCCATTGGAAATACAGCACCGCATTGCTGATATCCTCTCTGCCTACGATGACCTGATTGAAAACAACCAGAAACAAATCAAATTGCTGGAAGAAGCTGCCCAGCGGCTTTATAAAGAGTGGTTTGTAGATTTGCGTTTTCCGGGGCATGAAAACACGAAAATTGTGGACGGTGTGCCGGAGGGGTGGATTAAAGAGGAAATAGGCAAAATCATTAAAAAAGTTCACAGAACGAAGCAGATTGTAGCATCAGAGTATAAGGACGAGGGAAGTATTCCAATAGTTGACCAGAGTAGAGCATTTGTTGCAGGCTATACAAATGATTTGGAAGCCCGTGTGGACTTTGGTATACCGATAATTGTTTTTGGCGACCATACCAGAATAGTTAAATTGATACAGTTTCCGTTTGCGAAAGGAGCAGATGGGACACAGCTGATAATTTCCGATTGCTTGGAAATGCCGCAACGACTTTTATACTGCAGTATCATGAACGTCGATTTATCAAATTACCATTATGCAAGACATTTTAAATACCTCAAAGAAGAAAAAATAATGATTCCAACAGTAAAAGTTGCAAATGAATTTGAGAACAATGTGACTGGAATTTTTTCAAAAATTCAAAATTGTAGAGATGAAATTATTCGATGCCAAAAGACAAGAGATTTACTGCTGCCAAAGTTGATGAGCGGGGAAGTGGAGGTGTGATTATGGACATTCCCAAAGGGTTTTATGAGATGGTTTGCGGAGATATTGATAGACTGGCGAATGCTGAAAAATTAGAATCGGAAAAGTTGCTTGAGTTACACCGTGAGATTGATGGAAGATATCAAGCGTGCGTAAATAAATGGTATGATGGCTTGTGGTGTTCCACAAATGATGGAAACCATATTGCGTATGGACATTTGATTAAATATTCATCGCAACAAATTCTGGCTAATTTGAAAATGATGAAAGCAAAGCTGGAAACATACAAATACCAAATGAATGCGGTACAGTTGCCTAAGTCGGAAGTTTCTAATTCGCAGATTGTCAATGTTACCAACAGCGTGAATGTTAACGTTACATTTGAGCAGGTGCGCAAAGAAGTAGAAGAAATGACTTCACTCACAAATGAACAGACACAGGAAGTGCTGGATAAAATTTCTGAGATTGAAGAAGTGGTAAAATCCAAAGACAGCAAAAAGTCAAAGTGGGAAAAAGTAAAGCCTGTTTTGACGTGGCTGGCAGATAAGAGCTGTGACGTGGGGATTGCGTTATTGCCGCTGTTGTTAAAAATAGGACAACAATAAAATAGTTTGAACTTTGATGAAAGGGGTGTTCATAATATGTCAGATTCTCTTAATAACTATTGCTCTGAAGCCAAGGATTTTAAGGACGTAAAAGACGCGATGAATAAAATTCAAAAACTTCGTGCTCAAATGGAAAATCCAACCAGAGATGGAATGATCGAAGCATTGCGAGATGCAAAAATAAGTGCGCTGATAGAGATTTCGGCCTTGGAAATGGCGCAGGGTGCGACAAATTGGGCACCTTTTTCGGCGGCATCAGACAGCACGCTGTACAGACTTCTTGGACAGTATGAACAAGGACTAAGGCTGCATTGCATCGCTAAAATTGGCGAAAAAGCGTTCGATGAAGAAATGAAGAAAATGCAAGAGAAATAAGACTGAGTTTGGGAGGAATAGAAAATGAGCCGCGAATACTCCGAAAATGTCCTTGTTCAGAACAGCGCAGGCAACCTGCTGCAAAATGTTCTGGGCTGGGAGGTGGTGCTGGCTTACAACTCCGAAAAGCTGGGGCCAGACGGGACGTTGGGCCGCACCAGCTATGGGGAAGTGCTGCTGACCCGGTATTTTCGGCAGGCGCTTTTGCAGCTGAACCCGTGGCTCACCCCGAACCAGCTGGACGAGGTGCAGAAGAAATTCACGGCACACGTTTCCACCGCATCCCTGATGCAGATCAATGAGGAAAAGTATTTTCTGCTGCGGGATGGCATCCCGGTGACGGTCAAGCGGCCGGATGGCCGCACCGAAATCCGAAGCGCGGCGGTGATCGACTTCAAAAACCCGGAAAACAATCATTTCCTCGCCGTAAAAGAAATGAAGATCCACTCGCAGCTGTACCGCCGCAGAACGGACATTGTGGGCTTTGTCAATGGCATTCCGCTGCTGTTTATCGAGCTGAAAAAGCCCACCGTGGATGTGCAGAACGCCTACATAGACAACTATCGGGATTACCTCGATACCATTCCGCAATTGTTCTATTACAATGCCTTTCTCATGCTGTCCAATGGATTGGAAGCCAAGGTGGGTACGCTTGGCAGCAAGTACGAGTTTTTCCACGAATGGAAGCGCCTGAAAGAAAGCGATGCAGGCAGCGTGGAACTGGAAACCATGCTGCGGGGCATCTGCGAGAAAAAGACTTTCCTCGATCTGCTGGAAAACTTCATCCTTTACGACCATTCTGGCGGGCGCACTACCAAGATTCTGGCGCGCAACCACCAGTATCTCGGCGTCAACGAGGCCGTCAGTGCTTACGAGAACCGCAAGTTAAAAGACGGCAGGCTGGGGGTGTTCTGGCACACGCAGGGGTCAGGCAAAAGCTACTCCATGGTCTTTCTGGCGCAGAAGATCCGGCGCAAGTTTGCAGGCTCGCCCACCATTGTGGTACTGACCGACCGTGACGAGCTGAACCGGCAGATCAGCGATACCTTTGAAAACTGCGGTCTGCTGGGCAAAACCAAGGCTTCGCAGTTCATTGCATCCAGCGGTGCAGACCTTGTAAAAAAGCTGCAGGGCAACCCCAGCTTTGTGTTTACCCTGATCCAGAAGTTCAATCTGCCCAAGGAGCCGCCCATCTACCCGGATCACGACATTCTGATTTTATCGGATGAAGCCCACCGCAGCCAGTACGGCATTTTTGCAGACAACATGATGCACCTGCTGCCCACGGCGTCCCGCATCGGCTTTACCGGTACGCCGCTTCTGGCAGATGACCATATTACCGAGCGCACCTTTGGCGGGTATCTGTCGGTGTATGACTTCAAGCGGGCGGTGGAGGACGGCGCAACGGTGCCGCTGTATTATGAAAACCGTGCGGATAAGATCGCCCAGTTGGACAAGCCGGAGATCACCGGGCGCATCTTGGACGCCATTGAAGCTGCCGACCTCGATCCCTCGCAGGAGGAAAAGCTGGAACGGGAATTTGCAAAGGAGATCCATATTCTCACCGCAGATGAACGGCTGCGCTCCATTGCAAAGGACTTTGTGGAGCATTACTCTGACCTTTGGACCAGCGGCAAGGCGATGTTCGTCTGCCTGAATAAGGTCACCTGTGTGCGGATGTACAACTATGTGCAGGAATGCTGGCAGGCAAAGATCAGGGAGCTGGAAGTCCGGCAGGGCACAGCGACCCAGCAGGAAGCACAGGAGCTTGCCCGTAAACTGGCATGGATGAAAGAAACCGAAATGGCAGTGGTGATCAGTCAGGAGCAGAACGAGGTGCAGACCTTCAAAAAGTGGGGACTGGATATTCTGCCGCACCGTGCCAAAATGGAAAAACGAGAGCTGGATAAAGAATTCAAGGACAGCAAGAATCCGTTCCGGGTGGTGTTCGTCTGTGCCATGTGGCTGACGGGCTTTGATGTAAAGTGTCTGTCCTGTCTGTATCTGGACAAGCCGTTGAAAGCCCATACCCTGATGCAGACTATTGCTCGTGCAAACCGTGTTTCGGAGGGCAAGAGCAACGGCCTGATCGTGGACTATATTGGTATCGTAAAGGCGCTGCGCAAGGCTCTGGCGGACTATACGGTCAGCAAGAACAGCCCGGCGGGCGTTGATCCAACGGTGGATAAAACGGAGCTGATTCAGCGCATCCGCACGGTCATCGGAAAAACGGACGGCTTTCTGGCAGAACACGGGTTCCGGCTGCAGGAATTGGTGAACGCACAGGACTTTGAAAAGATGAGCCTTGTACAGGATGCAGTCAACGCGATGTGCGAGACGCTGGAAACCAAGAAAACCTTCCAGACCTATGCGTCTGAACTGGCGCGGCTGTTCCGCTACGCAGACCGTGACGATGTGGACGATGCCGTGCGCGCCCGGAAAAACGCAATTCTCGCCATCTACGAGGGCTTGCAGCAGAAGCGGAAACACGCGGACAATACCGACCTGATGGTGCAGATCAACGGCATCGTCAACGAGTACATCCATGTGGAAAAGCCGGATCAGGAGGCTGTACCTTCCCGGCAGTTTGACATCAGCAAAATTGATTTTGACCTGCTGAGCCGGGAGTTTGCCCACACCCGGCGGAAGAATCTCTTGCTGCGCGATCTGGATGAACTGGTGAATCAGCAATTGGCGAAAATGCTGTTTGTAAACCCGCAGCGCATTGATTATTATGACCGCTATCAGGAGATCATAGATGCCTATAATGCAGAGCAGAACCGGGCAACCATTGAGAAAACCTTCATGGATCTGATGGAACTTGCAAGTTCACTGGACACGGAGCAGCAGCGCTATGTGCGTGAGGGCTTTTCTAGCGATGAGGAGCTTTCGGTGTATGATTTGCTGTTTTCGGAGAACCTCACGAAGCAGGAAATTGAAACGATCAAGAAGGTGTCTGTGGACTTGTTGACAAAAATCAAACAGCAGATTGCCAAACTCGACCATTGGACGGACAAGCAGGAAACTAAGGCAATTGTGGATAATCTGATCCGCAATACCCTTTGGCAAGAACTTCCCAATAGCTATGATGTAAGCGATATCCAGACCTACCAGAAGAAAATCTACGAGTATGTATATATGCGCTACCCGGAAGTAGCATAACGCAAAAATCACCCCAGAGAGAACGCACAAGAGGCTATTCTCTCTGGGGTGATTGCGTATCAAATCATCTGAAAATGCTTCAATGCTTCCACAATCGCATCCTCTTTTTCCTTCGGACACTGGGGCTGCTTTGCATTCTCGTTTTTCGCTTTATGGTAATTCTCACGCTCGATGATGCCGTACTTCTGCTTCACCTGCGCAATGTAGAGGTTGGACACCTTCAACTGGTGGTGTTCCCACACATAGTTCCGAATCTCATTGTAAGTTGCCTTGCTTTCCGCAGCAGTCACATCCAGCTCATCCATGCTCACTTCCACTTCAATGCGGTGGTCGACGTTGAGTTTGGACAAAAGGAGAACGGCCTCGCAATGCTTCGTCCTCGGGAACAGATCCACCGGCTGCACCTTTTCTGTATGATAGCCATTTTTCTCCAGCCATGCGGCGTCTCGGGCAGCGGTAGCGGGGTTGCAGCTGACATACACCACCCGGCGGGGTGCCATGCGCACCACTGCGGAGAGGGTGGCCTCATCGCAGCCCTTGCGGGGCGGGTCCAGCATCACGATGTCCGGGTGCAGACCCTCGGCGGCCAGTTGGGTGGCAGCCTGGCCGGCATCGGCACAGAAAAAGCGGCTCTTGGCTGCTACGGCCTCGCCCATGCGGGCAGCGTTGGCCTTGGCGCTCTCGATGGCCTCCGGCACGATCTCTACGCCAATCAGCTCCCTGCATTGCTCGGCCATGGAAAGGCCGATGGTGCCCATGCCGCAGTAGAGATCCAGCAGCGTGTCGTCCGGGGTCAGCTGCGCGTACTGCGCAGCAACGCCGTACAGCCGCTCGGCGGCAAGCGTGTTGACCTGATAGAAGGACAGCGGTCCCAACCGCACCGGCACGCCGCAAAGCGTGTCCTCAATGTAGCCCGGGCCGTACAGGATATGGTTCTCGCTGCCCAAAATGACGTTGGTGTTTTTGGCGTTGACGTTGAGCAGAATGGTGCTGATGGCCGGGAACTGCCCCCGCAGCGCGGTGCAAAGCTGCTCTGCGTGGGGCAGCTTTGCCCGGGTGCATACCAGACACACCATGATCTGCCCGCTGTGCGCGCCGCGCCGCAGGAAGATGTGCCGCACCAGCCCCTTGCCGCTCTGCTCGTCGTAGGGGCGGATGCCCTGCTGTGCAAAAAAGGCGCACAGCGCGTTGCCAATCTCGTTCAGCACGCTGGGCTGCAGCTTGCAGTCCGGGCAGGGGACGATGCGGTGGGTGCGCCCTGCGTAAAAGCCGATGCAGGGCACGCCGTTCTTGTCTATGCCCACAGGGAACTGCACCTTGTTGCGGTAGCGGTCTACGTCTGGAGAAGGCAGAATATCCAGCACCGGTACCTCCAGCCCGCCGATGCGGCGGAAGGCATCCAGCACGCTTTCCTGTTTGGCGCGCAGCTCAGCGGCATAATCCAGATGCCGCAGGCTGCACCCGCCGCAGGGGCCGGCCACCGGACAGTCCACCGAGACACGATCCGGCGAGGGGGTGAGCAGCTCGTCCAAAATGCCAAAGGCATACCGGCCGCAGTCCTTCACGATGCGCACCCGTGCTTCGTCCCCGGGGGCGGTGCCGGGGACAAATACGGCCTCGCCATCGGCACTGTGGGCCACACCGCTGCCGTCGCTGGAAAGGCGTTCGATGCGCAGGGTCAGGATCTGGTTTTTCTGTAAAGGCATGGTTTCTCCTTGTGTGATGGGCTCAGGTTACAGTTGGGCAGGGCTTGCCGGGTCGGCGTCCTGCTGGGCGGCAAAATACTTGCTGGGCGGCACGCCCTTGGCGCGCTTGAACACCCGTGAAAAGTAGAACTGGTCAAAGAAGCCTACCGACACCGCAACCTCCGCAATGGAAAGGTTGCCGGCGCGCAGCAGCTTGCAGGCCTCGTTGATGCGGTACTCGGTCAGGTAGTCGATGGGGCTCTTGCCCACGTTCAACATGAACACCCGGTACAGATGGCTGCGGGAAACCCCCACGCTCTTGGCTACATCGTCAATGGAGATGTCGTGGGAGTAGTTGAACTGGATGTACTTGATGGCGTTCAGCACATACTGGCTGGAGGAGGAGGCCGTGTGGGGCTTGCCTGCGCTGGTCTCCCGCATCAAGGCAGCGATAAACAGGTACAGATACCCCACCATGGCTGCCTCGTCCTGTGGCTGCAGCCCGCGGGAGGAATAGATGTTGGTCAGCGCTGCCCGCATCCCGTCCGGGTCGCTGGTGTGGTGCACAGGGGCATCGTCCGTAAAGGGCAGCTGCGCGGCCAGCTTGTGGGCACAGGCACCGTTAAAGCCCACCCAGCTGTACTCCCACGGCTGCTGCTCGTCGGCGGTGTAGCGGATCAGTTGGCTGGGGCGGGCAAAGAACAGGTCGCCCTCGCTTACCTCCCAAGTGCGGCCGCCCACCTCGAAGATGCCCTTGCCGGATACCACCAGATGGATCAGGTAGTGATCGCGGATGCCGGGTCCCCATGTTTGGCCCGGAGCGCAGCGCTCCAAGCCGCAGTTGAAGATGGACAATTCGATATTGTTGGTGTAATTCTGCTTAAAGGATTGCTTATAAACGTCTGGCATGGCAGCTTTACCTCCGTCCTGTCACATTCTGCACCCAGTATACCATAGAATGCCCTGCAAATTCAACAAAAGTACATCTTATTCTTTGCACCTGACGCCAAATTTTGGATTTTTAGGTCAAATAAATTGAAAAAACGCCCGAAATGCTTTACAATAGGCAAAAAGAGCAGAATCGTTTATTCCGGAGGGGAGGAGCTGTCATGGCCACCAGTGCACAACTCAGAAAACAGATCCTGCAGGGCAGCTGGGACGCCGCACTTGCTGCACTTTACGGGGCGGATCCGGCGGTTTTGCAGCGGCAGCGCGGGCGCTATGCGGCTGCGCTGGAGCAGTTTGAACTGTATTTCGGCCCCGGGCGGCAGGTGCAGGTGTACTCTGCACCCGGGCGCACAGAGCTGGGTGGCAACCACACGGATCATCAGGGGGGCTACGGCCTTGCGGCGGCGGTCACGCTGGATCTGGTGGCGGTGGCGGCCCGCAACACGGATGGCTATGTGCGGGTCAAGTCCCGGGGGTTCAACAAGCTGGATGTCATTGATCTGGCCACCGCAGAGCCGCAGGCAGGGGAGAGCACCCATTCGGCCAGCCTGATCCGCGGCATTGCCGAGGGCTTCCGCGCAGTGGGTAAGCAGATCGGCGGCTTTGACGCCTACACCGCCAGCGATGTGCTGCGGGGCTCCGGTCTGTCCAGCTCGGCGGCCTTTGAGATGGGCATGGCCTCTATCTGGAACGAGGAATACAGCACCGGGCTGACCCCGGCAGAGCTGGCGGGCATCTGCCAGTATGCGGAAAACACCTATTTCGGCAAGCCCAGCGGTCTTTTGGATCAGCTGACCAGTGCGGTGGGCGGCATTATCTTTGCGGATTTTGCCGATCCGCGCACCCCAAAGATCGAAAAGCTCCATGCAGACGGTCTGCTGCCGGAAGGAATGTTCCTCTGCGTCACCGATACCCGGGGCAGCCACAGCGAACTGACTAGCGAGTTTGCGGCGATTCGGCAGGAGATGGAGCAGGTGGCCGCCTGCTTCGGAAAGCCGCTGCTGGGTCAGGTGGAAGAGAACGCGTTCTGGATGGCACTGCCTGTCCTGCGCAGCTGCTGCGGAGACCGTGCAGTGCTGCGGGCGATCCATTATTTTGAGGAGAATGCCCGCACGCTGGCGCAGCGGGATGCGCTTTATGCAAAGCAGTTCCCGGTGTTTGCAGGTCTGGTGAAGCAGAGCGGACAGGCTTCCTTTGCGCTGTGTCAGAATGTGTACTGCACAGCGGATGTGCGGCATCAGGGACTGTCCATAGCGCTGGCTCTGAGCCAGAGCATTCTGCAGGGCAGTGAGGGCGCATGGCGGATGCAGGGCGGCGGCTTTGCAGGCACCATTCAGGCTTATGTGCCCGGGCAGCTGCTGGAGCGGTACCATACAGCCATCGAGCAGGTATTCGGGCAGGGCAGCTGCTATGTGCTGCGCCTGCGGGAGCAGGGTGCAGTCCGGGTGATCTGAACAAAACAAAAAGCCGTGCATAGCCGGAATGCTCCGGGATGCACGGCTTTCTTATAGCTTATTACTGAAGAGAAAAAAGCTGGGGGAGAGAATTTTCGACCGGCTGGTCATTTCGCTGCTGCGTATTATCCAAGTACTGGACGGCAGTGACGGTAGCCTCGCGGGTGATGCCAAGCAGGCGGCCGATCTGCTGAGAGAGCTTGATCCCGGTCTGCACACCTGTCTTGATCACGCGGAAAAGTAGCATGGGCACAAAGGTGAAGGAAAACGAGATCAGCCCACCGTTCCAGAAGAAATCATTGAAGTGCAGATTGTCAAAAAAGCTGCCGACAGCATCGCCGAATTCGCTGCCGCCAAAGGCAGCGCACTGCTCCTCGGGGGAGAGGGCTGCGTAGGAAGAGGGCAGCTGAAGCTTTTTCATAAATAAAAACACTCCTTTCCGGGTCGATGAAAGATCAGCACAGAGCTACCAGAGTAGGCAGACAATTCTGCTGCTCGGCGGCCTCCTGTTCTGCCTTCTTTTTGGCCTGAATTTCGTTGTACGTATTCTTAAAGGCGTCCACAAGATTTTTGATGGAGAGATAGATGCTGCGTGCCTGACAATAGGCATAATAACCGCCCAGACCAGCCATACCGATCGTGGCAACCTTGCTCCATGTGTTCAGCTTGCCCCAGTAGTGCCCAATTGCATCACCAACACCCAAACCATCGTTCAGGGCATTCTGCATACCGGAAACTGCAGCCTGGAACGCATAGCGGCCCATCATGCCCAGCAGGTTTACCGTGGCATTGATGCCAAAGGCCATCACCTGCTCCGGAGTGATGTTGATAGAAAGGGCACCGCCCTCGGTATAGGTCATCTCCTCGGCAGAGAGCACAGAGCAGCAGGCGGGCAGCTGCAGCGGGCGCTGATATGTATGATCCATGATGGAAAACTCCTTTCGCACACAGAACTCCCCAAGGGGCAGTTCATCTAGTAACTGAATTGTAGCATATCTGCACAAAAATGACAAGAGAGCGCGGGTTTGAAAATCATGATACATTTGTGAATATATTGTGACGATGCGTTGTAAAACTGACCTGAATACGCCATAAACGCGCAAAACTCCTGCTTTTTTACGGCGAAAAAATGTTGTAGCAAAAATGTGCTGAAAAAGCCGATCAACAACAAAGGCATCTGCCCGTACCCGCTGCGCAGAACGCAGCAGCGGGCAAAGCAAATGCCTTGTGTGTTTTACAGGTTGCCAAACGAAAGGAAAACGAGGTCAAAGTGCTTTCGGCACGCGCTCATACAGCGTGGTCAGCGCGGCGATGTGCCCGGCCAATGCAGCGGGCAGGGGCTGTGCCAGCCGCCAGCGCCAGTTTGCGCCCTGTGTGCTGGGGGTGTTGATGCGGGCCTCGCTGCCCAGATGCAGCCAGTCTGCCAGCGGGATGATGGCGGTGTCCGAAACACTGGCAAGGCATGCGCAGATCATGCCTTCAGTCAGGGTCTCCGGTGTGCAGCGCAGATACCGGCAGGCGTAGGCTACGTCCTCGGCGCTGGCGTTGCTGCGCCAACCCTCGGTGGTCACGTTATCGTGGGTGCCTGTATACACCACACTGTTGCGGGGATAGGTGTGGGGCAGGTAGTTGCCCGACTCCCGGCTGTCGAAGGCAAACTGCATGATCTTCATGCCCGGGTAGCCGCTTGCGGCCAGCATGGCCTTGACCTCGGGGGTCAGATAGCCCAGGTCCTCGGCGATGATGCCGCCCTCGCCCAGCACCTTGTGCATGGCGTCGATGAAAGCGCGGTCAGGGCCTTTCTCCCAGTGACCGCCCGCAGCGGTCTTGTTCCCGGCGGGGATGGAGTAGTAGCTCTCGAAGCCGCGGAAGTGGTCGATGCGGACCACGTTGTAAATGGAGGTGGCGT
>OGNQ01001735.1_pt1 | contig 13341 bp, 10 predicted proteins | sample 1573481 | NCBI WGS metagenome assembly OGNQ01 (sample SAMEA2581920, study PRJEB24529) | metagenome | biome: Human gut stool | place: China | collected 2011 | reverse complement strand
CCCCACTGCTGCCTCCCGTAGGAGTTTGGGCCGTGTCTCAGTCCCAATGTGGCCGTTCACCCTCTCAGGCCGGCTACTGATCGTCGCCTTGGTGGGCCGTTACCTCACCAACCAGCTAATCAGACGCGGGTCCATCTTGTACCACCGGAGTTTTTCACACCGCTTCATGCGAAGCTGTGCGCTTATGCGGTATTAGCAGTCGTTTCCAACTGTTGTCCCCCAGTACAAGGCAGGTTACCCACGCGTTACTCACCCGTCCGCCACTAACTTACATATCGCTAGGCTTCAATGTAAGTCCGTTCGACTTGCATGTGTTAGGCACGCCGCCAGCGTTCATCCTGAGCCAGGATCAAACTCTCATGTTAAAATGGTGTTTGTGTCCTGCCAGTTTTATCTGGCATTGTTTACTGTTAATTCGGGTAGCTTGTCAATCTTTCGATCAACTTGCTTGTTCTTGAATTTCTCTGAAAATCTTGGAATTTTCAGGGTTGCATTACTGTTTATTTGTCAAAGATCATAACCTCTTGCTTCGCAAGAGCTCGTTCGTTCGTTGCTGTTGTTCTCAGCGGCAACTCTGATATCTTATCATAACCGCTTTCGTTTGTCAACAACTTTTTTTGAAATCTTTTTCGTCTTGGAAAACTTTGTTTTCCGTGACAGGTATTTATGTTAACATATCTGTCAGACTTTGTCAACAACTTTTTTTGAAATCTTTTCAAGTTTCTTTCGAGCTGTTGTGTTGTCTCGGCGTTTCCTCAACAACGAATCTGAGTATATCATCCGCTAGTGTACTTGTCAACACTATTTTTTGAATTTTTTGCACAAATTATCCCCTGCTACGTCAATTCCGCATAAACAGGGGATTTTTGCCATGTTTCTATTCTGTTTTTTACTATTTTACAAAGAACGGAAGCTTTTGTCCGAGCTGTTCCACCAGATATGCCAGATAGTTATTTTCATACAAACATGTAAGTATTCTGCTGTCTCTGGTATAATCTACGATCACCTGGCCCAGGGTTCCCAGGTCTCTGAAGATATTAAATGCGTATATTGTCCAAACAATTAGAACAGTTTCTAAGATTCCAACCACAATACCTAGTAATTTGTCCAGGCTATGTACTATAGGTAGTTTCACGATCATCTTTGCCGAGAAAAATACGATATTAAGAAGATGATGCACCAAACCGATCGCCGCCAGCAACAGTATTGTCAGGATCACATTGAATATCTTTCCATCAAAGTAACTGCTCAGACCATTCCCGATCAGGAACAGCACCACACAGGTAATCAGCAGGGAGATCAGAGAGATCAGAGATTTTACCATTCCCTTCTTGTAGCCGTCCATCACCATGCAGATCAATACTGCTGCCATGATGACCAGTAATAAATTCAGATTCATTGGTATACTCCTTTATTTTAACTGTATCGTATCTATTGTACTATCTGTCACCAGATAATATTTGTAGGAACCTCCTGCAGGAAGCAGAAGCCGGGCACTCTTACCGAAGCTGCCATGGTATTTTTCCACACCGTCCGTTGTAAAGATCTGGCACTCCGATTCGTTGTAGATCACCATGTCATCATCCCCGAAGAAAATATCCGTATAATCCACATCAAAATAGTAGCTGCCCACCTTTGCTGCCGAAGTATTGTACACATCCATGCGGTACTTGGTCTCCGCCTGGTCCGAAAGGAATACCAGTCCTACATATTTATCACTGTAGAAAACCGACTGGATCTCGTCGTCATACAGGTATTCTCCCGCCGTCACAGGCTTCTGGGTACCCGAGTAGATCATAAGACGGCTGTCTCCTACCGCAAACGCTGTATCATTATTCATAAACTGCACTTTCGGCACGACCAGGTCGGAATAAGAATATGCGCTGACCATATAATCGCTCTGATTCTCGCCCACCGGTCCGAAATTGTAGAATGTCACATTACTTTTTACCACACCTGCATCCACATACAGGTAACTGATCGCCAGAAGCTCTCCGTCCGGTGACAGGCTGATGGATACCGGATACCCTCCGTCCGTCATATGTGCCTGTCCCGTATAGCTGTTGGTCCCGTCCGCTTCGTAAGTCATGATCCATGCTACATCCGTATCCGCCAGCACTGTTGTCACTCTTCCCGTTTCCGACACTGTGATATTTCGGATCGGCATGGTCGTTGTAATAGTTCCAAGTTGCTTGTCCGTATTCTGCACGTAGATCTCACGGCCGTTATAACTGCCGATAGCTGCCACATCGCCACAAGTAGCGATCTTCACATCCTGAATCACATAAGTCTGATTCCACTTTACATTTCCCTTGGCATCCGTACAGTGAGCGCCGTCTTTACTATATGTAAGAATACTGTTTTTCAACCGTATGTCTGTGGCATCCGATGAGACCTCCCGGCTAGTGGAAGATACGGTGTCATATCCCGTATAGATATGTCTCTTTGCCTGTACCACCACAAGAGCAAGTGCCGCTCCCAAAGCCGCCACCACCAACAGCACCCGGTACACGATTTTCAGCCGGTGTTTACGGATCTTTTTCTTATAGTCATCCTGACTCTTTTGCCGCTTTTCTTTTTCCTTCAGATAATTCTTGATATCTGCTGCCATGTATCTGTTTCCTTATGTATTATCGTAACTATTAAGAATCGCATTCGCAAAATTACTGCGGCGCAGTCTGCTTTTTGCTCATGTAGTTACAGTATAACACACTTCCCCTTTTTGAAAATAAGTTTTTTACGGGAGAAGGATTTCCTGACCGATCTTGATATCATCGGGGTCAGCAATACCGTTCAGGGAACAGATCTCAGATACTTTACTGTTGCTGCCGTAGTTCCGCAGAGAAATACCGATCAGTGTGTCCCCTCTCTGGATAGTATAATGTGTGGGTTGAGCAACCGCCTCCACTGTAGGAGTCTCTGCCACTGCAGGTTCTGCCGTCTGTGTCACATCCTGTATTGTTTCCTGTGTCGTGTTCTGTTCTGTTGTCTCCGTCACATCTGTCGTATTTTTTGTGACATTGCTGTCCGCAGAGGTTCCATCCGCTACACTGCCCGTATTTTCTTCCGTCGGATCTACAGCACTGTTCCCTGTTCCATCCATTGATGCATTTTCCGTGCCTTCCGGCATCACTGTCTCTGCTGCAGTCCCAGTAGTATTTCCCGCCGCAGCATTTTCCTGTCGCAGGGCATCCTCCAGCTTGTCCTCCGCCACCAGTGTGCTGATCTGGCTCTGTTCCTCCACCGCATCCGGCAGTTTCTGCTCCATCAGGTTGCTCATGGCCTGCCTGGCTGTCTCCCCCAGGGATTCTCCGGTGCTTTCCTGCCGCATCAATGCCAATGCCATCACGCAGAGCAGAACAAAGACACCGGCAGCCGCCATTTTCATACGACGCAGTCCAGTCGTTGACATGGGTATAATATTATCCGGTTCCCTGCGTCTGTTCTCTACCGCTCTGCGATATTCCACAGGTGCATTCTCCGTATGTCCGGCGGCACGGAAGGCATTTCCGCTCTCCTGTCTCTGTCTGCGTTCCTCCTGCCGTTTCTTCACCACTTCGTATTTTTCCTGATCCACCTTCTCCGGTTCTGCCTCTTCCCCCCGGTTCTCCAACATATACGCCAGCATACTGTCATTTTTTTCATAGAACTGCGCATACCCCGCCACATACCGGCAGATCTCCTGTTCGCAGATCTGGAAACCTTCCACCATCTCACCATTCAGTATCTGGTAGCCTAAAAAGGTCATTTCCGAAAAATACTTTCTCCGCAGCTTCTCAATCTCCTGTTCCTGCGCCTGGGACAGGTGCCGCACCGGCTTCTGCAGGAAATTCAGCTTTGCGGAGCCATAGGCGAATAGATATGCCACACCGTCCTCTGCTGTCTTCCTGCCGTATAATGCTATGGCAATATCCTTGTTCTGTGCCATTCCATTCATTTGTTTTATGTAAGATACCACATAATCTTCCACATAGATTCTGCAGTGCTTGTCCGCCTCTCCGATCTGCGTTATGTTCTTCGGTAATTCCATACAAAAAACACCTCCCATGCCGTTTCTATCAGTTATCACTAACTATAGCATCCGCACAGGAGGTATTTTAGCGTTCTTTGTCGCACCTCTTCAAAAACAGTTCGACAAAGTTTGCACCATATTCTATGTATTCTTAGCTATGCTTCAAACTTATATACGGTAACAGAATCGTATTCTCTGCCGTTCTCCCCGCCAAATACATAGGAGGGGAAATTCTCATGATGAATGGTATCCGGGAAATACTGGGTCTCCAATGCAAAACCGCAGCGGTTGCCGTAGGTCACCCCATCTTTTCCGGGCTGTACATCAATAAAATTGCCTGCATAAAACTGCACTCCTGGCAGGGTGGTGTATGCCTTCATTACTCTGCCGCTCTTCGGGCCTTTTACTGTGGCAATATGCCGTAATGTACCGTCATCGTTCCATCCATCGATCACGAAATTATGGTCATAGCCTCCGGTCAGGAGTAACTGCTCATAATCTTCCCGGATGTCTCTGCCGATCTTCTTGGGCTGTGTAAAATCCATGGGTGTGCCTGCTACCGCACGAATCTCACCGGTAGGGATCGATCCTGCTGCCACCGGAGTAAAGTGCGAGGCTCTCAGCCACAGTTCATGCTCTTCAATGCTGCCTGCACCGTGACCGTCCAGATTGAAATAGGAATGGTTGGTCAGGTTGATAATGGTCTTCTTGTCACTGGAAGCATGGTAATGCAGAGTCAGCTCATTCTCTTCACTCAGAGAGTAGGTTACGGATACCTTCTTATTGCCTGGAAATCCCAGCTGCCCATCCTCATCCTCCAGAGAAAATGTCACGCTGTTCTCTCCGATCTCTGCATCCCAGAGTCTCTTATGGAATCCCAGTTGCTTATGGGTATGTAAATTGTTGGCACCGTCATTTTTATCCAGCTGATAAGTAACGCCATCCAGCGTATACTCTGCACCGCCGGTACGGTTCGCACAGGGGCCGATCACCGTGCCGAAAAAGCTGTCGTTGCCGTAATAGCTCTCACCATTGTCAAATCCCAGCACCAGGTCGTCCGCCTTGCCCGCGGCATCCGGTACCAGTACGCGCACCAGAGTAGCGCCCAGATCTGTCACCGCTGCCTTCATACCCTTACTATTACTCAGGGTATACAGCGAGATCTCTTTCCCTTCCGGGCTTTTCCCAAATAAACTTTTTGTTACTGCCATTGTCTTTCCCTCCCACTTTTATCCATTTTTATTTCATGCATACTGTCTATAATTCCACTCTGCCCTCTAAAGCGCGGAGTAATGTTACCTCATCAATATATTCCAGATCTCCTCCTACAGGGACACCACTGGCAATTCTGGTCACCTTGATTCCTGTGGGCTTGATAAGCTTGCTGATATACATTGCCGTGGTCTCACCTTCCAGGCTGGAATTGGTTGCGATAATGACCTCCTCCACATCACCCTGCAGGCGTTCCATCAGTTCCTTCAGCTTGATGTCACCGGGTCCCACACCCAGCATCGGGGAAATGGCACCATGCAGTACATGGTACACGCCCTCATATTTGCCGGTCTTCTCATAAGCCGCCAGATCTCTGGTGTTCTCAACCACCATAATGGTACGATGATCCCGTCTGGGATTCGCACACACCGGGCAGAGTTCCTTATCCGTCAGAGTATAGCATTCCTTGCAATAGCGGACATTGGCTCTGGCTTCGATCATGACGTTTGCCAGTCTGTCCACACGGTCCTTCGGCATATTGATCAGGTGAAAAGCCAGTCGTTGTGCGGACTTACTGCCAATCCCCGGAAGGGCTGCCAGTTCTTCTATTAATTTATTTATCTGTCCGCTGTAGAGTTCCATTAGAAAGGAAATCCTCCTAATCCTCCGGTCATTTTGCCCATAAGTTCTGCATTGGCTTCATCCGCCTTGCGCAGTGCTTCGTTGGCTGCTGCCACGATAGCATCCTGCAGAGTCTCGATATCCTCGGGATCCACGATCTCCTCTGCCAGCTTGATGGATGTGATCTCTTTTTTACCGTTGATGGTCACTTCCACAGCTCCGCCACCTGCGGATGCGGAGAACTCCTTGGTCTCCAGTTCCTTCTGTCCTTCTTCCATCTGACGCTGCATTCTCTGTGCCTGCTTCATCAGATTATTCATATTTCCGGGCATTGCGCCTCCGGGAAATCCACCTCTTTTTGCCATGTTGCTGTTTCCTCCATATTATTTATAATTGAGTTATTATTCTATCTTACCTTATCTGCAAGTCTGCCGCAATCCCAAATTCACGCAGGATCACTCTTCCTCATCGATCTCCATGTTGATGACCTTACTGAGATCCACATAGTTGTCTTCGAATTCTCTGCTGCTTTCCACCGTCTGGATCGTCACTTCAATCTCTTTGCTGGAAAAATCGGACAACAGCATTTCCAGCTGCTGCTTGTTCTGCTCGTGAGCTTCTCCTTTGAAATAATCGGAAGCCAGTCCGTCCTCCAACACCACCATGAGCTTGTTGTCTCCACCCAGACTTAATCGGGCGTTTTTCAGATACATCTTCATGGGATTCTCGGCATTTCCAACGATGGCCGGCCATTTCCGTACGATCTCCTGGATATCCTCGGGGACCGCCTTCGGCAACTGTGGCTTTGGCTTTGCCACACCGGCCTGCGGCACTCCCTGTGCTCCGGGAGCTCCGGCAGGCATCTGGGCCGCCGTGACTACAATACCGTTCTCGACCTTTTCCTCCACCTGGCGGATTCTATCCAGAACCGCCTCCTGATCCGTCTCCATCTCCGGCTTGCACAGCTTGATCAGCGCGATCTCTACCAGAATACGCTTCTGTGCCGCATAGCGGATCTGGCCGGACAGTTCGGAGAAAATATGAATATAGCGGATGATCTGGTCCATGGACAGCATGGAAGCTTCTTCCTTCAGATTCGCCAGATTGTCCGTAGACATGTCTATGACATCCTCCAGATTATCCGCTGTCTGTACCAACATCAGATTCCGCAGATACCAGGTAAAGTCCGTGACAAACTGTACCAGCTCCCTGCCCTGCATGACGATCTCTTCCAACAGTTCAATGCAGCCTAACACATTCCGGTCCATGACGAAGCGCAGCAACCTGCTGAACACTTCCGTATCCACTGCCCCCAGCACATCCAGGGTCATATCGTAGGTCAGTTCTTTGCCCAGATGGAAGGCAATACACTGATCCAACAGGCTCAAGGCATCTCGCATAGAACCGTCCGCTACTTTTGCAATGTAGCGCAGAGCTCTGTCCTCCACCTGTACCTGCTCGGTGTCCATCAGTTCCTTCATACGATCCGTGATGGTATCAATGGAGATTCGTTTAAAATCATATCTCTGGCAGCGGGACAGGATCGTAATGGGGATCTTGTGCACCTCTGTGGTCGCCAGAATAAAAATAACATAAGAGGGCGGCTCTTCCAGCGTTTTTAACAATGCGTTGAAAGCTCCGGGGGAGAGCATATGCACCTCGTCGATGATGTAGACCTTGTATTTTCCCTCCGCAGGGGAATAGGATACCTCGTCGATGATCTCACGGATATTGTCCACACCGTTGTTGGAAGCCGCATCGATCTCGATGACATTCATGCTGGCTCCTGCTGCGATTGCCTTACAAATACGGCATTCCCCACAGGGGCCGTCCTCTGTGGGGTGTTCGCAGTTCACTGTTTTCGCAAAAATCTTGGCCACCGTGGTCTTACCGGTACCTCTTGTTCCGGTAAACAGGTACGCATGGCCGATCCGGTTCGCCCGCAGCTGATTCTTCAATGTCGTCACGATATGCTCCTGACCCTTGACATCGGAAAAAGCGTCCGGGCGGAATTTCCGGTATAGTGCTGTATATGACATGTTTTTTCTCTCTTCCTTGTAACTATTCAGAGCCATCAAATATTAGCAGATGCTTGGCGAAAATAGTTACTCATTCATTTTCTGTCTTAATCGCCGAAGCAGATGCCCAGCAGCTTCGCTTCCTGTACGATGGTAGCATCGGGATCCACGGTCTTTAACTTGCCCGCTACATCCTCTAACGGAACCCTTACGATCTCACGGTTCTTGTAACCTACCATGAATCCATACTGATTATCCAGGATCAGCTTGCCTGCCTCGGAGCCCAGACGGCTGGCGAATACTCTGTCATACGGGCAGGGGCTTCCGCCTCTCTGCATATGGCCGGGTACGGTGACACGTACTTCTCTGCCGGTCTTCTCCTGGATCTGTGCAGCCACTTCGTAAGATACGGAAGGGAACGGATATTTTTCCATCTTTTTCTTGTAGTCTTTTTTGGTCAGGGCAGCATCTTCCCTGGAAATCGCACCCTCAGCCACGGCGATAATGGTAAAACGGCAGCCCTTTTTGTCCCTGTCTTCGATCTTCTCGATCACCTTATCGATATCATAAGGGATCTCCGGGAGCAGGATGATGTCCGCACCGCCTGCCATTCCGGCATTCAGGGTCAGCCACCCTACTTTATGTCCCATAACTTCCACGATAAATACTCTGCCGTGGGAAGCTGCTGTGGTATGGATGCAGTCGATGGCATCCGTTGCAATATCCACCGCACTCTGGAAACCGAAGGTCATATCGGTGCCCCACAGGTCATTGTCGATGGTCTTGGGCAGGGTCACGATATTCAGTCCTTCCTTGCGCAACAGGTTCGCAGTCTTGTGGGTGCCGTTACCACCGAGAATTACCAGGCAGTCCAACTGCAGCTTATAATAATTCTGCTTCATGGCTTCGACTTTATTCAGTCCGTTGGGATCCGGATCCTGGATCGTCTTGAAGGGGGTACGGGAGGTTCCCAGGATCGTGCCGCCCTTGGTAAGGATGCCGGAGAAATCCTTGTCTGTCAGCATGCGGAAATTACCGTAAATCAGTCCTCTGTAGCCATCGAGGAAGCCATAGATCTCGACCTCTTCCTTACTGTTCGCCAGGGTCTTCACCACACCTCTCATGGCAGCATTTAATGCCTGGCAGTCACCACCGCTCGTCAACATTCCGATTCTCTTCATCGTAGGATCCTCCGTTTTCTATATTTCATTATTTTCTCTTGCGTTTGCTGTAACTATGCAAAACTGTCTTCGTTCTGCCAATACTTATTTCTATTTTAATACATTTATTTTCATCTGAAAATAGTTTGTTGTAATTTCCGGCAGATTTCTCCCCTATGGCAAAACAAACCTCAGAAGCACCGGGCCTCTGAGGTTCGCTTATCATCTTATCATACGTTATTTGAATTTAAACTTTCCTTTGATCATGGTCACGTAGACAGCTGCGCCGCCACCGCCGACCACTACGGCTCCGGCTGCTGCCGCTGCCGCCACGCGGCCTGCGTTCGTTCCCTTACCGGAGGTCTCCGTTATCTGCTCTGTGCCGGATTCCTGAGAGCCGGAAGTCTGGGCGGTCATGAAATCTATCCGCTCCTCCTGCGGTGCTTCTCCACTCGATTCCTGCGTGTCCTGTGCCTCCCCGGAGGGCTTTGCCGCATCTTCCTTACTGTTTTCGTCCGCAGCGGGTGTTGTCGGGGGCACGGGAATTACAGAAGGCTTTACCACACCGGGTGTGGCAGGCGTTGCCGTGGCTGCGGGAGGTGTTGCCGCGTCCGTGGCCTTCTGGTCCGTATTGGACGCCTGACTGCTGTCATCGTCGTCATCATCGTCATCGTCGTTACTGGCAGCAGGCTTCTTCGGTGCGATCTCATAACCGCAGATCGTACAGATCTCCGCCCGTTCTGTGGTGGCCGCGCCACCGGATGCATGCTTTTCCGTATTGCTGGTGATTCCACAGACACCACACTTATGCCAGTGTCCGGTCATATCGGACAGATATCCTTCTGCCCAGCTATGATCCGTCTTCGGAAGAACGATCTCTGTCGCTGTTATGCTCTTGCTTCCGTCCGCAGATGCAAAATACAGTCCGCAGACGTCGCAGGTCCAGTATTCGATGCTGCCCTCTGCCTGACAGGTGGGTTCCACCCGGTCGTGGCGGTTCAGCGGGCCGTGACCGGAGTTCCATGTCTTCGATACGGCGGAGCTTGCGTTATAATCATCGGTTTCCGCATAGCGGATCTGTGCAGTCACCTTCCCGTTGTGACCGACTCCGGTGGATTTGGTCTGCCCCCAGTCCGTTCCATCAAAGCTGAACTCCACGTCAGTGCGATCTGTGGTGATCTGCGCCGCCAGATCATTGCCGCTGACGGTAAAGGTCATGTCAAAGGCATCCGGATCCGGGGTATCCTCGCGGTCTGCTCTTTCGGTACGGGTGATAGTTATGCCAAACTTAATATCTTCATAATTTTTTGACCGTAACTGAACACTTACTATCGCATTCTCGCCAATATCATCCATGGTGTTTTCACCCAGAGTGAATAGCAATTTTCCCTCGGAATATTTGATGTCAGAATCTGCTGCCAAAACGCTCCTGGAATCAGCCCGCATGATAACTTCCATCGTTGTCTCTCCCATATCCTCGGACAGCCCCGGTATCTGCACCGCCTTCTCTCCTTTGGCCGCCCAACTGTATTTGAGATCCAAGTCTCGAATCTTCGGAGCAATTGCTTTACTGATTTCCAATCTTACCTGTGCCGCCAGCGTCTGATAGTATTCCGGATGCTGTGCCGGGGTAAATGTTGCCGTGTAGGTTCCATCGTCTCCGACACAAGGAACCTCGTCTCCGTCGATCCGCCAGGTTCCGCCGATGATCTCGGTTCCCAGTTTTGCCGTCAGTCCTGCCACTGTGAGTACACTCAGCTTATTGCCATAGGTTCCACTGGCGATGCCAACACCCTCTGCCCTAAGTGCTGCCGGGGCGATATTCACAGTCAGATCCTTCGTCGTCTGCTCCGGGAAGAAAGAAGAGTTTGTCCCGGTGTAAACGAGGGTGAACGTGGTCTCGCCCACGGTCTGCGCCTTGTAAGTTGCGGTGCCGTCCCGGAATTCTGCCGCATTTACCACCGTGGTATCCCCGATCCGGATCTCAAAGCTGCCCTCCGTATCTTCCGCAGGGATGGTCTGTCCGTTTGGCGCAAGGTTTACCAGTGCCTTTACATTAAAAGTAATATTCTCTCCATAGGCGGGAGCGTTGGTATCTGCTCTCTCGAACGACAGACCTGTGGTGTAATTCACACCAACTGCATTATTCTCCCCAAGAGAAGGGTAGTAGGCGATTCCCTTCTCTTTGTCGTTGGCTTTCTTCGTCCAGATGTCAGGGTTAAAATCCTCATCTTTTATTAGCTTTTCAAAGAAGTCGGGTGAGGTCAGTTGCAGGGTCGTACGCCCCAAATTGCGTTCATCATCTGCTTTACATATATCGTTATTGAAATAGCAATTTGTTGCACCTCTATCTCCACTATACACTATTCCTGCACGATCTCCATCACCTGCAATAGCAGCTATACTAATGCAATGATCGATAACTGTAAATGGACTATTGCCGCAGATTCCTGCCGCCGCAGATCTTCCCTGCACGTCTCCTTCAAAAAAGCACTGGGAAATCATAGTACCTTGTCCGGCATTGCCGCAGATTCCACCTGCTGTATGCCCTTTTACCGTTCCAGTAAAGGAGCAGCCATAAATTTCACCCACAGACAAATTTCCGCAAATTCCTCCTGCAATGTCACTCGAAACGATGGCTCCGTTGGCAGCCAACAGCATTACCTTACCGCTTTCTTTTTCACTGTTTAGGGTTTTTGAATAGCCTATTGTGCCAAATAAACCAGAACTATAAGTCTGCTTATCTTCTGTCATATCGATATGGCCTATCGTATGTCCGTCTCCACTGAATTTTCCTGTGTACGGAGTTCCTGGATCTCCAATGGAACTGAGTTGTACTCCACTCACATCAATATCGTTCCCCAGGACATAGTTTGCACTCCATTTTGTCTCATCCCTATCCCGTCCGATGGCTGCGAATTCCTCCGCCGTGGTGATCAGGGTATAGGTATCCCAGTCGTTACCATTCGTTGTAACATCATAGTTGTATACCGGTACGGGAGCAGTCTTCGTCTCTCCGATCTTTGCCACCTTTGTCAGATTGATATAAGTCCCTGTGGCTGTACCGAATCTACTTCCTGTACCTGTAGCCACTACAGTGTTGGTATCGACACTGCCCTCTTTCCAGATTGCAGAATTTAAACCCTCCGGAAGTGCACCGCAAAGCTGGCTGGTAGTCAGGGGAATCACCTTATCGTTTGCTCCTTCTCCCACACCGGCATTATTCAAATCACTGTTGTAATAGCAGTTGCCGATAAAGTTCATATCATTCGAATCCGTGCTTCCAGCTATGCCACCAACCTTTTTGCCATTCCCTGTAATCTTACCACAATTCAGGCAATTACTGATGTTATACCCATCCGCTGATGCACCGGTAATACCACCTACAGAGCTATCCTGTTGACGAACTGTTACAGCACCTATATTATAACAGTATTGAACTACGCCGTTTCCAACGTTTCCTTCATAACTGGCACTGCCCATGATTCCACCTGCTATAGAATTTCCACTTACTGAACTGCTATTGTAGCAGCCGGAAATATTTCCTATCAGACTTCCGCATACACCGCCTACGCACCGAAACGCACAAATCGTGTTTTCGATACTATAGCAGTCAGAAATATTTGCTCCTCTTCCAGCAATTGCGCCCACAAAGCTATGACCAGAAATATTAGCCCCCCTTACTGTGACACTTTTTATATAGCTGGAACTAGCGGTAAAGTTTTTGCACTCTCCAAACAGCCCCACATAGTCTCTATCTCCTGTAATTGTCATTCCGGTTATTGTATGTCCGCCGCCGTCAAAGCCTCCCCAGAAAATCTTGCCATCTGTACCTATCGGCGTCCACTCCTTACCGCTAAGGTCAAGGTCAGAAACCAGCCGAAAATGCACCCTTTGATAATCCTTGCCTTTATTCACCTGCTGCGCCAGATACGCAAGCTGCTCTGCATTTTCAATCAGCCAGGGATCATTTTCCATACCGGTGCCTCCGGCAAACCCACTTGCAGTCGTACCGTCCCACACATCCGTCTCCGCTCTCGCACTCACCGGCACGGCGATCCACACCAGTGCCGCCAGTGCCAGCAGGGCCAGCCTCATCTTTACACTCCATGCTTTTGTATTTTTCATAATATTCCCCCTTCATATTTTTATATGGAATCCCAATCGTATTTCCATACTACCCGTATCATTTATTATACCGAAAAGTCAATAGTAACGTCAATATTTTCCATACGATTCGTCTCATATTTTTTACAAAATTTTAATCGAGCAGGCTGGCTCATCGTAAACACAAAAAAGGAGCCACCAGATCCCTCCG
>OGNQ01001733.1_pt1 | contig 13373 bp, 8 predicted proteins | sample 1573481 | NCBI WGS metagenome assembly OGNQ01 (sample SAMEA2581920, study PRJEB24529) | metagenome | biome: Human gut stool | place: China | collected 2011 | reverse complement strand
TAGAAGTACTTCCTACCATGGAAATGCTGCCGGACAGATCTGTGGTGGTCTCAGCAGGTGCTGCTGCGCTGCTCTCTGCCACAGTGCTTTCTGCTGCGCTGCTCTCTACTGCGGAAGGCTGTGCTGTGGCTGCATCACCGTTACCGCATGCAACCAATGCGGTTACTGCTAATATTCCTGCTCCGATCAGAGCTAATAATTTGCTGTGTCTTACTCTCATAATAATGTCCTCCATGTTTTTGTTTTTCTTTCTCTTGATTACGCAATCATACTAACATGAGGGAAATTCACATAATATCACAGTCCGGTAATTTATTTGTAAGAATTAGGTAAAATCAGATGCTCTCCAGAATGCCGTCGGCAATAGCCCGGGCGATCTCGTCAAACCGGCTGTCAAAGAGTTCGTTGTCCGCATCCGTATTGATAAATCCCACTTCTATCAGCACAGCCGGCATATTTGTGCTGTTGAGCACCACCAGATTCGGTCTTTCATTCACTCCCAGATTTACGAACCCCACCTGCTCCAGTCCGGCATTGATGTTGTACGCCATCCTGGCTGCCGCTCCATAGCGGTTGTAGACTAAACTCTCCACTCCACTGTACTGGTTCGGATAAGGACTGGAATTGCGATGGATCGAGACAAAATAATCTCCTCCCACCTCATTTCCCTCCTGTGCCTTCTGATAGGGGGACTCATAGATATCTGTGGTCCGGGTGTAATACACATCCACTCCGTTTTCTTCTAAGATGCTTCCCACCGCCAGTGTCAGTGCCAGCGCATCCTCACTTTCTTTTCTTCCATTATAGGTGGCCCCGGGGTTCGCACCACCATGCCCCGCATCCAATACAATCAATGACATAAAAAAACTCCCGCATATCCTTTTGTTTCATGATATGCGGGAGTTTCCCCATTTAGATATTTTTTGCTTACTTTAAAATTGCTGCCGTCACTTCCTGCGGAATCACAAATTCCGGTGCTCCCATAGAACCGGGAGCCACTTCGTATTCGTCAAAGGCAATGACCAGTTCGTCTTTTTCATTAAAATAGAAGTTCGTCTGCTCCGTGATCCCCTGAAAATTGAATTCCGGCATATCGTCATTATCCAGGAAATAGATCACGCCTTCGTCCGCCGCCATCTGCTCCTGCATCTGGGTCTTAATGTTCTCGCTGATCGCGGAAATATAGTCGCTCCCTTCCACAAACAGATCTTCCAGTGTCACCACATTTCCCGTCTGTTTATCAATCGTATAAAACTGATTATTCTCGTAGCCGCTGGCTTCCGTCTCCAACACGCTTAATTTTACGGTGTAATACCTCTCATTGTCCGTAACGACCTCCTGGGACACATGCAGACCATGGTATCCTTCCTCGGATAAGGTATCCTCGAACTGACGGATCAGTTCCTCTACCGTAGCCTCCATATCCTGGTTGACCGCTTCCACACCGTCTTCCGACAGATTTGCTACCGCAGCCTCCTGTCCGACACCTTCCACACTTCCGGCTGCTGTGCCCTTAGGAGTGGCTGCCACTTCTCCAACGGAAGCACCTTCTCCTGCGTCTTCTCCATAGTTGATCTGTGCAAGTTCTACTTCAGCATCATGGTTCTCGTCACTGTAATTGTACTGCCGCACTGTTACCAGCCTAAAAAAGCCACCCAGCAACGGAATATTTTCCATGGCATGGGCTATCTGTATATTGGTATTTGGCAGTGCGATCATCACGACTGCTGCAGCCGCCACTGCTGTCCATGCAGAACGCCTTCTGGCGTGCTCTACTCTTTTTTTCTCCATCCGGGCTCTGTCGATACCTGCCTGCAGCCGTTCCCGTCCCGCTTCGGGTATTATCATATTCTCATACTCCTCTTTTAATTGTCTCAACTGTTCCTGTTCTGTCATATCTATTCTCCATCTGCCCGGTCGGTTCGGACCGGTCATGTTATCTCTTCCTATATCTTCCTATATCTCTTTGTCTGTATCTGTCTTATGTCCTGCCTATATATGATGTCGGGGCAAAATCCCACGACTTTGACTACGGATTGCTCAGCCCATGCTGCCCTCGAGGTTCAGCCGCAGTTTTTTCATCACCCGGTACAGCCTGCTCTTTACCGTACTCAGGTTCTCATCCAGGATCTTCGCGATCTCCTCCAGCTGCCTGTCCTCAAAAAATCGTAGGACTACGATGGCACGATCCTTTGGGTCAAGATTTTCTATTGCGCGCTTTAAATCAATATTTTCATAGATATCTTCACTTGCCGCCTGGATCTCCTCCACATCCACGCTCTCCTTCCGGCTGCGCAGGAAGCTGCACGCCTCGTTGATCACGATCCGGTACACCCAGGTCTCCACGTATTGCGGCTCCTTCAGGCTGTCACTTTTTAAAATAGCTTTATAGGCTGCTTCCTGTACAATATCCAGCGCGTCCGCTTCATTATGTACATAACTATAAGCAAGACGGTAATACTTCTCATACCCTTCCGTCAGGGCACGCTCCACCGCCTGTTCTTTTTTTCTGTCCGACATATATCCTTTCCTCACTTTTGAAAACTGCATGCAATTATTTTTCGGTATTTATTGTAACACATATTCTTTTGATATATTCTACGATTTTGACGCTGTATTCCCGCAAAAAGTTTCACCGACAAAAAATATTCCAGACTGAGGTTTTTTTTTCTTTTTTCTTTTAGTTTCTTTTTTTCTTTAGTTTTTTTCTTTTTTTCTTTAGTTTTTTTCTTTTTTCTTTTTTTCTTTTAGTTTTCTATCATTTTTGACGCAAATAAGCGGCATACGTCTCTTCATCAAGACATACACCGCTTTTCATGTTTATACTGTTACACCCTTTGCCAGTACGCTCCCACATTCCCACTTTTATTCAATTACTATGTCAGATACTTATTCTTCCTCAGAACCACTCTTTTTTCTTACATAGAATACAGCTCCAAAAACATTCAGTATAATACAGATACCTATAATAATGATTATCGTATTATTCCATGCATATTTTGAAGTGCTGTCATCTGTCTTAGGTGCAGGAATGGTTTCATCAGATTTGTTGTCTGCCTGACCGTTATCACTCATAATCTTGGCATCAACAACAATCGTGTAATCTGATGCATGGGTAAATACAAGTTCCACATTTCCATCCGGATCAATCTGTCCGGCACTGATAAATTCCAGTTCTCCGGTCTGTTCATTGTAGTAGAACAGGTTCGCATACAGTCCTGCATTCTTTGATTCCATGTTGACGGTCAGTGTGGCTGTAAATCCAAACTCTCCGTCATAAGCAAGAGTCAGATTCAAGGAAGAATGTTCCCCGGTCACGTTATTGATCACATCCACAGGAATGGATTTTCCGGCGTCGGCTCCGACTGTCACATCAAAATCAATATCTCCAGCTGCATCAGTAATATCCTTTCCATAAATCTTCCAGGAAAGACCATTTCCCATATCCAGAACAAGTGTTGTATCCTTGCCCTTGATACTGTCAATTACATCCTTCGGTACTACAGTCGTTCCGTTCATGGCAACTGTTACCGTATCGCCTGACTTAGCTTCTTCAAGCTGTGGCTTGATAACATCCCAGCCTTCCTTGCCGCTGTCGTCCTTGATGTATGGCTTAATTGAAGTGCCGTTGTCCTTACCATTATCCGTATCAGGCTGTGGCTTCTGATTCTGATTACCATTGTCTGTGCCAGTCTGCGGTTTCCGGTTCTGACTGCCATTATCCTTGCTGCTGTCATCGGACTTGATCTTAGCGATCGGCTGTGTGTAACTGTGTCCGCACTTGGAGCAGGTATAGGTCATGATGCCTTCCTCTGTTGTCGTTGCAGCCTTCGTCACCTTTGATACATAGCTGTGTCCTGTTGCCGGAATATTCTCCGTGTAGCTGTCTCCACAGGAACAGGTGTATGTCCTTACCCCTGCCTCTGTACAGGTTGCCTCCTTCGTAATGCTTCCCGTATAGTTGTGAGTGTGCTGTTCCTCCGGCAGCTTCGCAATGCTCTCTGTGTAGCTACTGCTGCATCTGGTGCAGGTGTAGGTTCTGACTCCTTCCTCGGTTGTCGTCGGCTGCTTTGTTACGGTTGCTTTATAATCATGTCCCAATGCTGCCAGCTCTTTTCCGGTACTCATAAGTTTATCGCAGTCCGTACAATAGGTATCTCCTGCGTATCCGGTCTGCGTGCAGGTCGCTTCCCGCTGATTCCGTATTTCAGTGTGCGTGTGATCACATTCTCTTCTTGTAATCGTAATGCTTACACTTTCTGTCTCATAATTTCCCTTGTCAGCTCCTATATAAACCGCAGTCGCCGTCACAGCCACACCATCTGCAAGCACCGTGTCCTTATCTGCCTCCTGCCAGCTCCATCCTTCCTGAAGTGTAATATTGCCAACCTTCTTTGTGCTGTGTGCCGGTGTCATTGCAGCTTCCGGCATGTTTGGAGCTTTCGCTGCCTTATTGACCGTAACTGTTATTGTTCTAGTTACTGTATTGTAGTTGTTTGTGTCATCAGGTGTAAATACTGCCTGATAGCCTTTGTTGTTTACAGTCGGAATGATGTTCGTTCCTGTAAAGCTCCATGTTCCGGCAAGTGAATTGCCATCTGCCCCTGTCACACTTCCGCCTGTTATATCTGAACCGGTAAGCGCAGCATCCGGATTGTATCCACGCTCTGCAACGGTTGGTACTGTTACAACTATCGGAGTTGCCTTGGCTACTGTGATGGCTGCTGTTCCGGTAAGTTCCGCGTAATACGTACTGTCTGCCGGCTTGAATACCCAGCCCGCCTGTGTGGTTCCGGCTGCCGGTATCTCGTCCGGATTGCTCCATGAAAGAATACCTTCTATCACATCATCTGTACCGGCTTCCACAAAAACGGTATTTCCAAGTGTCAGCTTTGAAACCTTTTCCCCATAGGTCAGCGCATTGCTTCCATCTACAGATACGGTGTTTCCGCTCTTAATCTCTACCGTCTTCTTATCTGTAATACTAATCGTCAGCGTGTATCCAGCATTCGCATAGTTCTCCATCGAAGCTGTTACCGTGATAATTGCTGTCTTTCCAACCTTGGACGCATCTACCTGATTTACTTTATAGGTCAGATTTCCGGCTGTATCGACTGTTACCTCACTTAAAAGCTTCTCTGTATCTGTCTTTGCAACCGCATATGCTGTAGTTCCCCTATCCGTCGGAAGCTTTCCTGCAATATTCACACCGATTGCCTTACCGTCTGAACCGGAAGCATACGCATAGGTCTTATTTTCCGTGATGCTGGAAACGGTGAGTGGGCGTTTGGTAATATTTACCCAGGCGGAGCCGGAAGCATCCGCATAGCCGAACTGGGAGACCTTATAAAATACGATCTTTGGACCATTCGTGAAGTTGGTGTAGGTCAGGCTGTCCTGTGTGCAGCTATCTGCGCTTTCGCCGTATTTTACGGTTGCGCCACTGGGCACGCCGGTGAGGGTGATTCCGTGCGCCTTACCGTCATACACACCATCATAAGCCTCAGGCGAAATGCCGCTGAAGTTCTTCTGCGTGAGTTTGACCTTGATCTGCGCCGTCACAGGCATGCCGGGCTGCTCCACCTCGTTAGCAATCGAAGTAAGATCTAATGTTCCGGTGAGCGTCTGCTCCTCCAGCGTATTCGGATTATAACCGCTCCATGTGACGGGGATCTTATCAAATGTTTTGCCGTCCTCCGTGGTGATCGTCACGGTTTCGGGTAGTCCCAGCTCTTCCAGCGCCGTTCCGTAGGGCTTGTCCGTAATGCCAGTCAGCGTATGGCAGCTCTTTACCGTACGCTTGACAACCGTTACGTTATAGTCCTGAGTCAGCTCCTTGTAATTATTGGTATCTGTGGGAGTAAACACAATCGTGGTGGTCTTGCTGCCTGCGCTGTCCCAAGATTTCGCAGCACCTGCCTTGAAAGCGAAGGTGCCTTCGCCGCTGCCGCCGGTGAGGGTCGCTTCACTGTTGACATAAACCGATGCAGAAAGCGTCGGCCATTCGGTCACCACCGGATTAGCCTTCTGAATGGTATACTCCACGCTGGCAGTGGCAGCCTTGTTACCCTCGCCCACCGTGATGCTGGCGGTGTACTCGCCCGCGTCGGTGGGGAGCGCGCCGTTTTCCAACATCTGTTGACCATACGTGCCCGTCTTTATGTAGCTGATGGTGATCCCACTCGCCGCCGGACCCTGCCAATCGCTGCTTGCAGTCACCGTGGCGGGTTTGCCTTCCCCGCTGTAGGTCAGCTCGGCGGGGGCCGCAATGGTCACGCTGCCGCCGTTTCCGTCGGTCAGATAGCAGCCCTCTGCCGTACACTTCGCGGTGATGGTCGCGCCGCTTGCCGTGTACGTCCAGCTATGCTGATGCTGGGTCACGGTGAACGGCTCGCTGTAGCAATTGTAGCCGTTGCTGCACTGGACGTAAATGTGGTACTGATAGCTCTTGTCTACGGGCAGCCCGGAGATTGTGAGCGTCTTGCTCTTCTCGCCGGTATGCGTTGCAGTATTAACTTTTTTGAAACTCGTGGTCCAGTCGTTTTCTGATTCGTTAAACAGCTCCCACCAGTAGTAGTAGGTGACGTTCTCCGTTTCGGGCTCGGACGCGATTACCGCAGTCAGCGTGATATTGCCGTCCGTCGCAAACGCCGAGCTTCCGGTGTAGTTCGTATCGCTATTCGGATAGATCTTTTCGACCGCGAAGGGGGCTTTTTCAACGGTGACTTTTGACGGGATTGAATTGGCGTTGGGGAGCCATTCATTATCCGTTGTTTTTTTGTAAGCGTACCCCTTCGCCAGCAGCGCGTAGGGCTTGACATAGCCGGCATCGCTCGTGATCGCGCCGTAGCTGCCGCCGCTGAGGCTGGCGCTGCTGCCGTCGTCCTTTACAGCCACACGGCTGAAGGTGCCGTTGCTCAGCGAAAGCTTTCCGCCGTTCTTCGCCGTGACAATGGCGAGCTTCGTATCCTTGTCCTTGACGGTCAATTCCGCGTCTTTGCCGTCCACCGTCACATAGAAGCCTCCGTTGCTGCCCGTGACCGTCAGAGAAATGCCCTTGGCGATGAGGTCCACACCATCGACCGTTTTCCCGCCGGTCGCCAGCGTCACCGGCCCGCGGGTCAGCTCATAGGTGGTCCGCTTCCCGTTGACAGTGTCATCCACATTCTGATACAGCGTGATGGTCTTTGCACCGTCCGCCGCGTTCGCCGCCTCAATGGCAGTGGCAAAGGCCGTGTACCAGCTCGTCTTGTCGCCGATGGTCAGCGACGCCGCCATCTGCTTCTTACAGACACTGCAAATGCCCTTGCCGTCCGTGCCGCCGTTGTGCGTATGCGACACGACCTTGACATTTTCCAGCGTATTCACTCTATCATTGGTCACAGCCTGATTATCACTTGCTCCGTAATACGCCGCGCCCTCCGCCAGCAGGTCGGCGAGTTTGCGGTCGCCGTTGGTTTTGATCATCGTAAATGTGCCGCCGGAGAGCTTGACTTTGGTGGTGTAAAAATCCGCGAAGGTAAACGTGCCGCCGGTGATCGTCCCCGTGACATTGTAGTCAAACGTAACGCCGCCATATTTCTTTTCATTATTAAAGCTGCCGCCGCTGATGTTCGCGATGCTGCTGCCGTTGAATTTGACATTACCAGTGAAGGTACCGCCCTTGGCGTTCAGCGTACCGTTCACCTCGACGGAGGCGTCGGTAAATGTGACGCCCTCCTTCACCGTCGCCGTGCCGTCGATGGTCGCACCTTTATAGCTGCCGCTGGCAAAGGTCACGTCCGCGTTTTTAGCGACCGTCACATTCTTGGCGGTGTGCGTTCCGCCCTTCAGCGTCAGCGTGCCGGTCAGCGGCATGGAGGTGCCGAAAGCATACATATCCCGCAGCAGGGTCAGCGTCGGCTCGGTGCAGCCCTCATTGCTCCAGCCGTTCAAGGTCTGGATGGCCTCTACATAGCCGTGTTCCAGCGCACTGTCTTCCGTGAAGTAGGCAGTCTTGGTCGTGCCGTCGGTGCTCTGGGCGGTAATTTTCGTATACAGGTCCTTGTGGCACACAGAGCACACGGGGTTGCTGTCATCGGCGCACTGATGGACGCACTCCGGGAACTGCACCTTGTACGTTGTATAGCCGGTCAAGTCCACAATTTTAGCGCTCTTATCAACGATGCTCCATGTACCGTCCTTTTCGCCGTACAGCTCGCACTTTGCATGGTTGGTTTTCAGCAGGTCTTGAACGGTGAGGCTCTTGCTCTTCGTGCTGTCCGTGATCTTGCCGATGGTGCAGGCGTTTGTATTGCCATTCCACAGCTTCAGATTGTAGCCCGTACTTGTGGAGCCAGCCGCAGCATTGCTTAATACCAACTCGCCGATTTCGCCGCCAAAGCGCTCCAATGCGCCGCCGGCCTGCAGCTCCACGCGCGAAATCTTGCCGGTGTAGGAGTCGCCGACTGCAAGCGTTCCGTTGGAGGAAACGTAAAACGTGACATCGAGCGCCTGCGTTCCGCCGCCTGTTCCGGAATCCTTGACCGTCAGAGTCCTGGGTTTGTTCCCACCTCCGACGCTAATGTAATAACGCTCGCTGCTGACAGTTTTGCCATTCAGATCCAGCGTCGCTGAGTAGGTGTAAGAAGAAGAGCAATTTCCTGCGAGTGTCACATCCCGCAGCAGCGTCACGGTGTTGCCTCTGGCTGCATCAAACGCCTTCGTCAGCGTCTGATAATAGGCGCTATCGCCCACGCGCGCGTCGAATTGCGTATGGCACTTCTTGCAGGTGTAGCCGGTATCGTCCATCTCGTGCGTGCAGGGCACAAGATAGACCTTGCCGTCATCGCCCAGGCTGGTCACGCAGTCGGCGGCGTCCGCCTTGAAGTTCTCGGCGCTGAGCGTCACGCCGCTTGCCGGTTCGGCGATGGCCCCAAGATTTATGCCTTCACGCACGCCCACACGGATGACCGAATCCTCTCTCAATGCGCCTGATACAAGAATGGGCAGCTTCCAAGCTTCATTGGCGTAATAACCGGCCTTCACCGAGCCGGAAATAGTGAGCTCAGGAGTGTTGCTTTCCCTTCCGTCGTAGTAAACGTCATATTGAGAGTTGTCGGTAACGGTAGCATCGGTGAGGGTAATAGCGCCCTTTCCATAGATGCCGCCGCCCTCAAAGGTACTGTTGTTTCCGGTGATCGTCACATTCTCGACGGTTACCCCTCTCTCCGAATAAATGCCGCCCCCGTGGCCATAACTTGTATTCCCCGTGGCGGACGCCTTGTTGCCGGTGATCGTGGCGTTGGAGATCGAAACTGTGCCGGCGTTAAAGTGGATATAGATCCCGCCGCCGTTGCCGGCGGTCGCCTTGTTGCCGGTGATGGCTCCGCCGTCCATGGTGAAGCTGCACTTCTCACCCACATATACGCCGCCGCCACCGCCGTCAGACGCACCCGCAGTGTTATCGGAAATGGTTCCGCCATGCATGGTGAATCTTGGCGGGTCGGTCTGATTCGTCGTGCCGACAAGGAACACACCGCCGCCGCCGCTGCCTGCTTTATTACCGGTAATCTCTCCACCATACATGGTAAAGGACGAGCCGGTCTGATAGGCGCTGCCCTTTATACCGACCTGCACGCCGCCGGTGATCGTGCCGCTGTACAGTTCAAATTTGCCGCCGTTGACGGTCACTTCGCCTTGAACCCTGCCGCTGCCGATGCAGTCGGTCAGCGTCAGCGTCGCGCCGCTGCCGATGGTGATTTTGCCGTTGATCGTCTGCCCGTTCAGGCAGAGGTTGACCTCGCCTTCTGGCACAGCCCAGCTCCCCGACACAGACCGCGTCAGATAATAGCTGCCCGCAGAATTAGGCAGGGAATCGGCTGCCGTCCATGCTGTGCTGTTGTTATGGGTATGACCGTTGTACCGCTGTCCTTGCCGCAGACACAGTGGGTATGCTCGCCGGACTGTGCGTCCGCCAACAGCGCGGTCTGGCTGTTGAACCAGCCGAGCAGCGCCTCGAAGTCTGCGCCGGTGATCTGCGCCTGCTGCTCTGCGTTCAGTGCTTCATAAGCATCATACGCCGCCTGAATGTCGTCATAAGCTGCGTCCAGCTCGTCGGCGGTCATGCCGTCCAACTCACTCACGATGGGCAGCGCATCGATCATCGTCTGCACAGCGGATACCGCCGCGTCCGCATTGTTCCCGGCGTTTTCATCCTCGCCGCTCTCCGGCGCATCTGCTTTACTGTCCTCAGCGCCACCGGCGTCAGGGGTACCGGTATTTTGCGGGTCACCCTCTGAACCGTTCTCTTCCTCATTCGTTCCAGCCTGTTCGGATACGGCGGGCGAAATTTCCTCCTGCCGCTCCTGCTGCACGATGGCGCCGCTCTCCGGCGTATCCTCCGCCGCTCGCACGGGTGCGGGCAGGAGCGTCAGACACAGCGCCAGCGCCATGAACATACTCAATACTCGTTTTTTCATAAGATTCTCCTTTAGGATATATGTATAAGGTTTATATTCAGCCCGTTCAAGCACAGGCACAGCTTTTATAGATCATCCGGAATGAGCCGCAGCTTCTTTGCGGCGGTCTTGGCTTCCGCCCGGCGCTTCACGTCCAACTTGTCGAGAATGTGGCTGACGTGGGTCTTCACCGTGGGCAGCTTCACGTCCATGATCTGCGCAATCTCAGCGTTGGACTTGTCCGCGCAGAGAAGATGGAGAATTTGCAGCTCCGTGGGCGTCAGCTCCTCGCCGGGAGCAAGGCTGGGTTCGAGGAAATGCGGGTAGAACGCCGCCTGCGTCCGCACCGCTGCCATCAGCCGCTTGCGCCATGCTTTGTCGCCGTCCCAGTCCAGCGCTTCCAGCAGCGGCAGCACCGCCGTGCCGTATACGCTGACGGTGCGGATGAATCGGTACTCCGCCGCCGCATCCAGCGCCGCCGTCAATCGCTCGCGCCACCGCTCATCCTTCTTGCGGCGCAGGGCGATGGCAGTCAGGACATTCAGGTGAATGCCGTCGATGATACGGGCGCAGTTTTGAATGTACGGCTCCATGGGTGAGAGCGTCAGCAAAGCGGCGTCCGGGCGGTTCTGCATAATTTCCACCATTGCCTGCGTGAGATACTGGTAGCGCCGCATGACGTTCAGGTGCGTGGGTTCGCAAGGGGCTTTTTCCCGATACCATGCGTCCGCCGCATCAAGGTCGCCGGTGTGCATGTCAATACGGCAAAGCATGGCGTCCATATTGGGCAGAAAGCGAGTCAAACCGCGCTCGACAAAGCATTCACGGAGTACCATGATAGTGCGCCGCGCGTCGGTGGGCTGCCCGTTTGCCAGCTGGCTGCGGGCCAACAATCCGCTGACGGCGAACTCCATGTCCGACGTGCCGTGGTTACGGATCTCGTTCATCTGTGGGAGAAGGGACAGCATCCGCCCTGTGACGTCCTCGCCCTTTTCAAACTTGCTCTCGGCAATGGCGCAGTCGGCAAGACACACACTGTCCCGCCCCAGTACTGCCTCCACGGGGAGACGGAGGGTCTTGTAGAGCAGGTCGTCCTTTTTGCTCCATTCGGAAAAGTCCTTGCCGCCGTTCATGATGCTCGGCAGCGCGCTCGTGACGGAAAAGGACGGCAGCGCCACCTCTTTGTTCGTCAGCAGCCGGAACACGGCGGGGATGGTTTCCGTCAGACCCTTCACGCCCCGCTGGGGCAGGGAGATGTCCAGCCATGCAAGGCGGCCGCGCGCCTGCTTTCCGGCGGCGTCCTGCCTGCCGCAGTGTTCGACAAACTTTTGCAGTTCGCCATACCAGCGCTCCGAGCCTTCGTAATCCATGACCAGCGCGCAGAGCATGCTCATGCCCTGCATCAGAGAGGGGGATGCGAGAATTTCCGTCTCCGGCAGGCTGCGGTAGTATTTTTCCATCTCGGCATAGTGCCCCATGCCGGGGTGAAGTTCTGCATTACGCACCAGCAGCTCGGAAACCTTGGAATGGTCACCGCCGCTGGTGTAGCATTCCAGGGCGTGGGCGTAGTCCTCCTTCAGCTCATAGTACAACCCGCCCCGGCTGATGAGCGCTTTGCGCTTTTCCTCGGTATACTCCCGTTCCATCTCCCAAAGGAGAAAAGCCCGGAAACCCGACCAGAAGTGGAAGCGCTGGCAGTCGTCGTAGCGCAGCATAGTAGTGTATCGAAAAATCCAGTCCAGCCGTTCGCCGGCACGGGGATCGCCGCTGACCATCCGCGCCATTTCCAGGTCAAAATTTTCAAAGGGGCCAGCTCCAACAGGAAGTGCCGCACCGGCAGGTCAAAGCGCCGGTAGATGGCGGTCTCAAAGTAGAGGAACACCTCGTGGAACACCCGCGCCACCAGCTCCGGCGTCCACGGCTTGCCCGGGGACATGCACCGCGCCGTGATGGCCACACCCAGCGGATAGCCCACGGATTCTTTCAATATTCCATCGATCTCGCTATCTGTTACGTTTACTCCCGAAAGCTGAAACAGCCGCCGCACATCGCCCGCGTCAAAAAGCAGGTCGTCGGCCTCCAGCACCGTCATCAGCCCCGTGTACTGAAACGCCGTCAGGCAGCCGGGCGGCACACCGCGCGAGAGCAGCACGAAATGGCGCTCCGGACTTGAGCGAATCAGTTCGCAGAGAGCCTGCTGCCCGGCTTCCTCCTGCATGAACTGAAGATCGTCAATCAGCAGAATGTCCCAATCCTGCGCTGACGGCGGGATTGCGCAGTCTGGATCTGCCGCACTTTGCCGCAGCACGTTCCGACCGCGTAGCAGTGCGTCCGCCAGCACTGTCTTTCCAAAGCCGCAGGGTGCGCTGAAAAAAAGGACTCTGCCATGCGCCATGAAGCTGTCAAACCGTTTCTGAACGGAGGTCTTTATGATAATATTTTTGGTCATTTCTTCCCTCCCTTTGATACAGAGCGAGATTGCCATAAGTCTTTCGTAACCTGTCTCGAATTATATTATACGAGTCTGTTTCGAAATGTAAATCATCCCAAAGGATGAGACACTTTGCATAGCAAACTGCTATGCAGATCATTTTTGTTTGATTTTGACAGCATAGATGCAAATAAGCAGCCACACACCGAAGTGCGTGACTGCTATGTAAAAAGTTCGGAAAGGATTTTTGCAATCTGACACAGTTTCCTGGCCCTGAATCTCCATCAACATAAAAATATCTCCATCATTTCAAAAGAGAATGACGGAGATATTTCGCCTTGTTTATTCTTGTAGCAGCCAATCGGCTATATCATGGATTTCGATTCCTTCATAACTATATTTTGGATGTTTGGTTCTGGCAATAATCATTTTCGGATAAGCATCTCGGATCTGAAGCAGAGGAGAGCATTCTCTCTCAAATGTTTCCTGCCCGGAAATGTTGT
>OGNQ01001727.1_pt1 | contig 13418 bp, 7 predicted proteins | sample 1573481 | NCBI WGS metagenome assembly OGNQ01 (sample SAMEA2581920, study PRJEB24529) | metagenome | biome: Human gut stool | place: China | collected 2011 | reverse complement strand
AGCATATTCTGATTTAAACCACCACTCTACTTGTTACTCCCCCCTTTACCGGAGGTATGCCATTGGCATGTCTTTGGTCAACCTATTGTTTATTCACATCTAAATTTAATGTAATTACTATGCTCGATTTATTAATAGCTACCCTCGAAATGATGGGGTTTACATTCGTGATCGGCTTCTTCGTGGCTTTCATTATCAAAATGATTGCCGTTGCTGCCAACTCATTCGACTTTTACAGTTCACACCAGAAAGAACTGCTTCGCCTGCGACGCCTGCGCAAGTTGCGCCAGAAGGTGGAGCTCATGATACGGGATATCCCTATAGAAGAAAATGAACTCTATAACGATAAACGTGAAGAATTCAGCCGCGGAGTCAACCGTGATCTTTCCGATTATCGTGGATATTACCATGGAGTAAGCGCCGGAGTTTCCAACGCTGACCTGATGGATTACTACTATCCCGAAGATACGCACATGATGTATCTGAAGCAACAAGAAGAGATGTTATATCATAAGAATAAGAAATAGTATGGAAAATATAGATTTCGCGACCCTATTCCAAGGTTTTGGGACAATGATGGAAAGTGGCTACCTGCTTGCATCAGCCCGTGTGTTTTTAATCCTTTTAGGTTTGTTACTCATATATCTGGGCTGGAAAGGAGTGCTTGAGCCTATGGTAATGATTCCGATGGGGCTGGGGATGGTTGCCATCAATTGTGGAACACTTTTCATGCCGGACGGCACATTAGGCAACCTCTTTCTCGATCCGATGCTTTCGGATACGGATGACCTGATGAACACGATGCAGATAGATTTTTTGCAACCTGTCTATACACTCACCTTCAGTAACGGATTGATAGCCTGTTTTGTATTTATGGGCATAGGTACTTTGTTGGATGTAGGCTTTCTGCTACAAAAGCCTTTCGTCAGCCTTTTCCTGGCTTTATGTGCCGAATTGGGTACTTTCCTGACTATCCCCGTAGCTTCCGCCCTTGGCCTGACATTGCAAGAAAGTGCTTCTGTAGCTATGGTAGGAGGTGCAGATGGTCCTATGGTTCTGTTTACATCATTGGCTCTGGCCAAACATTTATTTGTACCTATCACAGTAGTGGCTTATCTGTATCTGGGACTAACGTATGGCGGTTACCCGTATCTGGTGAAGTTACTGGTTCCCAAACGCCTGCGTGCCATCAAGATGACTTCGAAGAAAGCACCTAAAAACTACGATGCCAAGGTGAAACTGGCATTCTCGGCTGTGCTGTGTGCAGTGTTGTGCTTCTTGTTCCCGGTGGCTTCGCCGTTGTTTTTCTCTCTCTTCCTGGGAGTTGCCGTACGTGAATCAGGCATGAAGCATATTTATGATTTCGTTAGCGGTCCGTTGCTTTATGGCTCTACATTTATGTTGGGCGTATTGCTGGGCGTGCTTTGTGATGCACATCTACTGCTCGATCCGAAGATTCTGAAATTATTAGTATTGGGTATAGTGGCACTGTTGCTTTCGGGTATCGGCGGCATTATGGGAGGATACATCATGTACTTCATTAAGAAAGGAAATTATAATCCGGTAATCGGAATTGCAGCTGTCAGTTGTGTGCCGACTACGGCAAAGGTAGCTCAAAAGCTGGTTAGTAAGGATAATCCTGACTCGTTCATTCTGGGGGATGCCTTGGGAGCAAATATCTCCGGGGTTATCACTTCGGCTATTATTACGGGTATTTATATCACGATCATTCCATATCTCTAAGATAATTATAAAGTAAAGGTACATTGATTTAGGCGCGGAATCTGCAGATTTCGCGCCTATTATTATCTTTGGGCTGAGAAACATCTTGTGTAGTGCCCTCCTCATAGCCGCCCACTCCGAAAAGAGCAGAACGAGGATTGAAAGTTTAAACAAGCCAGACTCAACAACTGGTATCCTGCCACCATGCCCGGTGTAGTACATACCGGCCTGATGGACAACAAAATTATTGAAGACCCTTTCTTCTGCCTCAACGAACGTAACATGCAATGGATTGACAAGGAAGACTGGATTTACCAGACTACTTCCTGGTGAAGCAAAAAGAGGTAAACTATCCCAAGGCCCAACTTGCAACCAGTGTACAGCCCATTGAAGGAGGTTTTGAGGTAACACTTAGCAGTGATAACTTCGCCCGTGCCGTCTTCATTGCTACCGGAGACGTAAACAGCTCCTTCAGCGACAACTATTTCGATATACTTCCCGGAAGTTCAGTTAAGGTGGAAGTCTACACAGACTTACCGCTGGCAACGTTTGAAAAACAGTTGAAGGTGGTGTCTCTGAGCGATGAATACTAAGACACGCAAATGAGTAGTTGGATTTGATTCAATATCTATTCTTCCTTCTTTCCATGCAAATACACCGAGGGTGAAACACCGAACTGTTGCTTGAAACAACGACTGAAATAAAGTGGATCGCTGATGCCTACTTTATAGGAGATTTCGCTCACATTATAATTACCTTCCGATAGCAGTTCAGCAGCCTTCTTCAATCGGAAAAGCCGAAGGTAATCGTTCGGAGTATAGCCTGTCAGCCCTCGTACTTTCTTGTAGAAGAGGGTACGCCCCAGCTTCATCCGTGCAGCAAAATCTTCCATGGAAAATTCGGCATTACCCAGTTCCTTGTTTATCACAGCTTGAAGCTTATCAAGGAACTGTTTGTCTTTATCCGAAGCATAAACAGCAGCGTGCTCCGCACCCGGTTCATTGAGGAACTTCTCACGAAGCATTTCACGTTGCTTTATTAACTGGAAGATACGTGCCAGTAGCAGTTTAAGACTGAAAGGTTTAGTGACGTAAGCGTCTGCACCACTCTCTACGCCTTCCAGTTTATTCTCGGTGGTGCCCATTGCTGTCAGTAAGATAATAGGGATATGACTGGTACTGAATTCATTTTTCAGTTTACGGGTTACCTCATAGCCATTCATACCAGACATCAGGACATCGCAGATAATGAGGTCAGCATCATACGTGCGTGCCCGTTCAAATCCCAATGTACCATCCGCCTCGGCCACGACTTCAAAATAGACAGAGATTTCACGTTTTAAGAATTCACGGATGTCCGTATCGTCTTCAATGATAAGTATCTTCTTGCGGTTTAGCGGTGCAGAATTCTGCTCTTCTCGTAAAGTCGGTAATGCTGATGCAACTTTCGTACCCATTTCTTTCATCTCTGTGCTCACTTCTTCGATTAATGAAGTAGTGACTAAGAAATCTTTCTCACTGTACACAGCACTGTCCAAAGGCAGAGTAACAGTAAACACGGAGCCGCCGCCCTCATTCTCCGTATAGCCAATAGTTCCTTTATGAACCTTGACCAATTCGTGCGTAAGATGCAACCCAATGCCCATACTATCATTAGAAAAACTACTCTGCATGAAACGGGAGAAAAGTTGAGAACGTTTCTCTTTGGGAATACCTACACCTGTATCTGCTACAGAGAAAAACAGTTTGCCGATAGCCTGTTCCACTTGTACGATGCAGGTTATCTTACCGCCCGCAGGTGTATATTTAAAAGCATTCGATATCAGATTATAAACAATCTTATCCAGTTTCCCTTTGTCTATGAACATGGAATAAGAGTTGACGGATGAGGTAAATACAAATTCCATCCCTTTAGCCTCCGCCGTTTCACGGAAACTCTGAAAGATGTCGTGCAGGAAGACTACAACATCCGTTTCTTCCAAAGAAAGAGACAATTTATTGTTCTGCATCTTTCTGAACTCCAACAATTGATTGACAAGCCTCATCAAGCGCTGCGTACTCTTATCCATGATTTTGATGGGATAAGCTAACTCTTTGGACCTCTTTCCCGAAGATTCAATCTTCTCCAAAGCACCTTGTATCAAAGTGAGTGGAGTGCGAAACTCATGCGAAATGTTGGTGAAAAAGATTAGTTATTTTAGTTTGCATTGCTTTGTCCTCAGAGTATTGAAATTACGTACCAACCTGAAAGTGATATACAAAGCAATGCAAACTAAAATAATATAAACCATATATGCCCAGGTAGTCTTCCAGAAAGGGGGAGCAATCACAATTTGCAATACCGTTTCTTCCGTCCCCCATACGCCGGAAGCATTACATGCCTTGACGTGCAATTGATAATTGCCGGGAGGCAGATTCTTGTAGGCTGCAAAATTCAGTGAAGAAGGCGTACTCCAATCTTTATCAAAAGGAATCAGTTGATAGATGTATTTAGCATCATTACCCATAGAGTAGTCAAAAGTAGAGAATTCGATACTGAACGAATTCTGAAAGTATTGCAACTCAATGCCGTTTGTATAACTCAATGCGGTGGTTAACGGAGAATCCACATCACCCGGACGAACGGAAATACCGTTTATCTTTAAATCGGTCAATACAATCGGTGAAACAATACGCTGTGACTGTATCATCTGTGGATTGATTACTACCAAACCATGATTGGTGCCAAACAGCAGCCTCCCGTCTTTGGTGGTGCAGGCACTACTTTCCAAGTAGACATTGCCGGGCATTACAGCCGAGAAGAAGAAATTATCGAAAGTCCGTGTAACAGGGTCGAAACAAGACATACCGTACTCAGTGCCGAGCCATATCTTCCCTTCAAGATCTTCTACGATAGATTGTACCACATTATTCACCAACCCATTGTTCGTATCGTAATACTGAAACGAAAGGTTCTTGTAATCCTGCCCCGGGGAACACAAGGCAAAACCTGTTCCTGTAGTGCCAATCCACATACAACCTTTACTGTCACAGAAGACATTGCGTATTTCGTTGCTACGCAGTTTGCCGTTATCAAAATTGTAGGTGTAGTAACTCTTGGAGTTTTCAATCAAAGAATCGGGATGGAATACATAGACACCATTGTTTGTGCCTACCCACATCCAATTGTTTTTATCGGCGGTGATAGTCCGCACTTGCTTCTTGCTGTAGCTACCCGCCAGGAAGTGACGGAAGATATAACTGTTATTTGCAGGAATAGCCAAGTCGAGTCCACCTCCGAAAGTACCTATCCACATACGCCCTTTAAAGTCACGGAAGACATCATAGATATGATTATGGGCCAATGAGTTCGCATCTTTGGATTGGTTCGTATACCATTTCCCATCGATACTCAAGCCAGCTCCACGGGTTGCCATCCACAGTTTCCTTTCATGATCTTCGGCTATGTCAAACACGCTCAGATTATAGTTCTTCTTATCAAGTAGTTGCAGATTAGTATCATAATGGAATAATCCGCCGCGGCGATTTCCTACCCAAATATCTCCATTCTCGGTACAAGTAACCATACGTATGGTATTAGAACGGTCTACGAGCGTATCATTCTCAGGATAAATGCGAGTTGCACCTTCATTGAGTACCGATAGCAAGGCAATGCCCGAATATTCGGAACCCAGCCAGATGTTGCCCGTTCTATCTCCCATGATATAAAGAATGAAGTCGGAGTTTATCCGGTTGAATCGTTCAACATGATACGTATAATGGGTCATTTCATCGGTCTTGGAATTATAAACAAACAATCCGTTGCCATAAGTAGATATCCATATCAGTCCGCGTGCATCCTGCACCACCCAAAAACGTTCGTCAGCTACCAATTGCGCTTTCTCATAAGACATTAGCCGGAAGTTCTTTAGTTCCCGTGTACGAATATTCAAATAGCTAACTTCGCCGGTTCCATTCGATATCCAAAGGTTACCGAGGTTATCCCTTATGCATCGTCCCAGAGGTATGTTCAGTGAAGGATCATCTACCAATCGACCTTCGGACATCCGAAAGACAGCTCCGCCTTTCGGAGAAAAGATTACCCAATCGTCCTGAACAAGGCTATGTTCGTAAACTTTGGCAGGAGAGATTCCCCAAGGAAGTTGGGCTACCAAACGGAGACCTTTGCCGGGTGTTTTCTCATAAATCTGTCCGTTGGAAGCGAGGAAGAAGTTTTTCTTCTCATAAGTGACGGCCGCCACAAAAGAGAGTTCTTTCTTGAATAGTTGGGTTTGGTTTCCGGCTACCCATACCAGTCCGGCCTGCGTACAAATCCAGACACTGCCCTGTTCATCTTCATGGACGTAGTTGACTGAATCGGAAAAGAGCTTACCATTCTTTCTATCAAAGATTACCGAACTGAAATGCCCGTCTTTATAAGTTATCTTCCTACAACCGTTTTTCTCGTTGTGCCATAACCAAATATCGCCTGTAGAGGTTTCCAGTTTCCGTTTATACTCTTGCTTGTATTCGCCGCAACCGGTATAATCCACAAAGCAATCGCGCTTCAAGTCATAGCAACTGAATATTTCGGGAGAAGTAAATATCCACAAGAAACCGTTTCTATCTTCTGTGATAACCTTCACATGATGATCTGCCAAAGATATTTCATCGCCTATACCCGGACGAAAAGTAACGAATGAATGCCCGTCATAACGACTCAAACCATCCAAAGTACCCATCCACACGAATCCTTTACTATCTTGGAACAGATAACGCACCGAGTTATTGGCAAGCCCTTCATTGGTAGTGATGAAAATAGAACGAACGTCTACGGAGGCAAATGCATTCAGTGTCAAGAAAGAAAGGAGGACTATACAAAGGAGAAAGAAACGTGTTTTCATAATGAAGCGGAAATTATTACCACACAAAAGTACGATAAAAAACGGAATCGGGAAATCATTGTTTGGAGAAAACCAAGGCTACCGCACCAAAAGATATTTATTCATAGTCTTCCAACTTCCATTCATCCTTCCACTCTATCATCGGTACGCCATCTTTCACTACTACTGGCAGAAATACATATGTAGCCTTATATACATCTTGATTAGGATTAACGAGCGTATAAAATCTATCAGCCACTTTCGGTATTTCAAAATCCTTGGGATAAGGACGGTGGTCCTTGTATCGGTTCAGAAACGACTGCCAGTCTTTCTTCGGTATGTCTGTTTTATTAGTATGCGGCTGCCAACGATCAGCCATAACTACATAAAGATTCTTTCCTGGAATCTTTATCACACTTGTAATCTGCGAACAGAAAAAATGTGCATACTCGTCGCCAATGTGCGGATCGCCCAACACAGTGTATTTACCATGATAGTCATCGAACACTGCCACCTCCGAAGGATTGGGAGTATAACTTGTTGTCCCTGAGGTATAAATATAATGCCTGCCATTCATTACAAAATGTGCTGCCGCCTCACGCGTAAACGGTGGAACCTTCCCTACAAAATGTTCTGAGTACCGGCCATTTACATTAGTATAGTCATCAGAAAGTTCAGCACATATCTGTTCCCAATGCGGACGCTCAAACCAAACATAACCTTTTCCTGTTTCGGGATCAGCATACATATCAAAATCCCCTACAGCAAAACCGTTAGGCTTCAAGTTGCGGACAAAATGATACGGTCCCATAAAACGCTCGGCTTCAAGAATAGTAAAATAGCCATCATTACTTTGCGATTTCAGCCAGCATACATATTTGCCGGTTTTAGCACAATAAAGAATATGCGGTCGTTCCAATTTCTGGCAATGATGCAAAGGCGAATGTGGTTCGGTATCTGGTTCGATTATCCTTCCTTCGTCCTTCCAGTTATAAAAGTCGGTGGATGAGTAACAACGCACTCCACCAAACATACGGTTAGTTCCAAACAGTGTATGGGTCTTGTCTTCTCCATACCAATAGTATTTACCGTCACGGAAAGTCACCTGAAATCCATGTGCCTGAATAGGTTTACCTTCAGTATCAAGCCACACCTCGCCAGGGCGGATGGATTGATAGTTTACTGGAGCGAGCGGATAAGTCTGCACATTCAGATAGCGGCATTCCCCTCCCGCCTTTTCTATCTTCACCGGACTGTCTGTAGCTACATTGCTGAAGCCGAAAAAAGAGGCGTAATCGCAATTGTCAATGCACATCACGGTGTCGCTACTTTCTACCCTTACATCCTTCATGGAGAATTTCGTGGCATCGCGCACCCTACCTATCTGGTTACAGCGTGCCTTGACATTGCCGAAAAAGAAGTTTTTCACAGGTATTTCCGGAAGTCCCGACACATCCACCAATGTGCTGCATCCGGTTATCTCCACATCGTGAATGGATATATTGGCAAACCACGGCGTAAGCGGCGTTACCGCACGGGCTGGATAGCGCTGTGCCAACTCGCCTACCCAACGGGCAGAGCACTCGTTCCACATAGACATTTTCTACAAATCCTCCTCGCGGGCGACGGGTCTTGAAACGGAAAGCCTGGTCGGTTCCTTCGAAAACGCAATCGCACATATATACGTTTCTCACCCCACCGGCAATCTCGGTGCCGCACACAATGCCGCCCGCACCCCGCAGTGCTATACTTTTACGTATAACGACATTACGGGTGAGGCGATTCACCTTCAATCCGTCTTCGCCCCGACCCGACTTCATAGTGTAGCAATCATCCTGACAATCAAGCGAGCAATATTCTATCAACACATCACTGCTCGAATCAATATCAATGCCATCGGTACGTCCGTGCCCGAAGCTGTTCACCGTAACACCGCGGATGACAACGTGCTCGCAATATTGCGGTACGATATTCCAATACAGACCTTGTTCGAATGTGACACCTTCTAGGAACACGTTTTTACAATGGATGGGAGCAAACGTCTTAGTTAGAAAAACACCTTTACCCTCTTTTCCATTGTAAATGCGCCCGGCAAGCGGCTTTTTCATTGCCTCTTCGCTAGACATTCCCTCGTTGCATTTGTATATTTCGCAATCTGTAGACGGACCGATTACTTTTCCCTTTCCGGTCAATGCGATGTTCTCCTGCCCGTTGGCATAGAAACAAGCTCCCAAAGAATATACCTCCACACCCTCATCACGTGTGAAGACAGCCGGGAGATAGTCTGTTATGTAACCGCTGAAATACAGTTCTGTTCCTTCCGAGAGATGCAGGTTCACGTTGCTCTTCAAAGTGATGCGCCCCGTCTGCCATATGCCGGCAGGAATCACTACTGTACCTCCGCCCTGGCAACTTGTCTTGTCAATAGCTTCTTGGATATTTTTAGTGGACATTCCTTCCCGTTCCATACTTACCTGTACAGTACGTTCAGGGAAAACAGGTCGCTGAAATGCAGGCATAGCGAACGGTGCTTCAACAGGTTCTATGGCGTTAGGCATATTTTTCGGTCCAACCTCACCTATTGTCAACAATGCTATACCACAAATGATACTTGTTAATGACATAAACTTACTTCTTTATTTGGTTAATATATTCATTACTCCTCCAACTTTACAGACTCAGGTTCTTGCGGAAACAGCTTAATGCTTCCATTGTATTTCTTACGCACTAACCACACTTCACCTGTAATTCCCGAAGGCACCAATCCATCTGTTGGTTTGGCTATTTCGGGATAAGCATAAGTCAGTCTTTCGGATTCGGGCAATGAAGCATCACCAATCATCCTGTTCATCAATGAGTTTACCACTTCTATTTCCAGCATGTTTTCACCATTTTTCACGAAAGGAGTCAGATCTGCCTCCCACGGGGTACACCAAACAGTTGAGACCTCTTGCCCGTTCAACCAAACTCGCCCTATGGAGTTTAAACTGTCAAAACGAAGGATAATTTCTTCGTTTGCCACAGATTTTCCCAAATCAATTTTTTTACGATACACAGCTGTACCCGAATAGTAGCGAATACCTAAATCAGCATGCTTTATCCAGTCTGTCAATTTATTGAAAATAACCTCACCAGGGCCATCCCATCGAGGATCAAAATACACGTTCCAATCTCCTTTTATAGCCTCCAACCGCTCGTTCTCACGGGTTGATTTCAATGTAAGTTCTTCCTGACTATCATTGGAAGCTACAATGAAGCCCGACTCACCAGGGAGCAATGTGATGGAAATATTTAGCCCTTCCGCTATTGAACGGGCTGGCAACCTATATCGCTTACCATTTACAGGATCCCAATAAGAAGCGTTCAATAAAGAAGTACGCAAAACCACTTCATCTTTAAACTCGCGTTCACTATGATTATTGATAAAATAAACGTCAGCATCCGCTAAACGGCGATGGGAGAAATAGACTTTATCAGTAGGCGTATTACCACTCTTGATACCCATATCGGGACGAATACCCTGTTCCTGCAAAGCCTCAGCCAATGACATTCCCCAGTAAAGTTTACCTTTGCCTACAGTCCGTACACCCGATGTTGTTTCTTTGGTTCCCCATAATTTATTGACTATGGTCTGATACTCTGCTGAATCAGCTTTTTCTTTCAAGGAAATAGAACCTTCAGGACGGCCTGCAAATACGGGCACGCCTTGATCCAATAATTGAGCAATATGGCGTAAAACGGGCAGAGGCATATCGCTGGCATGTTCTACAACCAGCATTTTATAGCTCATACCATCGGGTAATACTATTTCTCCATTGCTTGCAGACATACGGGTAATCAATGCTTCAGCCGTACAAACATCCCAATCATAACCTTCGGGTATTTCGGGAAGACGGTGAGATAATAGTTTCACAGGCGGATTCTGCCCTAAATAGATGCAGAGATCGGCTACGGGCATTCCTTTGCGCATCAATCCGGCACAACGCGCTTGGTAATCCCAGAAAGGACGGCTATACTCCCAATACGTATTATTACGGTTCAAACAATAATGACGTCCACCACCTGTATTACCCGGATATTTATCCAGCCACGGTTGGTAGGACGAAGCGCATATCACAAACTCATTAACCTGTGCCGCATAAGCAAAATCCGCCAGATTCTTCAGTTCCGCCAATGAAGTGCTAAACTTGGCATCTGTATAAGCCTCAGCCGAAGCAATGCGTTTTCCATATACGTGGGCTGCCGAAGAAGCTTCTTTTATATCATAGCTGCCGTGTGTATGTTTAGCCCAGAATTCACCTTGGGGTTTCTGCACACGTCCTTTGGCTTGAAGATTATCGGCAACCAGACTAAGCCCGTTACCTGTTGCCTGGGCAGTAAAGTCGACGCCTTCCTTGCTGCATAGTTTTTGGAGCGTGCCGAAATAATTATCGGAAACTACATCAGCCACCGTACGGCGTAAATCATAAAGGAAAGCATCTGTCTGCGATGGAGAACCCACAATATAGCCCATCATAGCAGGCAGATAGTTGCGTATATCATATCCCTTGCGGCGTTGGAACTCTTGTTCAAATCCCGGTGTCCAGTTCTGCGAACCGGCTTCGTGGCTATCCATGATTACTCCATCGGGCTTTATCCCTATTGCCGAAAGCGTATCAATCATTCGCTTGGCGTAGTTATTCCACTGTACTGTAACGGCTTCTACCGACATCTTGTCACACTCCAATCCTGCCAGATTTTTGCGTCCATGCTTCGAAGGACCACCTGTAGACTCGTGTGCAAAGCGCATAATCACCCAATCGCCTGCCGGAATATCCCATTCCAACTTGCCGCCGGCTGACATCTGCTTGGTGAGATCTACTATCGTGGCAGGGTCTATGAAGTCTTGCTTTTGGTAGGCGGGAGTGAGATCCTTCAAGATATATTCGGAATAAAGGCCTGCACGCTCTTCCCACTGATCCATACGTGCTCGTGATGATAATACAATATTTCCCATCGGCATTTCAGGACGTGAATCGTCCGGCAAACACCAATCATGCAGGTTCAAGCGGAAATAACGGCCCGAAGTTGCAGGAAAAGAGACTGTCTTCTGATCCCAACGCGAAGCAGCAGCCTGATAAATAGGTTTTAAATCACATACCTTTTGATAACTTGCTCCATCATCAGAGACTTCAAGTTGTCCCAAATAAGGCTGCTTCACATAACTCATTCCATAAAATTCTTCTGCCGGTGGTCCCGGTATATTCATGGCTCCCGTACTTGCCTTGCTACGCTTGCCCACCCGATAGCTGATAGAACGAGCAGTGAAAGAGTCGCCAAAGTCCAGTGTGATGTAAACTGGTTTTCCCGGTTGCTGGGCAGGGATGATAGTCATAGACTTCTCATTGCGCAGGAATGATTCGGCTTCAATGCCAGGCAGATTGCATGTGATCTTAGGTTTACGGTCTACATTCGTTTCCCACTTATCAGCCTGTATAGGGAAGGCAAGTACGGCAATATCACTAAACTCGTTTTTCCCCGGTACAGGTAATAATGCCGAGAAATGCTGGTTGCCGCCAACAATCGTATCGCTAGCAGTAAGGCGTTGCATACTCAGCGCTTTAGTAATCCACGGTCCTCCGGCAACATAACCATTAGAGAGATTTATCTCAAACGAAAGCCCCACGCGCTTTGCTTCGGATGCCGAGAAACGCAGCATTTCCCACCACTCTTGCGAAAAGGCATCGAAAGCATTCTCACCTTTGCCATGCACTTGGTCATAGTAGACTACACCACCAACACCGGCACGCTTGTAGGCTTCAAGATCGGCAGTTATTCCTTCGCGGGTAGTCTCAGTTTCACCATGAAACCACCATACTTTGGTGCGAGTAGAGTCAGCAGGATTTGCAAACTCTTCCCATGCTTGCTGCATAGTGGTGGCATCTGCCACAGGACGCGACGGTGAACAAGCACTGATACTGATGATACTGCCTACGAAAGCGATATTCACTAAATTGATAAGTTGTTGCTTTTTCATTGTTCTTTCATTTTATGATTAAAGAAGTGCCTGATTACTGCAGATTCAAAATTATCCATTTCTTAAAGCTTTATCAGTGCCAACATCTATTCCTTTCCAGGCTTTAAGATTTGTCCATTCCATATATGGTTCTGTCCACAATGGATGGTTAGCCGGAAGACCCAATGGTAAAAAAACAGCCATACACATATATACGCTACCCGTATTAATGTATGTTTCAGACATTTCAATCTGACTCCCAACAAGACCGATAGTGAGCCATCCATTCTTATCGAAGTTTTTTAAACCATCAAACTGTCTTTTCATCACTGCTGTTAGTGCGGAACGCACCTGAGCACCTGATAATTTTTTAGGAAGTTTTTCGAATAGAGCTATCTGAGAGAGGGCATGAAATATCCCCATACGATAAACTATAGAACGACCAAGAACCGGATAAGTAGCTTCTGGTGAGATGATCCGTTCCAATTGTTCGGCCAATCTCTGCTGACGAGTGATCTGCTTGTTAAGGACCTCTTCTTTCTCTATTCCATGTTTTTTCAACCCTTGTCACAGCCGCGCCGCAGTTGACGGACACGCCCTTTTTTTTGAGCGCAAGCGCGAGATACTGACTCGCGTCCTTGTCCATATTGAGCAAAAGTCTGTCAAAATACTCTATGACGAAAACCTTTTTGCCAAGCGACGAAAGAAACTCGGCAAATTCAACTCCGATTACTCCGCCGCCCACTATCGCCGCGGACTCGGGGATTTTGTTGCTTCCTTCAAGAAGATAATCGCTGTTTACGCACAGTTCGCTTCCCTCCGCTTTAAGCGCGGTGGGCA
>OGNQ01001699.1_pt1 | contig 13663 bp, 8 predicted proteins | sample 1573481 | NCBI WGS metagenome assembly OGNQ01 (sample SAMEA2581920, study PRJEB24529) | metagenome | biome: Human gut stool | place: China | collected 2011 | reverse complement strand
TATCGGCTGAAAAACAGCCGATAAAATTGTCATGGCGGAAAATAGAATGCTTACTGAGCATGAGGCCGCGCTTCTCGTAGATACATTTGAGAAGGTGAGGGAAGGTGTTGTCTCTCGTGACAAAGCCATTGTAAATCTATCTAAGAGATTACGTAATAGAATGGTATTAGATGGTATTGTTATAAATGAGAAATATCGCAATGTCGCAGGAATGGACTTGCAACTATTGTCATTAGAAAGAAGTGTTGATAGCAACGGAAACCTAGTAGAAGGCAACCATTTATCTCAGATTTTTTGCAAAATATATTTGCTTAGTAGAGATGAAAGAGAAACTTATAACACAATGTTATCAGATGCAAATTTGTTGTATCCAGAAATCCCTGATGAGGAGATATTTCCGGATGCTAACGCAAATGTAGTGCATTCTTACATATCGTATGAGGACGAGCAAATTGACTCTTTTGTAAGTGAAGCAAAAGATGTGGAGTATAATGCGTGTCAAGCATTTATTGTAGAAACGTCAATAGAAAATCCATTATCAAAGTCCAATATAGACACAATTTCGCATGCTTGTAAAATCATAAGCGAGAGTGTAGATGAGGAAGTGTTGACTATACTGGAAAAGAATTTCTCTAAAGGATATCGACTTAACTCGCCAATTGCACGCAAGCGTTTTGCCATGTACTATACAAAGGAATATGGCAAAAATGTAAATATATTTGACGACCAGATGGACTTGAAAATATCAGAATCGGGCATCGTATATAATGGTATTGTGTATGCGCCTAGTAAAATGATAGATGAAACCACCAAACAATCTCTGTTTGATTATATTGAAAATCAGTTTGCTAATGGTATTGTCTGTATATATTATAATGTGCTCTTCGAGCATTTCAGTCAGCAATTTTTAGGGCAGATTATGGTTGATGGTGAGATGTTACGCTACTATCTTGAATTCTATAATATAAAGAATATGTATCACTTTGATGAAGAATATTTTTCACAGGAAATGTCTGCAAATATTGACATTAATCAAGTGGTTATTGATTATGTGAAGGCTCAGGGTGGTTGTGTGACTGAAGACGAGGTTTCTACTGCATTTGAATATTTACCAAGAGAAAAGGTAATTGAGGCATTCTCTAGTAATCGTCAGAAACTTGTACTATCAAGTATGAAGACACGATTTCATATTGATAACTTTCAACTTGAAGAGATTGACAAAATAGTAATTGTTGATTTTCTCTCAAAAGAGATTGCTTCTATGCAATATGTTACATTTTCTGAACTATTTGGCAAAATAGCCGAAATTGCCCCACGCGTAATAGAAAACAATATACAATTCACGCAAACTGGTATTCGTACTGCACTCTCTTGTCTGTTATCGGATAAATTTCACATCATTGGAGGTTTTATCAGTGATTATGATAACTCTGTTAGTGCTTATGATGCTTTTATCAACTTAGGTAGAGGTCGAGAGTCGTTCAATATTAGTGAAGTGGAAGTTATGGCAAACGATTTCAATGTGCCTATTAATTTCGAAGCTTTGGCTGTAAATAATGTTCGTGTATCAGAGGACATCTTTGTTAGTAAAGACTATATTACCTTCGATACAGAATTAGTTGACAAAGCTATATCTCGATTTTGCCAAAATGAATTTATTAGTATTTTGGATGTGAATACTTTTACGGCCTTTCCAGAATGTGGCTATCGTTGGACGCCATATTTGTTGGAAAGTTATTTGTATTCTTACAGTAAAATGTTTATACTGAAGCACAAGGCTTTCAATAAGACCTCCGTTGCTGGAGCTATTGTTCGCAAAACTTCATGTTGTACAGACTATTTGGATATAATGGCATTAGCACTGGCTAATGCTGATATCCCACTTGATGAAAAATCGTCATTAGACTTCCTTGCTCAAAATGGATATATTGAGAGGAGAAGACTAAATACGATTAATGAAGTGATTAGAAAAGCTGAAAAAATGAAATTTAATTAATATGTACTCATATACTTACGATAATGAAACTGGTGGTATCTTGCTGAATAGCTCTCCACAAGCATTCAGCAAAGAACCACGTCCCGTCTACTCAAAAGAGCTAGATATATACGGTTTTGGTGCTTATTGGAATTACGATGAGAATGATGATGCCCCATATATGTGGGCAGAGGCAAACAATTACTACTATAGAGGTAAGCTTGTAGCACAGATAAAGGGTGGCTCATTTTTTACTAAGCCAGAAATTATCATCATCAACGAACCAGAGCCAAATAACAAACCATTAAAGCCTGTTGACGTGAATATGATGGTTCTCAAAAACAAGGTTATAATGGAGAATTTAACGGCTACAACGATTAAGGATGTATTTAATACCTACGCTAAATTTGAGGGTAAAGTTGATGTCTTTCATGTTTCTTTTAGCGGTGGTAAGGATAGTGTTGTAACTCTAGATATAGTTCAGCGAGCCTTGCCTCATAATAAATTTGTCGTAATTTTTGGCGATACGGGTATGGAATTACCAGAGACACACCGTATTGTTGACGAAACAATGGCTAATTGTAAAAAAGATGGTATAGAGTTTTATATTGCAAAATCTCACTTTTTACCATCGGAGTCATGGCGAAAATTCGGTCCACCGACGTCAACTATCCGGTGGTGTTGTAGTGTACACAAAACGACACCACAGCTTCTTTTATTGAAAGATATTCTCGGTAAAAATAACTTTACAGAAATGGCCTTTGTAGGAGTTAGGGCTGATGAAAGCGTAAGAAGAAGCGAATATAGTTATATTTCTTATGGTACCAAACATCGTGGACAATATAGTTGTAATCCTATATTATATTGGAATTCGGCAGAAGTATATCTTTATATTTACTCAAACAGAGACAGACTACAATTAAATGAGGTTTATAAAAGAGGAAATACTAGAGCTGGATGTTTGGTTTGTCCTATGTCTACTAATAGGAACGATTATCTGAATTTTAGATGTAATCTAGATCAAACCAAAGCATTGACTGATATGATATTTGACTTAAACTGTAGTGAAAAAGACGGCACTCCAGAGAAAGTCAGCTATGTAGAAAACAACGGTTGGAAGGCAAGAAAAAATGGACGTGACCTTAAAATTGCTTTAAAGGATTATGACGAAGTCGTTATAGGCAAGAATCTGTCGATAACATTTAAAAATCACGATAACTCGTGGAAACAATGGTTAAAAACACTTGGTCAGATATTGCCGACTGACAATACTAACGAGATCCGAATCATCAACAAAGGAGAAGTTAAAATCATAAGAGTAATTGAACTTGAAAATAATTATATAACAATATTAGTCTCAAACGAAGCTACTACAGGAAATGTGCTTTTTTTAAAGAATCTCCGCAAGATTTTTAGAAAAAGCCATTATTGTGTGGCATGTAAAGTATGTCAAGCGAACTGTAAGTTTGGTAATTTGTCTTTTGATGAAAACGGTAAAGTTTCAATTTCCGACAATTGTACAAGATGTGGTCAATGTTTAGACATTGACACTGGTTGTTTGGTATACAAATCATTGTGGCTATCAAAAGGTTTAGGTAACATGGATAAAAAAAGAACATTGGACTGCTATGCAGCGCATGGTCCAAAAATGGAGTGGTTCCAGGAATTTGTCAAACTTAGAGACGACTTTAACAAAAACAACAGTCTGGGTAGTGCCCAAAAACCGATGTTCAATCGCTTTCTGAAAGATGCAGGCATTATTGATGATAAATGCAACAGGACCATTTTGGGCGAGAAACTAGTTAATTCTGAGTTGCAAGACCTTTCTATATGGGGCTTAATGCTCATTAACTTAAGTTATACACCACAGGTAGGGTGGTTCGTAAAAACATTTGAGTTTGACTCCGTAATTTCGAGGACTCAAATTGTTTCCCTTTTGTCGAACATGGAGGATATCAAAGAAAGTGCGCTCAAGGCAATACCTCCCACTCTTAAGCGAATTTCAGCTTTGCCTTTAGGTAAGATTGGTTTCGGAACCAGCGATAAAGCTTCTAAAGACTTAGGCGGTTTGTCTTTCTATCGTACTGCTTGGCAAGATGCCGATTCAAAAGTTATCTTGTATGCCTTATACAAATTTGCAGAAGCTTGTGGAGAATATTATCAGTTTACCCTGACCCGATTAATGGATACAACAATTGAGAGTGATGGCGTTAGTCCTGTTCAGATATTCGGATTGGACAGAGAAACGATGGTTGGTCTGCTCAAAGGTCTTGCAACCAACTATCCAGAATTCATTTCAGTGACTTTTACTTTAGATCTTGACAACATCAACTTGCGTCAAGATAAGACTGCAGCAGACATACTTGACTTGTTCTAATATATAAGTTCTATGGACAATAAATATAAAGACTACTTTGACATTATATTTGCAGATGAGCCTACAGGCAATCTTGACGCAGGCAGTGCAAAGACAGTTGCAGAAATGTTATCAAAAGCAAGCCAGAACTTTGGAAGAAGTTCTATCCTCACGAAACTTTTATCAAACTGATAAAGGACATCGTGAGTGTGCTTAATCGTCAGCAAAAGCAGAATATATGGGTGGAGGGAGCATATGGCACAGGAAAGTCACATGCTGTCCTCACTTTGAAGCATCTTCTTGACTCTACAGAACAAGAGACAAAAGAATATTTTGAGACATTCAACCTTGATCAGGACTTGTTGAAGAAGTTTCTGTGCGTAAAGAGTGAAGGCAAGATTATCACGGTTCATCGCTATGCCTCATCAAGCATCAAAGGTGATAATGACTTGTTCATTGCTATCCAGGAGAGTATTGAACAGGCATTGCGTGATGCGGGCATTGATAATGCCGCACATGGAGCGATGAAAGATGCGGTTGTTAAGTATCTGAGCGATGAGTACAACAAGCAATATTTCAATGGACTAGTAACGGGCCCTTATGCAAGCCTTTTTGGTGGTAGCGACGCAGATAAGATTATAAAAGATCTTCAAGAGTACACAGAGGATGCTCTACGAGAGCTCATGCGCAAGATATTTAAGGTAGCCAATGAACGCCAAATAAGGGCATTTACTTTGGATGATAAGGGACTATGTGAATGGATTCGTGAAACCATTAGACAAAATAAACTCAATGCAATTGTGTTCATTTGGGATGAGTTCACAGAATACTTTCAAAACAACATGACAGCACTCACTGGCTTCCAAACCATGCTGGAACTCAGCGAGACAGAACATTTCTGTTTCATACCCGTAACGCACAAGAGCGAGGCACTCTTCAGTGCACAAGATACGATGAAGAACAAGATTCTTGGTCGTTTCGTGCGCCCCCGTTGTGTTATAGAACTTCCTGAAAACATGGCATTCCAATTGATGGGAGCCGCTATGCAGAAGAACAGCGATCCTGTCATATATCAGGAGTGGACAGAGGAGATTCTTCCCGACCTATGCGACCGTACGGTAAATTCACGTGTGATTGTCGGCAAACAGACCAAACTGAATGATGAGCAGATGAGGGGAATACTACCTATTCATCCTTATGCTGCAAGTTTATTAAAACACATCTCTACGTCATTCGACTCAAACCAGCGTTCAATGTTCGATTTTATCAAGAACGACCGTGGTGATGACACCCATGCTTTTCAATGGTTTATTAAAAATTGTGGTCCACTTGATGACAATCCATTGTTGACCATTGACATGCTTTGGAACTTCTTCTATGACATGGGTAAAGAGTCTCTTGCACTGAGTATCCGTCAGATACTAGACAACTATCCACGCCTAAGCCGTGCGAATCTGCTTGAGGATGAAAAGAGAGTTCTAAAAGCAGTTCTCTTGTTCCAGGCTATATCGTTTGAGGTTCGAGATAGTGTAGATTTGTTCTTGGCAAACGAGAAAAATCTGAATAGTGCATTTGAAGGTTCAGACCTTGAAGGTAAGGCTTCACACATTGCGGAGAAACTTGTAAGAGATAAGATTCTCTATAAGAAGATTGTTGGCAAGAACGATGTGTATTCTGTGTTGATTGGTGAGATGTCCGAGGATCAGATAGAAAAGCACAAGAAAAAATATCTGACCAAGACAACCTCCTCGTTGATAACAGATGGTGCTTTGGACGAGGCTATAGAATTGCCAGCAGCATTAAAATTGCGCTATAAGTTAGTATATGCCGGTATTACTGATTTTGAACAAACAACCAAGAAATGCATGAACGAGGCTGAAAGAGATGGAAAACATCTCTATGGTGTCGTTACATTCGCCAAAGATTCGTCTGAACGATTGGCTCTTAGCCAGAAAATAACCACAAAGCTAAACGAAAATCCGGATACGCCTGTTATCTTCATCGACTGTAGTAAGACTCTGCTTGGTGAGGAACAATTCGCAGAATGGGTAGAGTTTAAGGCCAAGGCTGATTACCACTCTGGTAAAGACAAAGATCAGTCTACACAGAACTCTAACTATGCCAACGATGTTCTGAAGAACTGGCGTAAGAACATCAAGGATGGAGAATTTGTCTATTATTCGAAGGTACGTCTCAATGGAGAAACACTGGCAACAGAGGATGCTCTGATGGACGAGCTATGTGCCTATAATAGAAAGATTTTCACCAATGGTCTTGAGTGTTATAACGTCATAGCTAACATGTGGACTCTTAATGCAGCCCGTCAGGGCGCAGAATGTGGTTTGAAAGAAGAAATTGCAGGAACCTTCAGATCTTCCAATCCTAACACCAAGTTGGAGGTTGCACTTAATGGTGCATGGAAAGTACAGGATTATTGGACATCAAGCCCTTCGCTCAACATCTCTGCCATAAAGGCAAGATTGGAAGAGTTGATGAGAACCAAATTAAGACGGGATGGTAGAATCTCTATCAGAACGATCTTTGAGACTCTGTCAGAAGCCCCCTATGGATTTATGCCATGCAATCTTTCTGCCTTTATTCTTGGTTTCTTGCTGAAAGAATATTGTGGCGGTAAATACACTTGGAGTGACGATACGACTAGTGATGAACTTACTGTTGACAAGATGAAGGAGATGATTCATGAGATTCTCCAACAAGAAAAGACCCCAAACCCACGTTATCGTGACAAGTATATTGTTACGATGCCACAAGAGGTGAAGGCATTCATTGACATTACTTCAAAAGCATTTGGTATATCAAAGTCGCAATGTACCTCCGTAGAAGCTGCAAGGGAAAGAGTGCGTGCCAAAATGCGTGAACTTTCGTTCCCTATTTGGACACTTGACTATATTATCGAGGGTGAATCAATTGATACAGATGTAGAGGTGGTCAAACGTCTTGTTGAGCTTTATGGTTTCCTTGCAAACAATGTGAAGGAAGAGACTGACATGTCAGAAAATGATATCGCAATTGAGATTGGCAAGATTAGTTTAAAGAATGCGTCTGCTATATCAGATCTTGAGAAGTTGTTCACGGCAGAGAAATGTCAAATAGGCATCAAGGCCTTCCTTGATGTATATAAGGATGGAGAGTTGATTAAGCTTGCGAATGCAGTTAATGATGGTAACCAGTATATTAATGTGCTTCGCAGTAAGTTCGCTGTTGATGCAGCTAATTGGGTATGGCGTAAGGGAACGGCAGAAGCTGTGATTGACTCAGTTATCTTGGAGTACCAAATTATCGAAGAAAGCAACAAATGTGTTGGTACTAGCAAGTCGTATAAAGATGCACTTCGCGCATGGAGTGGCAAGGCAAATAACATGCGTCTGTCTTTCAGTGCAATCAAGAACGATGTTGATGACCTGGATGTGTTATTGGGATACATCTATGAGATTTGTACAACAGACCAGCTCCAAGAACAGCACAAGCAAGCCTTCTTAGATAGAATGAAGATTTTTGGTGCAAAATTCGTAGATTTTTACAACAATCGTCAGAACGACGTGTTTAAGAAAGTTTGCGATTTCGAATTGACCGGCCTTAGCGATGCTGACAAAGACAAAGTGTATGGAGCTATGCCTATGGGCTGCTTCACCAAGGATAAAGTCGGTTACAGTAACTTAGTAGCCCAAATGGTAGAAGAACAGAAGAAGGGATTAAACTCTATGAAGCTCAGAAACATTTGGCGAGAAAAGACAAATACGTCAAGTCCGTACCAATGGTCTGAGCAATTCTCGATGCCTATTTTTGCAATGTTGGCTGAACAGGAAGTGACTGTATGTCGTAAGATTTTCGCAACAATCAATTCAAACAAAGCAGATGCAAAGGATATTTCCGATGCCATCACATATCTTGAGAATGCGAAATTCTTTGACTTCTTGAATGATGCCTCACAACGTGATAAGATGTTTGTTAAAAACATTATTCGTGATAATGCGGTCATGCTATCAAACATTGCTGAGGTAAAGGATTATTTGCGAAGTCACGTGACTGATGTACCATACTATTGGTTTGGCTCACCATCTGTTCAATCAACCTTAAATAAAATGGCCGAGGCTAAGTATAACAAAGATGGATACGAAATCGCCTTCCAGAAGATTGACCAGATGAGTGCCGAGGATGTAAAGAAATACCTCAAAGACCTTATCAAGAACAACAAGAACGTAGGTGTAGAAATAATTAAAAACAATTAAAGCCTATGACTCGCGAGGAAGTTTGCACTAAAATAGACAAATATTTAAGTAACGATTGCCACCAACCGATAATGGTTGATGTGGCTGCCACTACTGAATTGTGTCAGTTGGAAAGCCATTACAATGTTGGTCATTTATTTCTAAAGGCCAGTAAGTTTGTCAATGATGGCGGTTTTTTGATGATGGATCAACTAAAGAATGAAGTTCAGACCCAACATGGTGTTGTTTTCTTAACAGAAATATCAACTTATTTGAAACTTCATGGAGAAAATGAACTGAAGTCACAGTTGCGTGCTCTATTGGATATACAGTTAGAGGGGAAATTGATTATTATTACACATGCATGCCAAAAGTTCATGAAAAAGTTCGACCGTCGATTGTTCGACACGAATAGAATCATGTTTATTGGTGTATCGGATGATGCCAATCTTTCAAAGATATTCTTCATCTCTAAGCGTATTCCACTCAATTATGATTTGATAGAGGCACCTTTCGCTCATTCTTTACGCGAACTTCCTGCTATGTTGGAGAAACACGACATCAAAGACATATTTGTTATAACGGAATTGAAAAAGGGTGATTTTCCCAATACGTTGTTAGATATTCGTGAGGTGTCTTCATCGCATGAGGCACTTGTTAACTTCTACACGGAGCTGATGAACTTGAACAAGTCTTTCGGAACAGAAGAGCAGTGGACTGAACTGTTGAGAATTCTGCAGCATGAGAATTATGAATGGAGTGCTATTGAGAAAAATCCCGACCTCCTAAAAATGGTTTTGTCCAAGGGTACGGCTTCTACTCAGAACGCTTTCGTTGAGTGGATAAAATTTATAATCAAAAAACTTCATGGTGCAAAAGGCAATGAATATCTTACAGCAGTTATTGCAAAATCCAATACGGTAGAAGAATATAAGACTTGGCTCTATGACTATCTTTTAGAAATAGAGGTTAACGATGGAACATTCCAGCAGTACTACAAAGAGCGTAAGGAGTTGTTGTCAAGCTACGAGATGGATTCCAATTTCATAATATCGTATTGTAAAAAAGTGACTGCAAAGGAATCGCAGGCACTCTATTACTTGACAGACAACACCAAGATAGAAAAAGAAACCATCATAAAGAGTATTAGTAGCTTTGTCGCAGGACATAGCCGGGAAGAGTTAGAAGATGTGTTGAAGAAGGTCTATCCAGCCCTTGCCGAATATCTTTCCCCATACAATTATAGTCAGTTTAGTGAGTATTTTGACCAATATAAATATTCAAAGGTCACAAATACGATGACTCCACGTTTCATTCAGCTGGCAGAACAGGAAGTTTCAGAAAAACGCTTTCTTGACATGCCTCCAAGAGCAAAGGTAATAGACAAGATGGAGAAGAAAAAATCACATCTCTATTTTGTTGATGCTCTAGGTGTTGAATTTCTTGCTTACATACAAGAACAATGTTACAAGCGCGGACTGGACTTCTCTGCTAAAATCGGTTATTGTAATTTACCATCTATCACATCGATGAACAAAGAGTTTGTTGATGAATTTAGCTCATGTACAAGCATTAAAAGCCTTGACGAACTAAAGCATGATGGTCAATTCGACTATAATTACGAAAAGGTAAAGCAACCAATCCATTTAGTAGAAGAACTTGCCATCATTGACGAAGTAATATCTAGAATAGACAGTGACTTACAGCAAGGTAGTCTTGAACAGGTTTCCATAGTTTCTGACCATGGCTCAAGTCGAATGGCAGTAATTGCAGAATCAGAAAATAAATGGGAAATGTCAGAAAAAGGTCAACATTCAGGACGTTGTTGCCCTAAGTCGGATCTTGATATTAAGCCTGATTGCGCAATTGAAGAAAACGATTTCTACATTCTATTGAACTATGATAGATTCAAGGGCGGTCGTAAGGCTAACGTGGAAGTTCATGGAGGAGCCTCTTTGGAAGAGGTTCTTGTGCCTATAATAGAAATAACAAAGCGTGGTCAAGCTATAGAATGCAAATTAGATAATACCTCGAAGGTCGTAACCTCAAGTTTTAAGAAAATTGCGAAGATTAGGATATACTTGAGTAAGACTCTGGATGATGTTTCTATTTTAGTAGATGGCAAATACTATTACAGTGCCCAATTGGTGGATGGTCAACAGTATCTCTATGAGATAGCTTTACCCGATATCAAGAAAGCAGGCATGCATACTTTCGATGTTCTTGTCGGCGAGTCATTCGCAGCAAAAGGCATGTCGTTTGAGATGAAAAAAGAAGGTGCTAACGAACGTAAGTTATTTTAAACAATTTAAATCATGCAAGATAAACTAAGGGAGTATTTTGAAGACATGGTGGTGTATAAGGATTTGAAAGAAAGCAATTTCTTTAAGTCCTTAAGCCTACCTGCATTCCTCCGTGACTGGCTTCTCAAAATGTTTGAGGATGAAGATGGTCATTTTGATGTTACAGAAATGACAGACTTCATACATCAATACATTCCCTCGAAAGTTCAGTGGACTGGTATCAAAAATAGAATAGTGAAAGAAAATGAGACAGTAAAACTTCTTACTAGGATTTCAATTGATATTGATATCAAAACACAAGATGTTACATTTTCTCTTCCTGATTTCGGTCTTAATAATAAAGAGACTTTGATAGAGGATAGAGTTTGGGATGAGTGTAAGGACGAGCTTGTAAAAGCAAAGGAAAATTGGGGAATTATAGAATTAGGTTATCGCTATCCAGAAGGCAAAATGCCTGGTAAAATCAAATTGATATCATTTGCCAATTTTTGTCCCTACGAAATAGACCTTGACTTTTACAAAGATGTTCGTCGTAATTTCTCTGTCCAAGAATGGATTGATGTTATCTTGGGTGCTATCGACTACAATGCAGATGGATATGAAACAGAAGCTCAAAAATTAGCTATGCTAACCCGTCTTCTGCCATTTGTAGAAAAAAGAGTAAACCTCATAGAACTTGCACCAAAGGGTACAGGGAAATCCTATGTGTTTGGCGGTATAAGTCGCTATGGATATCTTTGTGGTGGCAAGATGACACGTGCCAAGTTGTTTTACGATTTGGCTCGAAGGGAAGAGGGACTTGTGTTTTATCATGATTATATAGCTTTCGATGAAATCTCCAAAGTAGAGTTCGATAATCCCAATGAGATGGTACAAACACTGCTTGGATATATGGAGCAAGGAACAGTTAAGATAGGTGACAAGAATGACGTAGCAGAAGCAGGGGTTGTAATGCTGGGAAATATAGACCAAGAGGACATGGATGAGTGGAAGAATATGTTTGCAGGGTTGCCATCTTTCTTAAAGAATAATAGTGCCTTAATTGACCGTATTCATGGTTTTGTTAAAGGTTGGGATATCCCTCGTATGAACGAGGGATTGAAAATTTGTGGCTGGGCACTAAACAGTGAGTATTTCACATCTATTATGCACATGCTGCGAGATGATGTTTCATATCGTGCCATTGTAGACCGTTTGGTTGATTATCCAGCCGATTCGGATACACGAAACACTGAAGCTGTAAAGCGTATTGCAACTGCATACCTCAAACTGTTATTCCCTCATGTTAGAACCGCTGAAGATGTTAAGCCTCGTGAATTTAATCAATATTGTTTGCGTCCCGCTTTCAGAATGCGAGAAATTGTTCTAAGACAAATGGGTATGCTTGACGTTGAATACAAGGGAAAAGAAATGCCTAAATTTTCCATAAATCCTGTCGGTGATGAGAACTAAGGAATGTTTAGCTTGCGGTAAGAGACCGCTAGACAAAGACACCATTGGTATCAATAAAAAGCTACTTGGTGAAGATATTGAGAATTATTATTGTATGGACTGTTTGGCTGATTACTTAGGTTGCACGGTACAAGATATTCTTGATAAGATAGAAGAATTTAAAGAAGAAGGTTGTAAATTATTTAGTTGAATAAATGAAAAGACTCATTTATGCAGATAATGCGGCTACGACCAAAATGAGTCAAGCTGCGTGTGAGGCAATGATGCGATTTCAGTTGACTGATTTCGCCAATGTCTCACAGCCTTATTCTTTTGCTCGTAGTGCTAAAAAAGCATTAAAAGAGGCGCGAGAAACCATAGCAAGATGTATTAATGCTTCTCCTAATGAGATTTTTTTTACTTCATGCGGAACGGAAAGTGATAATTGGGTTATTAAGGGATGTAAGTGTAGTAGAATATATACCTCACTAATAGAACATCATGCTATATTGAATGCTTGTATAGATGTTGCTTCTGCTGGGAAAGAAGTTTTTTATATACCTGTTAATAATACAGGTATGATTGATTTTCAAACTCTAGATAATTTACTTTCTGAAAAATCGTTGGTTTCTATAATGATGGCAAACAACGAAATTGGTACAATACAGCCAATAAAGCAACTTGCAAGAATTGTACACGCTCATAATTCCTTATTTCACACAGATGCAGTTCAAGCTGTTGGACATATTCCTGTTGATGTACGAGACCTAGATGTTGATTTTTTATCTGCTTCAGCTCACAAATTTAATGGTCCAAAAGGTATTGGCTTTTTGTATATAAAAGAAGGGCTTAAAATTAATCCGTTAATATCAGGTGGCGCACAAGAAAACTCTTTGCGAGCAGGTACAGAAAACATTGCGTCAATAGTGGCAATGGCAATAGCGTTAGAAGAGAATACATCTCAGTTAGAAGATAATATGACATATATTCAAGGCTTAGAAAATGCTCTTATACAAAAGTTATTATCATTGAATGTTGTATTTCATAAGAATGGTGCTGAAGTAAAAATCCCAGGAAATGTAAGTTTATCCTTTAATGGATTTAGTGGCGAGTCGTTATTGCATCGTCTAGATTTACTTGGAATATGTGTGGCAACAGGGTCTGCATGTGATAGTAGGAATACTCAGATTTCTCATGTTTTGAAAGCTATACAGTTGAATGAGTCATTAGCCAAAGGTACTATACGCATCTCGTTAGGTAAAGACAATACTTATGATGATGTAAATAGAATTGCAGAAGTATTAGCTAGTGTTGTAAAATAAACACATAGCGAAAAAGTAAATTTGGGCAAAGCGTAGCGAATTAGCTG
>OGNQ01001691.1_pt1 | contig 13746 bp, 9 predicted proteins | sample 1573481 | NCBI WGS metagenome assembly OGNQ01 (sample SAMEA2581920, study PRJEB24529) | metagenome | biome: Human gut stool | place: China | collected 2011 | reverse complement strand
AAACGTGGCGTTGACAAACTGATAGACGCTATCGGACATAGCGCGGAACCGCAAACTAAAAACACTGAAACACCTCAACCGCAAAACCACATGGGCAACGACACTGAGTGCGGTCTGACCGAACAAGCCATTACGCTTATGGACGAACTGTGCGACATGCGCTATAATATGCTTGACCGCACGCCCGAAGTGCAACGGTGCGACCAGGCGGGCAAAGGGCTTGTGCTCGTGAGCAAACTGGTACGTAACACCATGGTGATCGCACCATTCAACGGCGCAGAAAATGATGATGTCCGGATATTGTGGTGCTCTATGAGATTTGCCGCTAACGCGGAGAACATAAGGACATAAGTCCATGCCCGTATGTCTTGAAACTCTTCTGTTCTTATGTCCTTATGTTCTCCGCGTTAGCGGCAGATTTCATAACTTACAAACAAAGAAACGGCACTATATCCTAACTTCAGTACTTTTCTGCGCCATCACATTGCACCTCAGCAGAGCAAAGTGAAAAAATCATGTTTTTCACTTTGTTCTGCATTCGGTTTGCACTAACTCTTCATTCGTCAAGTTAGGCTGCGGTTCGGAACTGAAAATGAAAGTTTTGAAACTTTCATTTTGCACTTCGCTCACCTTGCACTAACTTTGCATCAATAATACTACAAAGAATAAAGATGGAATATAATTTCAGAGACATTGAACAGAAGTGGCAAAAGACTTGGGCCGCTGAAAAGACATACCATGTGGAGATAGATGAGCAAAAAAATAAGTTTTATGTGCTCAATATGTTTCCCTATCCTTCAGGCGCCGGCCTTCACGTAGGTCACCCTCTGGGTTACATCGCATCAGACATCTATGCACGCTATAAGCGCCAATGTGGCTACAATGTGCTTAACCCAATGGGGTATGATGCCTATGGTCTGCCTGCTGAACAATATGCCATTCAAACAGGACAACACCCGGCTGTAACAACCGAGACAAACATCAAACGCTATCGCGAACAGCTGGACAAAATAGGTTTCTCGTTTGACTGGGACCGCGAGGTGCGTACCTGTGACCCTAAATACTACCACTGGACACAGTGGGCCTTTGAGCAGATGTTTAACCACTTCTACTGCAAAAAGTGCGAGAAGGCACAGCCTATAAGCAAACTTATCAAGAAGTTTGAAACTGAGGGCAGCGCCTGCACCGCACACCTGGCACAGAGCGAGGAGCTGCACTTTACTGCCGACGAATGGAAGCAGATGAGCGAGGTGGAGAAGCAACAGGTGCTGATGAACTACCGCATTGCTTACCTCGGCGAAACAATGGTGAACTGGTGTCCGAAACTCGGCACCGTGCTGGCCAACGACGAGGTGGTGGACGGCGTGAGCGAACGCGGCGGCTACCCTGTGGTGCAGAAGAAAATGAAGCAGTGGTGCCTGCGTGTGTCGGCATACGCACAGCGCTTGCTCGATGGCCTTGATAAAATAGACTGGACAGACTCGCTCAAGGAGACACAACGCAACTGGATTGGTCGTAGCGAGGGTACCGAAATGCAATTCTCGGTAAAGGACAGCGATGTGAAGTTCACGATCTTTACCACACGTGCCGACACTATTTTTGGCGTAACCTTCATGGTGCTGGCTCCTGAGAGCGAACTCGTGCAGCAGCTCACCACCGAAGCGCAAAAGGCTGAGGTGAATGCCTATCTTGATGCTACCAAAAAGCGTACAGAGCGTGAACGCATTGCCGACCGCCGTGTGACGGGTGTGTTTACGGGCGCTTATGCCATCAACCCCTTTACGGGCGACGAAATACCTGTGTGGGTGAGCGACTATGTGCTGGCTGGTTATGGCACAGGTGCCATTATGGCCGTGCCTGCCCATGACTCGCGCGACTATGCCTTTGCACGCCACTTTGATTTGCCCATCGTGCCGCTTATTGAGGGTGCCGATGTGAGCGAAGAGAGCTTTGACGCCAAGGAAGGCACCGTGATGAACTCGTCTGCCGATGGCAAGCAAACGCTTAATGGCTTCACACTCAATGGTTTGAGCGTGAAGGAGGCTATTGCTGCCACTAAGAAATTTGTAACCGAAAACAACTTGGGTCGCGTTAAGGTGAACTTCCGTTTGCGCGACGCCATCTTCTCGCGTCAGCGCTATTGGGGCGAACCGTTCCCCGTATATTATAAGGACGGTATGCCGCAGATGGTGCCCGAAGCGTGTCTGCCGCTCGAATTGCCCGAGGTGACCAAATTCTTGCCTACCGAAACTGGTGAACCGCCCCTTGGCAACGCCACCCGTTGGGCTTGGGACACTGAGGCCAACTGTGTGACCGACAACAGCCGCATTGACAATAAGACGGTATTCCCCCTCGAACTCTCAACCATGCCAGGCTTTGCCGGTTCGTCGGCTTACTACCTGCGCTATATGGACCCCACCAACGATACGGCGCTCGTGGGCAAGCAGGCTGATGAATATTGGCAGAATGTGGACCTGTATATCGGTGGTTCGGAACACGCTACGGGACACTTGATTTACAGCCGTTTCTGGAACAAGTTCCTCTTCGACCTTGGCGTATCGTGCAAGGACGAGCCATTCCAAAAGCTTGTTAACCAGGGCATGATACAGGGCCGTTCCAACTTTGTGTACCGCATAAAGGATACCAACACCTTTGTAAGCCTTGGACTGAAGGACCAGTACGACACCACGCCGATACACGTGGACGTGAACATTGTGCACAACGATGTGCTCGATGTGGAGGCCTTCAAGCAGTGGCGTCCCGAATATGCCACAGCAGAGTTTGTGCTCGAAGATGGCAAATATGTGTGCGGTTGGGCTATTGAAAAGATGTCGAAGTCGATGTACAATGTGGTCAACCCCGACATGATTGTAGAGAAGTATGGTGCCGACACCCTGCGTCTGTACGAAATGTTCCTTGGCCCCATCAACCAAAGCAAGCCTTGGGACTCAAACGGCATTGACGGCTGTTTCCGTTTCTTGCGCAAAACTTGGAACCTCTTCTATCCCAAGAATGGCGAATGGGCGGTGACCGATGCCGAACCTACCAAGGATAGTCTGAAAACACTGCACAAACTCATCAAAAAGGTGAGCGAGGACATTGAGGTGTTCTCATACAACACGTCTATCCCCGCCTTTATGATAGCCGTGGGCGAACTGGCCCAGCAAAAGTGCACCAGCCGTGCCGTGCTCGAGCAGGTAGTGGCACTCCTTGCCCCGTTTGCCCCCCACATTGCTGAGGAACTGTGGCACACCCTTGGCCACACCACCACGGTGTGCGATGCCGAGTGGCCCAAGTATGACGAGCAGTATTTGAAGGAGGACACTCAAACCCTCTCTATCTCATTCAATGGCAAGACACGCTTCACGCTCGACTTCCCTGCCGACGCCACCAAAGAGGCCATTCAAGAGGCAGCCCTGACATCAGAGCAGGCTCAAAAGCACCTCGAAGGCAAACAAGTGGTGAAGGTGATTGTGGTGCCCGGTCGCATTGTAAACATTGTAGTGAAGTAACACCCTCAACTCATGCGCCGGCGGCATGCTGCCGGCGCATGATAAGTAGGTATTCAAAATTAGTTTATATAATCATGTTCAGAATTAGTCGATATGCCTTGGCGCACTCTTTCGCCCATAAACATAGGTTTCATCGGTCACGTAGCCCGCTACGCTCCCCCTTCAACCTATGTTTCTGAACGAAATACTGCACCAATTCATATCAACTAATTTTGAACACCTACTTAAAATACCTTTTACAACATTGGTTACCAAATTCAAAACGACGATTGCGCAGGACATTCGCGACTACGTAATCATCACCATTGGCTTGATAATGTATGCCATGGGGTTCACTTGTTTCCAACTGCCTTACGAAATCACCACAGGTGGTTTGGCCGGTGCGGCAGCAGTGATATTCTATGCCACGGAGTTCCCCGTGCAATACACCTTTTTTGCTGTCAATATTCTGTTGTTGTGCGTGGCCGTCAAGGTGTTGGGTTGGCGTTTTTGCCTTAAAACCATCTACGCTGTGTTCATGCTCACCTTCTTATTGGGCATTGTGCAGGAAATCATGATACATCTTGGTCAGACGCACCCCGACATGTTTCCCGACATCAACCCGCGCAGCCATCTGCCACAGGTAGTGCAAGGCAATGCCTTCATGTCGTGCATTTTGGGTGCAGCCATTGAGGGCGTGGGCATAGGTTTTGTATTTCTGCACAACGGCTCAACCGGCGGCACCGATATCATAGCCTCTATTATCAACAAGTACAAGGACGTGACGCTGGGACAGATGATGATGCTTTGCGACATCATTATCATTACCACCGCTTTCTTCCTGCCCGATGGCGATGTGGACAAGTTGCTCTACGGCTACTGCACGCTCATCATTGTCAACCTCATGCTCGACTATGTGGTTGACCGGGGCCGCCAGTCGGTTCAGTTCTTAATATTCTCGCGTAAATACGACGACATTGCAGCGGCCATTAGTGCCACACACCGCGGTGTGACGGTGCTCGATGGTCAGGGCTGGTATACCAAGGAAGAGCGCAAAGTGCTTGTAGTATTGGCCAAGAAACGTGAGAGTACCAATATATTCCGCATCATTCAGAGCATAGACCCCAATGCCTTTGTTTCGCAGTCGAAGGTAATCGGCGTATTTGGCGAGGGCTTTGACCGCATCAAGGTAAAGGCCAAACCTCAGGGCGATAAGGAATAAGGGGCTCAAGTTTCGAATTTGGACGGGAACGGTCTGAAAGGCCAAAAGCACCAAGCCCAGGGCAAGCGAAGCGGCACCCTGGGTAACCGATTTCCGATGGGTTTGCGCCCTGAAAGGGCAAAAGCCTGAAATGAATTCGGGAATGCTTTTGCCCTTTCAGGGCGACAGCCTCAACGAAACCCTACCCAGGGCGTTGCCCTGGGCTAAGTGCTGTTGGCCTTTCAGGCCGTGCGTACATAAATTCGAAACTTGAATAAGGGCTTATATATTTGGGCAATAAAATCATAAAGCACAAATGAACAGCTTGATAATGACATTTGCCGTACTATTAGTAGCCTTGGCCATCTTCACCCTGTGGCTTAATACGCGGAGTGGCAAGAAATGGCTGAAAGAGCTCTAATGCCGACGGGTTGACAGTTTGGCTATGCCTTGAAAGTAGACAAAATAAGAACGAGGCAGCATCATGTATGGCTGTCTGCTTAATATCGTAATATCGCACATCATGCAACAACAAACAGCCTCGTTGGTGTTTGCCACCAACAATGCGCATAAATTGTCTGAGATACGTGCCATCTTTGGCGACAAGCTCAACATACTGTCGCTGGCAGACATCAACTGCCACGACGACATACCCGAAACAGCCGACACGCTTGAGGGCAATGCCCTTATCAAGGCGCGTTGGGTGAAGGAACGTTATGGCTACGACTGCTTTGCCGATGACACTGGGCTGGAAGTGACGGCTCTGGGCGGTGCACCAGGTGTGCACACGGCACGTTATGCCTATCCCGACCGCCACGACCCCGAGGCTAACACCGCCAAACTGCTGGCAGCCTTGTCAAATGCCAACGACCGCACGGCACAGTTCCGCACAGCCATAGCTTTGATACAGAATGGCGAGGAACACGTGTTCGAGGGCGTGGTGCGTGGCGAAATAGCTACCGAAAAGCGCGGTACCGAAGGTTTTGGCTACGACCCCGTGTTCATACCAGAGGACATGGGTAAAACCTTTGCCGAACTGGGTGTGGAGGTGAAAAACCGCATATCACACCGTGCGCGCGCCGTGGCCAAACTTGTTGACTTTTTGAATCGTTAAATAGCAGAGAGAAAGTTGAGGAGAGCGACAAGCACCCTGTGTTTCAGTCTGATGGGCTGAGAGCGCGTGGTGTGGTTTTCTCTCGGGCTTTCTCTCTGACTTTTTTTGCAATACAGACTATTAAGTTATATGAAAATATCACGTCTCATATTATTGGCAGCCATGTTGTCAGCCGCACCGGCAGCCATGCCCGCTGCGGCAAGCAACGACTTGCAGTCGGCATCGCGCTGGAGTTACTATCTGTCGTACCACAATGCCACCCAAACCCTTGCTGTGGGCAATGTGGTGTACACCCTGTTCAACGGCAATTTGCTGGCTTACGATGCCGACACGCAGAGCAGTTACGAAATAGACAAGTTGTCGTGCGGTCTGGTGCGCAAGGGCATTAGCAGCATAGGGTGGTCCGACAGCCAGAAGTGTATTGTGGCCTTGTACGACGACAACAGCGTCGACCTCATCTATCCCGACAAGGGCGATGGGGCGACGGGGCGTTTCAGTGTGTTCAACATACCACAGATAAAGAACTACATTGACGACCAAGTGACAACAAGCCGCATGAATGTGTATGGCGACTGGGCTTGCATTGTGGCCAACAAGGGCGTGATTGTGGTCAACTTGAAAGACCGTACCATACAGGGCTATTACCAGATAGGCTCCGATGTGGCCGACGCCATAGTGGTAAACGGACGGGTGTATGCCGCCAGGAGCAACCAGGTGGTATGCGGTAGCATGACGGTTGGCAACCCCTACAACTACGACGACCCCAACCAATGGAAACCCGTGCTTACCGGACACGTGGTGGGCGGCTTTGTGGGCAGTCAGGCCGGTGTGTATATCATGGAAACCGGCGGCATATATTTGATGCAGGAGGCTGCCGACGGCACACCGAGCTGTACCAAAATATCAAGTATCGAGCATGTATTGGCCGGTTCGGCCAATGGCAAATATGTGCAGTTTATCAGTCCGTTGCATGTGGCCGTGCTTGTCGACACCGACTATGCTACCCAAAAGGTGGTACTCAATGTGACCACCCCCAATGGGCGCACGGTGCCGAGCATCACACGCACTGCTGGCGGCACGCTTTACTTTGCCGAACAGTACGACGGGCTGAATGCCTACAATCTGCCAGCCTCTGAAAAAGGAAGTACCGTGGAACTGCCTGCAGCTGCGGGCAAGGTAGGCGACTTCGGACCGCGCCATAAGGAAAGTTACGACCTAAAAGTGGTGGACGGTGGTTTGTATGTGTCGGGGGGCTTGTTCGGCACCGAGGGCTGCGAGGGCTTTTTGGGCTATTATGACGGGCAGACATGGAGCGACATGGACGAGGACAATGTGACAGCCAGACTGAAGGAAGTGCACAACCGTGCACCATATTATATGTCGATGATAAATATTGACGTCGACCCGGCTGACGCCACCCATGTGCGTGCAGTAAGTTATGGCGCAGGTGTGCTCGACTACAAGGACGGCAAAATTGCCAACATCTATAACTGCAGTACCACCAACGACGTGTTGGCCAGTGCCACATCGAGTGAGGCAACTAAGAATGGTCGTGTACTTGTGGGAGGTGGCACTTTCGACAGCGAAGGCAACTATTGGGTGTGCAACAACCGTTCGCACACCCTGTTGGCCGTACAGACACGTGGCGGCGACTGGCAACCGGTGCCATGTGAGGCACTGGACGGACACAAACGTGCCGAAAAAATATTGTTCGACTCGCGTGGCTGGGCCTGGGTGAGTGTGCGTCTGACCACCAGCTCGCAGACCAGTGGATTGGGGGCTTTCGACTTTGGCGGCACCATCAACAGCACGTCCGACGACCGCTCGGCTTTCCGCCATACAGTGTATAACGAAGACAACGCGCCTTGTGACATTCGCGAGGTGAAAACCATTGCCGAGGACCAGAATGGCCGCATTTGGTTTGGCTGCACCACGGGCGTGTATATGATAGATGACCCCGATGCGTGGTTCTCAGACAATCGCTGCTATGCCGTACAGCCCAAAGTGCCGCGCAACGATGGCACCAACTATGCCGACTACCTGCTCAATGGCGCCAATGTATCGGCCATCGTGGTGGACGGCGGCAACCGCAAGTGGATTGGCACCGTGGGGGCTGGCATCTACCTCGTCAACGAGGACGGCACCGAGGTGCTTGGCCATTGCACGGCGGACGATTCGCCCTTGATATCGAATGTGGTCAACGACATGGCCCTCGACTCAAAAACGGGCAAACTGTACATTGCCACCGAAGATGGACTTTGTGCCTACGACACCGGCGTGACCGAGGCACAGCCCTCTTTGCACAAAAACAACATCAAGGCATATCCCAACCCCGTGCGTCCTGAATACAGCGGCGACCTTACCATCACCGGCCTGACAGAGAATGCTGAGGTAAAAGTGCTGAGCAGTGCGCAGCAGTTAGTAGCCCGTGGCAACAGCGTGGGCGGCTCATGGCAATGGGACTTGTCGCAACAAAACACGGGCAAGCGCGTAGCTCCCGGTGTGTACTACATCATGGTGGCAACAGCCGATGGCAAAACCAGTGTGGCCACCAAGGTGGTGGTGATGTGATGTTAGCAAACAAGTTGACGGGTTAACAAGTTGGCGGGTAAGTTTGTCAAGCTTTTAAAATTCTTACCAGTCTGACTTTGACATAATAATAAGAGTACTGCATACTTACCTGTCAACCCGTTAACCCGTCAACTTGTCAACTTTTCAACTTGTAAACTCGTCAACCCGTATGGAATCGTTTATATCCGACCTTGCGCTCATACTCATCTCGGCAAGCCTTGTGACACTGGTGTTCAAGCGTCTAAAGCAACCATTGGTGTTAGGCTATATTGTGGCTGGCTTTTTAGCAGGGCCACACATGCCTTATACCCCCAGCGTGAGCGATATGAGCAGCATACACACATGGGCCGACATAGGCGTCATATTCTTGATGTTTACGCTCGGCCTAGAGTTTTCGTTCAAAAAAATAGTCAAGATGGGCATCGGCCCCGTCATAGCCTCCTGCAGTGTCATGTTCTGCATGATGAGTGTGGGCAACATGGTGGGCCACCTGTTTGGCTGGGGCAGCATGAACAGTCTGTTCCTTGGCGGCATGCTCGCCATGTCCAGCACCACCATCATTTACAAAGCCTTTGACGACCTCGGGCTGCGGCAGCAAAAGTTTGCGGGCGAGGTGCTCTCCGTACTCATCTTAGAGGACATACTCGGCATATTGCTCATGGTCGTGCTCAGCGCATTAGCCGTGTCGCGCCAGTTTCAGGGTATGGAACTCGTAGGCAGCCTTTTCAAGCTTGGCTTCTTCCTCATACTATGGTTTGTGGTGGGCGTGTACATCATACCCATATTTTTGCGCCGCACCCACCGGTTCTTGAACAAGGAGACACTCCTTGTGGTGAGCATCGGACTCTGCTTCCTGTTAGTCGTCATAGCCGGCAAAGTCGGTTACAGTTCGGCCTTTGGGGCCTTTATGATGGGAAGCATCTTGGCCGAGACGGTAGAGGCCGAAAAGATAGAGCGCGTGGTGTCACCCGTCAAGGACCTCTTTGGAGCCATATTCTTTGTGTCGGTGGGCATGTTGGTCGACCCCGCTGTGCTGGCCGCCTATTGGCTGCCCATAGTGGTGCTGTGCATCGCCATCATTGTGGGGCAGGCCGTGTTTGGCACCACCAGCTTCTTGCTTTCGGGCCAACCCCTTCGCATCGCGGTGCAAGGCGGTTTCTCGTTGGCACAAATCGGTGAGTTCGCCTTTATTATAGCCTCGCTTGGCATATCGCTCGGCGTGACAAGCGACTTCCTTTACCCCGTAGTGGTAGCTGTCAGCATTATCACAACTTTCTTCACCCCCTACATGATAAGGGCCGCTCAGCCTGCATGCCGCCTGCTTGAACGTGTGGTGCCGCAAAATGTGATGCACCGCTTGATGGAACGCGGCACACATGCCGGGGCTCAATCTGCTGTTGCAGCCACCGATGGTGTGTGGAAACGCCTGCTCATGGCTCTGGTCAGCCAGGTGGGGGCCTACCTTACCCTCAGTGTGGCCGTCATACTCATATCCTTCACTGTGTTGCTACCCCTGTGCCGCGGCGCATTAGGCCATTGGCCGGGCAATGTGGCATGCGGCTTGCTCACAGTGTTAGTGGCTTCACCCTTTTTACGCGCCATCGTCATGCGCAAAAATCATTCTGATGAATGGAAACAGTTGCGCCGCCGCAGCCGCATGAACCATGTCGGGCTGTGGGTTACATTTGGTGTGCGATATGCACTGGCCACGGCAGCCATATATTATGTCATCAACTTTCTGTCACCCTTCTGGTGGGTATGGAACACACTCGCCTCGCTACTGATAGTAGCGCTCATCATCGCTTCACGCCACGTCAAGTGGGTCAGCATCAAAATGGAGCGCGTGTTCTTGCAGAATTTGCGCTCGCGCGAGGTGATGGCGCAAACCAATACGGCAGGTGAGCCTGGCTATGCCGGCCGGCTCAACAGCCGCAACATTCACATTGCCGAACTCGAGGTGCCCGAAGACTCCGCTTGGGGCGGGTGCCACCTGCGCCACCTTGGGTTCAGCCATCACGACGGGGTGATGATAGCTGCCATTGTGCGTGGCAGCCACCGCATCAATGTGCCCGATGGCGACACCATGATATTTCCGGGCGACCGCATCGAGGCCATTGGCAGTGACGAAAGTTTGCAGCATTTTCAGCAGCGCATGAACCACGAACTGGCTGTGCTGCCGCAAACCGCAAGCAAATTGTTGCTGCGCCGTCTGCTCGTACGCGAAGGCAGTCCGCTCATAGGCACCGCACTGCGCGACAGCGGCATACGCTCAGAGTATCACTGCATGGCAGTAGGTTTTGAAGACGCCGATGGCAATATCGAACCCGCCACAGCCGAACGCGTCATTGTGCGCCACGATGCCATTTGGGTTGTGGGCGAGGACGATTCGCTGCACACTTTGTTGCACAACATGATGCCGCCAAAGACAGCACAAAATACTAAGTAGGTGGTTCTGAATTATTTTTACATTGAAGGAGACATCTGCACCTCGGGAGCGAGCTTTCAATGTAATAATGACACCTACTGACTGTACAATATAATTTTGAACACCCACTTAAGGAACAATGAAAATAATCATAGCCGGAGCCGGCGCCGTGGGCACACACCTGGCCAAGCTCCTGTCGCGTGAAAACCACGACATCACACTCATGGACGAGTCGCCCGAAAAGCTGGAGGACATCTCGTCCAACCTCGACATTCTCACCCTGCCGCTTCCACCATCGTCCATATCGGCACTGCAAGAGGCTGAGGTGGGAAATGCCGACCTCTTTATTGGCGTCACCCCCGATGAGGCACATAACATGACTGCTTGTATGCTGGCCTCAAAACTTGGTGCTAAAAAGACGGTGGCGCGAGTGGACAACTTTGAGTACACACTGCCGCAGCACCGCGAATTTTTCAAAACGGTGGGCATCGGCTCCATCATCTACCCCGAAATGCTGGCTGGACAGGAAATATTGCACAACATCAAGCGCAGCTGGATACGCCAATGGTGGGAAGTGCAGGACGGCGCCCTCATTCTGCTCGGCGTAAAGGTGCGCTCCAATGCGCAGATACTTGACCAACCGCTCAAAAACCTTTGCGGCCCCGAATCGCCCTATCACATTGTGGCGGTTAAACGTGGCGACGACACCGTCATACCCCATGGCGGCGACTGCTTGCGCGCACTTGATGTGGTTTACTTCATGACCACGCCAAAGTACGTCAACTACATACGCGACATTGCCGGCAAGGAGGAGTACCCCGATGTGTCAAACGTGTTCATCATGGGCGGTGGCAGCACAGCCGTGCATCTGGCCAACGCCATGCCCGACTATATGCACGCCAAAATAATTGAAGCTGATGCCCACCGTGCCCAACGCCTCAACGAGGTGGTGACCAACCGGCATGCCATGATCATACACGGCGACGGACGCGACCTGGCATTGCTCGAGGAGGAAGGCATACGCAAGGCACAAGCCTTCTGCGCGCTGACCGAGAACTCCGAAACCAACATTCTGGCCTGCTTGGCTGCCAAGCGCCTCGGTGTGCGCAAAACGGTGGCCATGGTCGAAAACACCGACTATATAGGCATGGCCGAAAGCCTTGACATTGGTACCATCATCAACAAAAAGACCTTTGCCGCCAGCCACATCTACCAAATGATGCTCAAAGCTGACATCACGTCGGTCAAGAGTTTGACCGTGGCCAACGCCGATGTGGCGGAGTTCAGTGTGTCGGCCGAGGCCAAAATCACCCGCAAACCGGTCAAAGACCTCGAACTGCCGTCGAGCGTCACCCTTGGCGGCCTGGTGCGAGCCGGACATGGCGAACTCATCAACGGTTCAACGCTCATCAAGCCCGGCGACACCGTGGTGGCCTTCTGCCTGAGCGGTGGCATCAAGAAACTCGAAAAATACTTCAAATAACAGACCACTATGGATATAGTAGAAAGATTTCTGAACTACGTCAGCTTCGACACCCAAAGTGCCGAGGACGCTGACACCACGCCAAGCACGGCCAAGCAGCTTAAACTGGCTGAATATCTGCGCGACGAACTCAAGGGCATTGGCATGACCGATGTCGAGATGGACGAGAATGGTTATGTGTATGCCACTCTGCCTGCCAACACCGACAAGGAGGTGCCCACCATTGGCTTTATTTCGCACATGGACACCAGTCCCGATTGCTCGGGGGCTAACATCAAGCCCCGCATTGTCAAGGCCTACGATGGCGGCGACATTGTGCTCGATGCCGAGGCCGGCATCGTAACCTCGCCCGCCAAATTTCCCGAATTGCTCGACCATGTAGGGCAGGACATCATCGTTACCGACGGCCACACCCTGCTCGGTGCCGACGACAAGGCCGGCATAGCCGAGATTGTACAGGCCATGGACTACCTTATCAATCACCCCGAAATCAAGCACGGACGTGTGCGCGTGGGCTTCAACCCCGACGAGGAGATTGGCCTTGGCGCCCACAAGTTTGATGTGAAAAAGTTTGACTGTGCATGGGGCTACACCATGGACGGTGGCGAACTGGGCGAACTTGAATACGAAAACTTTAATGCTGCCAGTGCAAAGGTTGAGGTGCGTGGTGTGAGCGTGCACCCGGGCTATGCCAAGGGCAAAATGATCAATGCCGCACGTGTGGCCGCCGAATTTGCGGCCGAAATGCCCGTGACCGAAACGCCCGAACAGACTGTGGAGTATGAGGGCTTTTACCACCTGCTTGGCATCGAGGGCAATGTGGAGCACGCCACTCTCAGCTACATCATACGCGACCACGACCGCCAGCGCTTCGAGCAGCGCAAAGCTTTTGTGCAAAAGGCTGCCGAGTGGCTCAACGAGCGTTATGGCCAAGGCACGGTGACGGTCACCATCAACGACCAATATTACAACATGCGCGAAAAAATTGAACCCGTGCCCCATGTGGTAAACATTGTGCTCGACGCCATGAAAGCATGCCACATACCCTCAAGAGTGCGTGCCATTCGTGGTGGCACCGATGGTGCACAACTCTCATTCATGGGCTTGCCCTGTCCCAACATCTTTGCCGGCGGGCTCAACTTCCACGGGCCTCACGAGTTCTTGCCTATCCCCTCTATACAGAAGGCGTCAGAACTGGTGGTGAAAATTGTCGAACTGACGGCACAAATGTAGTAACGTGCTGGACTTGACGGATTGAGGCACGTCCCTTTGTCACGTCTATCTGTCCAGCGTCATAAATATATAACTACTATTAAAACGTAATTAGGGGCGGGCTGGTTGAGAGTAATCTCACAGACCCGCCCCTAATCGTACCTTACGAACAGCTTAAATACAAAACGCTACCTCTAATGGGGGCGACGCGTCCCGCGTCGGGAAAATGTCATGTTCATACACCCAATA
>OGNQ01001678.1_pt1 | contig 13877 bp, 17 predicted proteins | sample 1573481 | NCBI WGS metagenome assembly OGNQ01 (sample SAMEA2581920, study PRJEB24529) | metagenome | biome: Human gut stool | place: China | collected 2011 | reverse complement strand
ACTAAAATGCATATCCACATTTTTCCAATAATAGTTTTGCCAACAAAAAAACGCGCCTGCCGAATCGGCAAACGCGTGTGTTTACTGGTGTCCTGGAAGGGAATCGAACCCCCGACCTATCGCTTAGGAGGCGATCGCTCTATCCTACTGAGCTACCAAGACGTAAATGTTCTATTGTTTTCAGAACCCTTTTACTATAACACAAATAGAGAAAGCGTTCAATCACAAATTTTCTGTCATTCCCGGAGGCATACTCCATTCCACCAATACGTCCGTATTGAACCAAAGTCTTGTCAGGCAAATTTTAAAATTATCAAGGTTTTCCAACGGATCCAGTGTTTTAGTAACAAATTGCCGGACCGTATCGCCTTCCTGCACATCCAAAGTCAGCTTTTCATTTAAAAATTTTTCTACTTTGGCTTTTGCTTCAGCAACGGCAGCCTGCTTTGTCAGGAATTCGACCTGCTTCTTCAGGAATTCGACCTGCTTCTTCAGATCCTCAGCCGTCGGTTCCTCTATCGTTTCAGCCTTTTCTTCTGCCGGAGCATCTTCTGGTTTTTTCTTTCTTCCAAAAGCCTCAGCTACCTTTTCAGCAGCCTTGGCAGCAGCGCCTGCTGCGCCCCCGGTCTTTTCCTTCTCGTTTTCCTTCATCCGGAAACCTCCTAATCACCTAATCATTCTTCTTCAATAAAGTATCCAGTCTCTGCTGCATGAACCGCATCATTCCGATGATCCTGCTGTACTGCATCCTCGTAGGCCCCAGGACGGCGACTGAGCCGATAATGCGGCCGCCCGAGGAAAACTGCGCGCGGACAATGGAAAGGTCCGAAAGGGACTTGACCGGATTCTCCGTGCCGATATGAACAGCGATAGGCTGATCCGACGAGGAAAGGAGCATGCTTTCCAGCATATCCCTCTGCTCCAGGAGATTCAGTATATCCTGCATTTTTTCGACATTCTTGAATTCCGGCTGCTCGATCAGCTGCGATGCGCCTCCGGCATATACTTCCTTAGGTGGCTGAAGCGTTTTCTGCAGCGCTTTGAACACATGCATATAAGGAGTCAGATCCCTCTCCACATCCTTCTGGAAGGAGAGAATGAGCTGCTCATCCGTATTGTCTATTTCTCTGCCGTGCAGGAAATGATTCATCCTGTCTGCCAGCAGCTGCATTTCATCAAGAGAAGAATCTGCCGGAATATCCACCACTGCATTGGATACCTCTCCCTGATTCGTAACGACGAGCATAATAGCGCGCCGCCCATCAAGCGGGAGGAATCTCATGTAATTGAATTTCCTCTTTCCGCCGGCCGAAGTCGCAACGGAAAGCGTATGCGTCAGAGATGCCACCGTTCTTGCAATGTCACGGGAGATTTCATCCTGCTTTGTCACATGTTCTTCCAGGATATGGTTGATCATGGACTTTTCATCATCCGTTACTGGAGAAGGCTGCATCAGCCAGTCTACATAGAAGCGGTATCCCTTGATGGAAGGAATCCTGCCTGCCGATGTATGCGGCTGTTCCAGGTATCCTTCATCTTCCAGGTCCTGCATTTCGTTACGGATCGTAGCGCTGCTGACGCCCAGATTGTACTTGCGGGCAATGGTTCTTGATCCTACAGGCTCGGCTGTTTCCGAGTAATCCTGCACGACGGCCCAGAGTACCTTTCTCTTTCTTTCATTCAGTTCGTTTGCGCCATGATTGGCGCCTCTCTTATCATTATTTTTTCCAGCCATTTTTATCACCATTATTAGCACTCTTTAACTTTGAGTGCTAACTTACGTTATTAGAATATCATTCACTCCTGTGAATGTCAAGACTTTTCCCTTATTTTTTCGGAGAAAAACAGGATATCCCCCCGCTTTTCTTCCTATCAAAAAAAGAACGCATCTCCGCAGGAAATCCGTCCCTTTTTTATTTTGCTGCATGACTTTTCCATGAAAAAAGACACCCCGCCGGATGTCTCTTTTCAAGGAAGAACCTTCGGCAGGCGCCGCCTCTCCTGCATCTCTTCTGACCCGGGTCGGGTGTGTGGCCGCGGCGAATTTTACCACCTCAAAGATTCCTCTTTCCGTTATAATTATAACACTTTCTTGTTATGCTCTCAATATATATTAAATTTTCTATATAAAAAAAGAAAGAAGCTGCGGGATCAGCCAATCGTCCCGCAGCTTCTTTTGTTTTACAGGCGCATCAATCAGCCTACATAGCCCAGCCAGTGCCAATAGGTAGCTGAGAAGAGGAGGATCATGCAGTAGGAAATAATGGTAAATGGAATACCAGTCTTAAGGAAGTCCTTGGATGTAATGTATCCGGTACTGTAAGCGATCATGTTCTGCGGTGCATTGACCGGGAGAATATAACCGAAGCAGATGGTGTACTGGAGAATCATAGTCATGCCGAGGACGTCGATGCCCGGTGTCTTGACGCTCTGAAGAACGGCAATGACGATCGGGATCATAGCGGATGCCAGGCCTGTCGCACTTGCAAAGCCCAGATGGATAACCGTAAGGAAGAAGGCAAGAATGGCAATGACAACGAGCGGTGTCATCGTTTCCATGCCGAAGAGGGCAACAAAGTGGTTAGCCAGCCAGATAGCTGCGCCGGATTTCAGAAGGGCTGTGCCCAGGGAAATACCTACGCCGAAGAGAGCAACCGTACCCCAGTTGATATGCGGAACAGCATCTTTCCAGCTCATGAAGCCGATGCGCGGAAGCATCATCAGCATGATGCCTGTAATGGTGACTGTTGTCGTATCAAACGGATGAAGTTTCTTTTCTGTAACCCAGAAGAAGAGAAGCAGACAGGAAATGATGAGCAGCTTCTTTTCGTTGACGGATACCGGTCCCATTTCCTTCAGCATTTTCTGAAGAGCTTCCTTGCCGCCAGGCATTTCCTTGATTTCCGGTGGCATGACATGGATCAGGAGCTGATAAAGAATGACAGACATAACTGCTGCATAAGGAGCAGCGGCGATGAACCATTCCAGCCAGCTGATATCCTTGCCGAGAACCTGCTGGATGAATCCGATAGCAACCATGTTCTGTGCTGCTGCTGTCTTGATGCCGATGTTCCACAGGCTGTCTGCCTGAGCGACGGCCATCATCAGTACAGCTGCAAACGTGGATCCCTTTTCAAGGCCGAATGCGCGGATGATGCCTACAACAATCGGAACCATGCAGGAAACTCTGGCCGTTGTGGACGGTACGAAGAAACTCAGAATGAAACCAACGAAAATGACGCCGATGACAAGACGGCTGGACTTGACGCCGACATGGGACATAACGACAAGAGCGATACGCTTGTCAAGACCCGTGATCATCATGCCCGCTGACAGAAACATAGCCGCTGCTACCAGTGCCCAGGCTGTAGTCGAGAACCCGGACAACCCCATCTGGAGAGCCTTGCTTGTGCCAAGCAGTGCACCGTGTTTTGCCGGATCAGGCGCCATGCCGAGCGCAAATGCCATAAACGTTACAATGACAAACGCACTGACCGGATAGGAAACGCCTTCCGTCATCCAAATAATAACCGCAAATACCAGAATTCCGATGAGTCTGTGCCCCTGCGTGGGGAGATCCACCGGAGTCGGGAAGAGGTACACGATAGCCATGGCAATCAATGCCAGTATCAGCCCGTACTTCTTCCCAAAGCTTTCTTTTTTCTCCGACTTATCCATAAGCCGCCTCCTCAAAAACGCAGGCCGCGCGCCGATTCCCCCAAGAAGCGCGTCATGCCTGAAAATAAAATGATGCACTCTGCAAAAAGTGTAAAAGCTCCCTATTCTCCGCGTACCGTAGGGAAAGGAAGCTCCGTCGCTTTTTGTATTAAATTGCTAAACCAAGTATAAACTTCGCGCTCTTATATTGTCAATGGCACAATCAATGATGATATAGAATCATAAAGGAGTATGGGGATTCCTCGAGAATTTAGAAGAATAAACGAGAAAAAACAGTTCCGATTCCCCTTTCTCCTCTTATTTATGCAAATAAAAAATCCCCAGCATAAGCCGGGGATCCGTTTTGATTAGTCAGCGCTGAAAGGAAGAAGAGCGATAGCTCTAGCTCTCTTGATAGCGAGGTTAATCTTACGCTGATGCTTTGCGCATGTTCCTGTAACACGACGCGGCAGAATCTTGCCTCTTTCAGAAACGAAACGGCGAAGAGCAGCGATATTCTTGTAATCAATGGTGTCTACGTGATCAACGCAGCACTGGCAGACCTTTCTTCTCGGTCTTCTTGTTCTATCTTTTCTAAACATGGTTCTTTATCCTCCAAAATCAATTGCTTATCAGAATGGAATGTCCTCATCTCCCGGTGTGGAATTCCCAAATTGTCCAAAGCCGCCGGAACTAGATCCCTGTGAACCCATTTTTCCGGATGCGCCGAACGGACCCTCAGGCTGTGAAGGATGCGCATTTCCAAGCGGAAGTGCTACGAAATTAGCAACCACTTCAGTCACCCATCTTCTCTGTCCTTCCGGAGTGTCATAAGAGCGGGTGCTTAAGCGGCCTTCAACGAATACACGCATGCCTTTTTTCAGCTGGTTGCCGACAGACTCTGCGAGATTGCCCCAGGCAACAACGTTGATCCAGTCAGTCAGCTCCTTCTGTTCACCCTGAGGAGTTGTGTAGTTACGATTTACCGCAACGGTAAATGATGCGACCGCACGACCCGTCTTTGTTGCACGAATCACGGGGTCCCGTGCCAGATTACCCATAACTTGAACTGAATTCATCGTTTCTACCTCTTAGTCATCCTGTTTTACAATGATATGACGGATAATTTCTTCATGAATCTTGATAACGCGGTCAAGTTCTTTAATCTGCGCCGGATCAGCCTGGAAATCTACTACTACGTAGTAGCCTTCACTCTGATGCTTTACTTCGTACGCAAGATGACGTTTGCCCCATTCATCAACATTGTCAATCGTGCCGCCGATTCTTGTGATCGTGTCCTGCACCAGCTTGACAGCAGCCTTAATGACTTCATCATCAGCTGCATTCACAATGAACATAACTTCATACTTTTTCACGAAATTCGCCTCCTTTTCGGACCTATGTCCCGCGCTCTCCGCGGGCCAGGAAGTTACTTGCCAAACAGCAAGCTTTTATATTATACAAGATGATTCCAAAAAAAGCAAACCCTCCCCTGAAATATTCAGGATGAAAGGAAATTACTGCTTTTTCTTCTTGCTGACCATGAATCCGGTCGCCTGCTGATTGGCCATGATGACGATATCGCTGATCTGCATGCGTTTGGGACGGCTTACGGCAAAAGCAATGATATCTGCGATATCTTCTGCATGAAGCGCATCTACGCCTTCATAAACGGCTTCTGCTCTTTTCTTGTCGCCATGGAAGCGGACTTCACTGAAAGGCGTGTGAACGATGCCCGGCTGGATCGTGGTCACCTTGATATCGCTGTCAATGACATCGATGCGGATGCCGTCGCTGAATGTCTTGACGGCTGCCTTTGTCGAGCAGTAGACAGCAGCGCCTGCATACGCATAAAGGCCTGCCGTAGAGCCAAGGTTGACGATGTGGCCGCTGTTTCTTTCAAGCATGGACGGAAGGAATGCACGAGTGACAAGGAAGAGCCCTTTGATATTCGTATCGATCATCTGAAGGATATCTTCTTCCTTTGTTTCTGCGTACGGTTCAAGTCCCCTTGCAAGTCCCGCATCATTGACAAGAACATCCGGTGCGCCGAAAGCAGCAAGGCATGCGGCAACGGTTTTCCTGATTTCTTCTGGTTCCCTGACATCCAGGACGTATGGAGTGACCTTGACGGAAAACTCTTTTTCAATGTCAGCCTTCACAGAAGAAAACTTCCCTTCGTTCCTTGCAGCCAGCGCCAGATCATAACCGCCTGCTGCCAGTGCTTTTGCTGTGGCAAGACCGATGCCGCTCGTTGCGCCTGTAATGAATGCATATTTGCTCATTTCATTTCCTCCCTCAATGACCTATACAATTTACATTATGAATAGGATTGGTTTATAATAAATATTATACAATATAAATAGAAAAAAGAAATCATGGATTTTTTAAGATTGGAAACGAGGAATCATCTGTGAAACCATACGCAGGCTTACTTCTTGCAGGCCTTCTTTTTTTGACAGCAGGATGCGGATCGCAAGAGCCCCAGCCCGCCAAAAAGCCTCCGGCTTCCTCTGCCCCTGCAGCAAAGGCACCGCTTCACCAGATGATGAATGGTACCACAAGGCTGCCATCGCTTACGGGAAGGGAGATCACCTTTCTGCCCTCGAGGCATGCGGAAAGGCACTTGAAAACGACCCTGAAAATTACAAAGCCCTTTCACTCAAGGGAATTATACAGGCCTTTGACGTATCTCCTGAAGAAGGCATTGCAACAATTAAGAAATCGCTTGCCATCAATCCTGATTATGTGCAGGCTTTTTATGATATGGCCATGGCGCAGAAGCTGGGAAAGCATTACGATGAATCCATCGCCTATTTCCAGAAAGTTCTCGCAGCCGACCCTAAAAACACATGGTCCTACTACGGCATCGCTACCAACTATGCAGATAAAAGAGATAAGGAACATGCTCTTCAATACCTGAAGAAGGCCATCGATCTCTCCCCTGCCGATGTAAAACAGACTGCAAAGACGCAGGATCATTTTGCATGGCTCAGAACCGATCCTGATTTCAAAGCCATGACAAGCTAAAGCAAATCCGATTCTTTATCCAAAGGGATTTCGAGTACCAGTCCCTTTGTTTTATATGGAGGTTTTCATGAAATATTCTTTAATTTCGTCTGCTGTCTCTCTTGTGCTCTACCATCATGAGCTATTATCCTCTGCCGGGCTTTTCGGCTATCTGGCAGGCATCCTGTACCTTGTCACATACAGGGCCAATGCCACACTGATTGCTATCGGATGCATTGCTACAGCAATCATTACCGTCATGTACTTCAACTGGGATTTTTCCTTCACAGGCTACATGACTGTAGGCGTCGCCTGGTCCATGACAATCCTTGCGCTCACTGTCATCCTCACCATCGTGACAATGCTTCGGAAAATCACAGACTCCTTCAATCATCAATAAGCTAGAAGAACAAAAAAGCGCCCGCATCTGCCTGGCAGATACGGGCGCTTTTCAATTGGTGTTTATTTTGCTGCTTTGAATTTCAGGAAGTAGCCGAGGATGACGAGCATGACAGCAAGTCCTACTACATCACCGATATATCCATTTCCAGTCAGGCCGGAAACGAGATAACCGAAAACGCAGCTTACTACTACAACTGCCACATAAGGAATCTGCGTGGAGACATGATCGATATGATGGCACTGCGCGCCGGCCGATGCCAGAATCGTGGTATCGGAAATCGGGGAGACATGGTCGCCGCCAACAGCACCTGCCAGGACAGCAGCCACAGTCATAACCATCAGGTTGTTATCATTGGCAACAATGGCAAGGACGATAGGAATCAGGATGCCGAAGGTGCCCCAGGATGTACCGGTTGCAAAAGCAAGGCCGATAGCAACGAGGAAGAATACAGCCGGAAGCATGACGGCAATCGTTGCATTGTCGCTGACAACGCTGCCTACGTAGCTGCCGATATTCAGGTAATCTTCACCAACAACACCGGAGAGTGTCCATGCCAGAGAAAGGATCATGATAGCGGAAGTCATCTGCTTGAAGCCTTCTACAAAGCAGCTGCAGAAGGTGGTCATGTTCAGGATTTTTCTCGGGATGTAAAGAATGAAGGTGAAAATAAGAGTCATAAAGGAACCGATAACAAGGCCGCGTGCCGATTCGCAGTTGGCGAAAGCTTCTGCAACGCCCTTTCCTTCCAGGATGCCGCCAGTATAAAGCATGCCGAAAATACAGCCGCCGATCAGGACGATAAGAGGAAGAATGAGGTCGATGATGCGTCCATTGCCGACAGGAGCCATGGAATCATCTTCTGCATATTCAGCAGGAATGACAAGTGTGCCGCCGCTTTCTTTTTCAAAATCAGCCATGCGGGAGAAATCCTTGCCGGACCAGATGATAATAATCATGAAAATAATCGTCAGCCATGCATAAAGGTTGAGCGGAATGGTCTGCAGGAAGAGGGCAAATCCATCAATGCCGCTGTTTTCCGGAAGAGAGGAAGTAACAGCTGCCGCCCAGCTCGATACCGGTGCAATGATGCAGACAGGAGCTGCCGTAGCGTCAATGATATACGCCAGTTTGGCTCTTGTAATATTGAAACGGTCAGTGACCGGTCTCATGACCGTACCAACAGTCAGACAGTTGAAGTAGTCGTCGATGAAAATCAGGATGCCAAGGATCATCGTAACGAAAAGAGCGCTTCTCTTTCCCTTGATCGTACGCGCTGCATAATCACCATATGCCTGCGAAGCGCCGGACTTCTGGATCGCAGCGACCATGATTCCCAAAAGCACCAGGAATACAAGAATGTAAACATTTGAGCCGATCTTATCCGACATGATTGCAAACATCGTGTCGATCGCGCCCAGGAAACTGAACCCTGCGAACATGAACGCACCGATAAAAATACCGATGGCAAGGGACATGTACACTTCTTTCGTCGCTAACGCCAGAATGATAGTAATCACAGGCGGCAGGAGCGACCATACCGTTTCAGCCATAAAAACACCAATCCTCTCCGTTTTGCCGGCAGACTCTGTCTTCATCTGCCCTTTACTAAAGTTTTTCGTTTATTATACAACAATATGTCATAATCCGCCATAAAAATATGAATACAGATTTCATCCGAAGATATCGAATCTTCTGCCGTTTTTGACCGCACTCCACACAAAATTTCATAAGTGCGCATTTTCTGACAAAGTAAACAAACTCTTCCGAACTTCGTTTAGGGGCAAGACGGCAATAAAACATGCACGATAAAAAGGGCTGTGACAAGTGCAGTCATTGTCACGGCCCCTTTTAGAGTTCATTATTTATTTCTTTTCAAAGACAAGGTGAACGCCGCCATTTGGAAGCTGTGTCACTTTCTTCAGGGGGAAGGAATCAGGAACGAATACATTCGTTTCTGCAATGCCCTTCTGGTCATGGTTTCCTTCGACATGCGGAACGATGACTTCGGAAATGCCATCGACCATGCCGGCCTTTAAGAAGACGCCGTTGATGGTAGCGCCGCCGCAGAGGACGAGTGTATGAATGCCGAAGTAAGCTTTCATTTTTTCAAGGCTGTGTTCCGGCTCCAGATCATTTTCACCGGCAAAGATGTAAGAGATGTTCTTGCTTCTAAGGTAAGCCAGATATTCTTTTCTGACGGTGCGGGTCAAAACTTCCACGATCTGCATTCCGCCGGAGAATGCATCATCCCAGTTGCACTTGCCATGACGGTCGAAAACAAAGAGATACTTTCCTTCTTCATTCTTGACGATGAAATCACCATCTTCAACCGGGGTATCCTTGAAGGCATCGTAATCTACATCGGCCTGCGCCATGTAAAGGCATGCCGTATAAGAGCCGGTCCCATGCGCATCTCCCAGTTTGGGAATGACTTCTTCATAATAGTCGCCGCATGCGCCGGTCAGCGGGGCATCTGCGAAGTATCCTTCGATTTTTCCATCGATTGATACCATCATGTGTAAAATGACTTTTGCTCTGTCCATAATTAATCCTTTCTGACAATGGTCTGATGCAGGAGCGTGCCATCAGGCAGGTATCCGCTCAGAACAAGCTGGTTATCATCTGCCTCAAACACGTTGTAGTTGTCGGTTTCAGGCTGCAAAGCTACATATTCATCGAGCGCATGGCGCTTCCAGAGGCCCGGATAGCGTACATTGCCGCCAAGACCCAGGATGACATAGACCGGTCCGTGATCGGCGCGCTTGAAGTCATAAATATGGCCTCTGTCCCTATAGGTGTGGAGATGTGCCGAGAGGACAAGGTCGACGCCTGTCTTGTCAAAGATCGGCATGAATTCCTTTCCTTCATCGGAGAATCCTTCCTCGCGGGCCGGACGGCTCGGATCAGCAAAGGAATACTGGAGAGGATCCTTGTGCATCAGGACGACCTTCCATTTCTTCTTCGAGGATGTGATATCCTTTTCAGCCCATACTTTTTCTTTTTCAAAAAGGTCCGGCACCCACTGCTTCTCTTCTACCAGGGATGTATCAAGCACCGTAAAGTGAACGTCGCCCCAGTCGAAGGAATAGTAATGATTGGCAAGCTTGTCATCGCCGTTCTTCGGAAGGCTGAAATGAGTCAGGTACCTTTCCGGCATCGTTTCCTTCCAGTCAAGGGAATAGGCTTCATGATTGCCTACAGCCGGAGCTACAGGAATCTTGTCAATCGTATCAGCGACTGTCTTGAACCATGCCTGCCACTGATATTCATCCTGGCCGTTATCTACGATATCTCCAAGGTCGATAAAGAAAGCGGCATCAGGATTTCTGGATGCGGCATCCTTGAATAATTTCTCCCAGTCGGAATAATCCGAGCTCTGGGAATCCGAAGTCACGATGGCCTTGAACTTGCCGCCGTTATCAGTAGCAAGCGGATACCATTTGCTGACTTCATTCCCCTGGCGGGTACGGTATTCATAATCGGTCCCCTTTTCCAGGTTGTCCAGCCTTGCGGTATAGACGAAGCTGTCACTGACACCTTTGTCTCCCTTGAGCTCCTTGGACACGGCTTTGACAGAACGGATATCATTGCTGCCCGCTTTCCTGTATTCGAGGCTGTCTTCTTTCCCGTTTGTCATCTGCCACATGATCGTGCGGCCGTGCTCATTATCGGCTGCTACGACCTGGCGGACGGAATAGGGGCGCATCGTTTCCTTGACTTCTCCTGAAGCCGCCTTGCCGGAGGATCCGGAAGATGAGCATCCCGCAATCGATACTGCTGCGCAGAGCGCCATCACGCAGGCTGCTATTTTCAATGTTTTCTTCAATAGTTGTTCCTTCATTCCATTACTTCAAAAATTCCAGGCGGTCAGCGGCCTTCCTGATCCACTGATCGATTTCGCGCTGGGTTGTCATGCGGTTTTCCTTCTTGTAGGATACCTGAAGCTGCTCTTCCATCGTGCCGCCTCTCTTTTCGACAGCCATGCGCAAATCTTCCAGTGTCTTTTTCGGGCTTCCTCCGCTGGTGGAGAATGTGAATACGTGCTTCCCTTTAAGATCAGCATGTGAGAGGAACTGCTGCATGGCAGGAGCCATCGTGAAATACCATGTCGGGCATCCCAGGAAGATCACGTCATAATCGTTCAGGTTAAAAGATACAGGTTCCGTTTCAGGAATACGGCCGCGGAACTTATCCAGGCCTGCCTGCAGGATCGTCATGCCATAGGAAGAGGAATACTTTCTTTGCGATTTAAGCTCGCTCATGTCCCCGCCGATCACCTTGTGGATAGCGGCTGCCAGATCCCTTGTATGGCCGCTTTTGGAGTAATAAAGAATCAGCGTTTTCATTTCACGGCCTTCTTGTATTCTTCATCACTCACTTCTTCGCACCATTCATTCGAAGAGCCTTCAGCCGGCACTTCAATGGCAATGTGCGAGAACCAGGAATCCGGCGCAGCACCGTGCCAGTGCTTGACCTCAGGCGCAATCTCAACGACATCTCCGGGAACAAGACGGCGCGCAGGCTGTCCCCATTCCTGATAATATCCGACTCCGCCCACGCAGAGCAGAATCTGGCCGCCTTTATGATGGATATGCCAGTGATTGCGGCAGCCCGGTTCAAATGTGACATTGGCCACAGGGATTTTCCCCTTTGTCAGCATCTTCAGGTAACTCTGGCCTGTAAAATACTGGGGATACGCTGTATTGGGCTCTCCCGATGCAAAAGCAGAAACATGATCCTTATCCATATCCTTTTCCTCCCAAGATTCCTTTATTTTATTATCTATTATTTATAGGATTCCTTGTAAATGTTGACGCAGTCTTCATCAGAAAGAACGTACGGGTCTGCCGGGAAGAGTGCTCTCATGACAGTTCTTGCATTCTTGACGAAGCCTTCGAATTCTTCTTCCTTGATTCCATAGTCGCTCATCTTGAGATCAGCTACACCGCATGCCTTCTGCAGATTTTCAAGAGCCGTCAGGAAATCTTCCGGCTTGTCTGCATTTTCCATACCAAGGAAACGTGCCATATCGATGAAGCGGTCATCGCAGCAGTGATACTTGATGAAAGTGCGGTAGTAAGCAAGGGAAATCATGATGAGGCCTGCGCCGTGCGGCAGGGATTCATGATAAGCGCTCAGTGCATGTTCAAGGGAATGCTCGGATGTGCAGCTGCCTGTCATCATGGAGTAGCCGGACATGGTATTGGCAAATGCCACATGTTCTCTGGCTTCCATATCGCTTCCGTCTGCTACAGCTCTTGGAAGGTACTTGCCGATATTCCTGATGGCAGTCGATGCGACCATATTGCTCATCAGATTGGCCGGTTTGGAAATGTAGCATTCTGTGCTGTGGAAGAGTGCGTCAAATCCCTGGTAGGCAGTGAATTTCGGTGGGACAGATGCCATCAGTTCCGGATCGACAATAGAGAGGACCGGGAAGATGCCAAGATCGACAATGCCGGTCTTTTCGTGTGTTTCAGTATTTGTGATGACGCCGCCGCAGTCTACTTCAGAGCCTGTGCCTGCTGTCGTCGTGATGTCTACCATCGGGAGAGGCTTATTCGCAATCGGCTTGCCTTTGCCTGTACCGCTTGCTACATAGTCCCAAAGCGTGCCGTCATTTGTCGACATGATGGCAATGGCCTTTGTGGCATCCATGACGGAACCGCCGCCCAAAGCAACAAGAAAATCAGCGCCGAAATCACGGGCTGCCTTTGCGCCTTCCATGACAGTCGTATGGATCGGGTTTGCCTGAATCTTGTCAAATACGGATGTTTCCACACCTGCCTGATGCAGTTCCTTTTCCGTCCTGTCCAAGTATCCATTGGCTCTTGTTGATTTGCCGTTGGAAATAATGATCAGTGCTTTCTTGCCCGGAAGAGCCTGTTCATGAAGATGATTCAGCTGCCCTTCCCCAAAAAGCCAGCAAGTCGGAACAAATACCTGAAATAACTTATTTCTTTCCACAATAATTCCTCCTTATCTTTCTATAACAGGACACAGAGTCCCTGATTGACTTAATAGCCATAATTGATTTATAATTCAATTAAGTTCAAGTCTATTCTAAATGTTAAAGTCGACTTTAAGTCAAGACCTTGATTCAAAAATCTTTCAGGAGGGCCATCATGCTCTATACCGCCGGCGAAGCAGCCAAAATTTTAGGAATTCCAGCTTCTACACTCCGCTATTACGATAAGGAAGGACTCCTTCCCGAACTGGAACGTTCCAGCGGAGGCATGCGCATGTTCCGTGATTCAGATTTTGCGAGCCTGCGGCTCATCCAGTGCTTGAAAAAAGCAGGCCTTCCCCTGAAGGAAATCCGCGACTTCATCCGTCTTCCCAACGATGGCCAGAAGACAATCGATACCCGGTTGAAAATCCTCTCCCATCAGAAGAAACTCCTCAGAAAGAAAATGGAAGAGCTTGAGGACATGATGGGCATGGTCGAATATAAAATCTGGTACTATGAAACCGCCAAGCGCGCAGGAACGACAAAAGTTCCGGCAGAAATGGATGAAACCGAGCTCCCTGTCTATCTCCGCGATGCCTATGTGCATCTCCATGCGGTTCCGGGAAAAGAAAGGAAAGATCTCTAATCCCCTTTCATTATTATGTACCCATCCCGAAATATTTCAAGAGTATAAACAAAAAAGAAACAAGATGCTGACTGAAAATCAGATTTTGTTTCTTTTTTTATTGTTTAGACCGAAAAAGGGGCTGTGACAAAATGGTTAATTATTTTGTTGCAGCCTTTTTTTTGCGTCTTTATTTCATCATTTTTAGCTCTGCTGTAAGCCTTTTACGTAAA
>OGNQ01001677.1_pt1 | contig 13887 bp, 9 predicted proteins | sample 1573481 | NCBI WGS metagenome assembly OGNQ01 (sample SAMEA2581920, study PRJEB24529) | metagenome | biome: Human gut stool | place: China | collected 2011 | reverse complement strand
TTATTTAATATTTTTAACATCTGAGCCATTGGGCTCTTTTTTTATGCCTAAAATTCCTGTAAACTCATTTTTCGTGTTACAAGAATGACTGATGAGGACGGCAGAATAGAGAGGGGGGAGTGATGATGGATTACTTGTATCATCTTTAAATTCTCCATTTATTATAAAGTTCATAACTCACCCCTTTTATAATGAGCAATCGTATTAGAATAAATTATCAAAATGTTTTGCGGTTATAATCGCAGATAATTTACTAATGACAGGAATTGCGGTATATTATCTATAGATGGATGCAGTCATAATGAGTTATAAACCTATATATATATGCAGAACTGAAAGAACACATATCGCTTGATGGAAAGACCTATCTGTTTCTCAACGAGATTCAGGAAATCAAGGGTTTGGAAAAGATCGTCAATTTGCTGGCATCGGACTTTGATGTATGATGAGCCACAATTTCCGTATGATGTTCTCTGAGCTCTCAACATACCTGACGGGATGTTATGTGTCTTTCCGTATCTTTACATTATTCTTCGGCGAATTCGACAACGCTAAGAACCATCTAAACTTAAATTATATCAAGGTTTAGAAGACTTTTTAACAAAATGCATAAAATAATATGTGATAAATTAGAACATTTTTTAATTGAGCAAATCTTAAAAATATGATAAAATAATGTAGAAGATAAGTAAAGAAGGTATTTTATGTTGTTAAAATATAACCGAAATTTATATAGTAAAGATGCTTTGTTAAAGGCTGCATTTAACTTTACCGACAAGGCATATATACATCTTAGTCAAACTGAAAATGAATATATCGTTGATTTTGGCGTGAAAGAGGGAAATATCGTGTCAGAAAAAGAATTTGACAACGAAATGATCTTTCAAACAATGCGACATAAGGTGTATTTGGAAACTGCTGATATCCGAAAAATTATGGTTGCACGAGCTATGGCATCTACAATAATTGATGATGAAGAACCTAAGCCGCAAACAACCGATTTTAATGCTGATGAAATCCTTACAGATTGGTTTGAAAACAATGAAAACAATTGAATTTGATTTGAATTTATATGATCAAAAGTGCATAAAAAAAGCCATCGATGACTTTTATGACATTGCAGAAATTATTTCTGAAAAATGCGACAACAAAATAATTTGCAGAATGTTAGCCTCAAAAGCGGACATAAATTTAACTGCCTGTGAATTTTCAAACTATATTATTGATCTAATTAATGTGATATAAATGAACATTTTGAGCGTATTAAAAGTTGTTTTTATTATTATTTTATGTATAGGCTCGTCGTATACTGATATAAAATTCGGATATGTGAAAAATCTTTATCTGTTGCCGTTTTCTTTGCTCGGAATTGTCTTGCTCGTTTTGCAGTTTCTGCTTTTTGGAGCTGAAACACTACTTGATTCTGTGATTAGTATTTTAACATCTCTGATAATATCTGTTATCTTATACATTGCACATATTTGGGCAGCAGGCGATTGTAAATTTCTGATTGTACTTTCACTTTTAACACCGGTAGAATTATACTCTAAATTTAATTTTTTGAATTTTTCTATAATTTTTGCAATTGCACTTGCATTTGTATTCAGTTACATATTCCTTATTTTTGACTCTATATATTGCGGTATTAAACAGAAAAAAATCCCTGATAAAGCGAAAATCAAATCCGGTATGAAGTCGTTTGCATTAAATTATATAACATCCGTTTGTTGCATAATAGCAATTGACAACATACTTTTATACTTTTTTGCTGAGTTCTTCATACATTACATATTTGTACTGTTAGCAATAAATATATCTTTTGTTATTTTGCTGAATTCATTAAAGCATCTTGATAAAAGAATAATTTTGCCGATAGCATTGGTGTTGACAGTCATATTTATGTGCCTTAGACAATCGTTTGGAACTATGTATTTTGTTAATTTCGGACTTGTATTTATAGTTATGCTTATGAAACTTTTTATCAGTGAGTACAACTACGAATATATAAATACTTCTGATGTCAAGGCGGGTATGATTATTTCTACTGAAACTTCAATGCTGTTTTTGAATTCAAGAGTGAAAGGTCTGCCTGATATGTCACATGAAAACATAAGCGATAGAATATCCGAAAGCGAATGTGAAAGTATTCACCGATGGGAAAAGTCAAAGTATGGAAGCAAAACGGTTAAAATAGTACGAAAAATTCCGTTTGCTATATTTATTTCTCTTGGAATAGTAACATATATCATTGTGGGAGTAATGTTAAATTGATTATAAAAATTAAAGACTATGACGGAAAGCCAAGAATATTTTCATTTGCTAAGAGTGAGAGAGTAAAAGATTATTTGTTGGAAAAAGAATTGAATACGGGACTTTTGAGCAATAGAAGTATTATCATTTACCCTGAAAACATTACTCTAAATCTGTCAGAAGAAGAAACACAAAGATTTAGTTTGTGTGCCGATTATGATGTTTTTCAGGTTGACAGCAGAGGTAATGCCTATAAATACTTTAATAATGCTTCACTTGATAATGCAATACTTGTAACAAACAGATGTAATTCAAATTGCGTTATGTGTCCGACTGCTGAATCTATACGAAGAAACGGCGAGAATTATTACGGTGATGAACTGATAAGAATAGCAAAATATTTTCCGAATGATGTGTGTCACATAACAATTACTGGTGGAGAACCGTTTTTGATAGGCAAAAGTATTTTTGATTTACTTTCTTTTCTTAAAGATAATTTGCCGAATACTTCGTATTTGTTACTCACAAATGGCAGAATTTTTAGCAATAAAGAATACTTGAATTTATTCAAACAAACTTGTCCTCATGCTCTTAAATTAGGCATACCTATCCATGGGTATAACAGTGAAACTCACGACAGCATTACTCAGGCTAAAGGAAGTTTTATTCAAACATTTAACGGTTTGTTGAATTTGCTGTCAATCGGGGCGAAAATTGAACTTCGTATAGTTGTAAGCAGATTGAACGCAGACTTCATAACCGATATAGCTAAACTCATTACCGATAACTTCTTAGGCATTGAGTGCGTAAAATTTATCGGACTTGAAATGACAGGCAATGCGGCAAAAAATAAAAACAGAGTATGGATAAGCTACCCCGATGCTTTCAGAGTATCAAAGAAAGCAATTGATTTACTGATTGGTGCAGGCATTGATGTAGGATTATACAATTTCCCTCTCTGTGCTGTTGATAAAATGTACAGAAGTCTTTGCGAAAAAAGCATTAGTGATTATAAAATCAGATATACAGAACGATGCGAAAAATGCTGTCAAAAAGACGCATGCGGAGGAATGTTCGCAGGTACTGTAAGACTTTCAAAAGACGATATTATACCATTAGGAAAATAAAAATATGATTAACTATTTTAATTTTAAAAAATTAAATAATGAATATCTTATTACAAATGATTTAGGACGATATTTGTTTGCTGATAAAAAAGAACTCTTCTCTCTGATAAATAACCAAGTCGATATGAATTCAGACTTTGGAAAATCTGCAGAGGAAAATATGTTTTGCTACGATGGTTCTCCGAGAGGATTTGCCGAAAAAGTAAAACCTTATTTTCGTGACAGTAAAAATTATCTTTTCTCGGCAACCGGATTGCACATTTTTGTTGTTACTAACAGCTGTAATTTAAAATGTGTGTATTGTCAAGCTCAAAACGGTAATGAAATACCTAACGGATTTATGACAGAAGAGATTGCAGAAAGAGCCGTGGATGTAGCATTAACTTCACCGAATGATAATCTTTCATTTGAATTTCAAGGTGGTGAACCCCTTGCTAATTTTTCTGTTATTAAACATATCGTGGAATATACAGAGTTAAAGAAAAAATCAAAAACTATCACGTACAACATTGTGACGAACCTCACGCTTATAACTCAGGAAATTATAGATTTTATTAAGAAATACAATGTAGGCATATCAACTTCAATTGACGGTAATGAACTTGTGCATAATATGAACAGATGTTATCGCAATGGCAAAGGTTCATATTCTGATGTAAAACAATCTATTGGACAATTAAAACTTAATGATATAAAGTTTGGTGCAATTCAAACTACGACCTCCAACAGTCTGCCGTTTTATAAAGAAATAGTTGATGAGTATATTTCAATGGGCTTAAAAAGCATTTTTATCCGACCGCTTACTCCTCTTGGTTGTGCAAATAAAGATTGGAACATTGTCGGATATTCTGCCGAAGAATTTATAGAATTTTACAACAAAGCTTTTGATTATATTTTGCAACTCAACATGAATGGTACAGAAATCAGTGAAGGTCATGCAACAATTTTTTTGTCTAAGATCCTGCACGGTTATCCCGTGAATTATATGGAGCTGCGTTCTCCATGCGGAGCAGGTATCGGTCAGATTGCTTATTATTATGACGGTAATATATATACTTGTGATGAGGGAAGAATGCTTGCTGAAATGGGAGACGATTCCTTTAAACTCGGTAATGTATATGACAATACATATGATGAACTTATAAATTGCAATAATTGTAAAGCTGCTTGTATTTCAAGTGTACTCGAATCACTTCCGACTTGCCACGATTGCGTTTACAGCCCCTATTGCGGAACTTGCCCTGTAACAAATTTGGCATTAAATAAAAATATATTTAACAGAGAACCGAATTCTTACAGATGTAAAATATATAGAGGGATTCTTGATAGAATTTTCTCCGCACTCCAAAACGAAAAAGAAAAATCAATAATAGAGAAATGGTAGGTGTAAATTTATGGAAAATGATATGTTCCCAAAGGTGAAGAAAGAGATAATCAATTTTATCAATGATGAAGAGGGTAATATAACAAGGAACAAGATACTCGCAGTCGGTTCAATGGTTATTTTGTTAAGCATAAGTGCAGGAATAAATGCTCAGGCCGCACATTCTTCTCACAGTTCACATTCTTCGCATTCATCAACTTCTTATCATCGTTCTCATGTGTCACACACATCTGCTAAAAGCCATTCGTCACATGATTCGCACAGCAGTCACAGTTCACATTCAAATGTTGCTACTGAGCATAATTCTCACGCTTCACATGCCTCACATTCTAACATAGCAACTGAACATAGTTCTCACGCATCACACAGTAATGTAGTAACCGATCCTCCGACTACACACAAACCGACAATACCGCCTACTACACACAAAGTGACTGTTCCGTCGACCACTAAGCCGTTACCTACAACCGCTCCTACAACTGTACCCGACACAACAATTGAAAATAGCACAGCTGTTCAGGCAACTACCGAAGCTGTTCAAAGTGCCGCCAATTCAGATAATTCAGTTGTTTCTGCCGGTGCCGGAGCAGTAGCAGGTGCCGCCGCAACAGGTGCAGTTGCATATGCAATTCATAAATATAAAAAGAAGTAGTTATGTCCTTAGGCAAAATATTTGTAAATCATAATCACCTCTATATATAATATGTATAGCGTGATGTATGTTAAACTCCTCTATGTATTGACATATAAAAACAAATAGATTATTCTGTTTACAGAGACAGTATCAGACTTGAAAAAACAAAAAAGAAAAGGTATGTACTTTATAGGTTTGGATGAAGTTGCAAAAACAAATCAAAAGTCTAAAAAGTAATATAATTTGTTGAAAAACTATCTTAAGATATATTCCGACAAAATATCAGTCAGAATGGGGCAGAACATTTGCGGTAAGGAGGCTCGAAAGGGCCTCTTTAGAATACAAGCAAAATTTAAAACATAATGGAGTAAATAAAATGATACCTTCTTATAAATTTAAAAACCAAGTGTATATCAGAAAATTGAATATAATCAATAACGATTACTTATTTAATATTTTTAACATCTGAGCCATTGGGCTCTTTTTTTATGCCTAAAATTTGGCGGCAGGGTAGTTGCAACAGGTAATATATACAAATACAAGCATTTCTTATTGTCGGAATTTACAAAAATAAAATAACTCATAAAAATATATTTACAACTTTGCACGATGTGATATATAATAACAATAGCATACAAAATGTAGGAAGATAGCAGTTAAAAACAGTGAACAATTACCAAATAATTTATAAATGAAAGGAGGATAGTTTAAGGCACAAAAAGCAACCACAGGGAAATTTTTCATTAAATTTATTAACAAAATCAAAAAGCAGGAGGTTAGAGTATGAATGGAAAAATAAAGAAAATGTTATCGGCAGTTTCAATATCATTGTGTGCAACGGTTGGGTTATCGTTGCCTGTTGATGTCGTAGCGGCGACACTGCCAAAGGCGGAAACTCAATATTCGTCATTCGACAATGTTGTCGGAGAAAATCCCGAAGAGAGCAAAATTGTCAAAGAACTAACAGGCGAAAGAACGGAAAATTCAAAAGAATTTTTGCTTGAAGACGGAACAAAGATGATTGCTCAGTACAACGAACCTGTCCACTACAAAGACAGCAAGGGCAAATGGGTTGAATATAACAATACTTTATCGGAGGATAAGACTGCATCTCCCGATGAAGCAGGTGATTCTTCATATACAAACAAAAGCAGTGATATTTCGGTCAATCTTTCAAATAAAGCTAAGTCAAAAAATATGATTTCACTGCAATCAAACGGATATAAAATCAGCTGGGGTTACGATAATGCAGGCAAGAGCAAAGCTGATGTAAAGAAAAATAACGAAAAAACAAGCGGTAATGATAAATTTACTACGCTTAAAAATATAACAACAGAAACTTTGTACAAAGATGTTTTCAGCGATGTTGACTTGCAGTATTTTGTCACTACAACAGGCATTAAAGAAAACATAATTCTCAAAAGTGCAAAGGCTCAGAATGAATTTACATTGAATTACAAAATTCCGAACCTTACCGCAAAGCAAAAAGATGATAAAACAATCACACTTTCAAATAAGGACGGAAAAGAAATATATACAATCTCAGCACCGTATATGTACGATGAAAAGGGCAGTTCAAGCACACAGATGAAAATTGAGATTGTAAAGCAAAAAGGCTCAAATCTTCAGGTTAAGCTGACCGCCGACTATGCTTTCATTCATACAATCGGCAGAGCATTTCCTGTTACGATTGATCCTGAAATCACGACTACTCTCAAAAGTGATCTTACATTTTATGAGAATGCTAACGGCTCAGTAAATAGTTACGGACCGTACTATACATCTAAAAATTCATATGCTATTTGTACTGTAAATAATCTTCCGAAACTTGGAAACGGAGAAGAAGTTATAAGTGCCAAATATAGTTTTGAAACAGAAAACGGCAGTAATTTGTTTGCTGATGAGGGCGAAAACCCTATCATTGTGAATGCTCACAAGCTTACATCTGCTTCAAATGGGAATGTAAAATACGATTCAAAAGTGCTTGATTATGATTCTCTTACATATGAAGATAATCGGTATTTGACATTTGACCTTACAAGCACCTTCAAAGGCTGGTATAGCGATACCAATACCAAAGGTTTTGTCATGGAGGCACTTGATACAGTTGGTTCAAAAAAAGTCGTATTTAAGTCTTATACAAAAACATCTACAAAACCTGCCTTAACGCTCATCTATAAAGATTTTACAGGCACGGAGAGCAATCTCTCATACCACACAATCAATGTCGGCACTAACGCACAGGCGGCTGTATCGGATTACCTCGGCAACCTTGTAATAAACCAAACTTTGTATGAGGGAACAGGTTCAAGAATGCCGTTGAGCATTACTGCAACATACAACAGCATTAACAAAGACACAGCATTTGAAAACGGTTCTGCAAGCGGTTACGGTTGGCAGTTCTCATTCAATCAATATGTAAGAGAAGTAACCGACAAAAATCTTACCAAAGCAGGCTACAACTATATCTATACCGATGCTGACGGTACAGACCATTACCTTAAACTTGCAGAGGGTGAAACCGCTAAATGGGAAGATGAAGACGGTTTAGGTCTTACACTAACCAAAGATGAAAATAACATTTTCATTGATAACGGTTCAACAACTCAGACTTACGAATCAACCGCAAACGGCGGTAAACTCCTTTCTGAAAAAGACGAACACAAGAATACAATCACATATACCTACACCGACGGTGACTTAACCAAAATCACAGACGGTTCGGGCAGAGAAGTTCAGTTAAAATACAAGAGCAGTACTAACGGCAAAAAGGTTGTAAAAAGAATTACAAAGCCTGATGGTACTGGGATTGATATTGCTTATACAACCGCAAAGGATAAGGTTACTTCAATTTCATTCAATGACGGTCACATTTCACAATTTGAATATGATGATGATTATAACCTGATTTCAATTTCGGGTGTATCGGACAACTATATGAAGTCTTTGCCAACATATAAGTTCAGCTACACAAACGGTAAGGTAACTAATATCACAGAATACGGTACTGACGGCACAGAGGGCAATCATCTTAACATAAGCTACAATGCCGACAATACAACCGTGTTTACAGATAAGCAGGGACATAGTGAAACCCATATTTTTGATAACAGCGGTTCAACTGTTTCTGTCCTCAATTCAAACGGCTATGCAACTTCGTCCGAAAACACAGGACTTGTAATTAACAACAGTGCAAACGCATACACTAAAAATTACATTACAGAATCAACTGAGCAGACAGAAGTTGGCGGAGGAAAATATTACTTCGTGTCAAACGGCACAAAGGGCAGTACCGCAAGTAAAGGCGGTAAAGTAACAGTCGATAATTCTGCCGCAACAGAAGAGGATGGTTACTATCAGTATCTCGGAACAACTTCACTCAAGGTTGAAAATCCGACAAGCGAAGACAATTCCGCATTCTTTACAGGCTTTGCACATCAGTTCAAAGAAACAACTTCCAACGGCAAAGATGTAACTTTCTCCGCATATGTAAAGACAAAGAATGTAAAGCAGATTTATAGTGGTGGCTCTGTCGGAGCAATCCTTAAAGTTAAGTGCCTTGATTCATCAGGCAAGACTGTAAAAGAAATCAACAGTATCGGACTTACAGGCACACTTGATTGGCAGAGGATAAGCGTAACAGCAAATGTGCCGAGTACAACAGCGTCAATCCGTGTGTATGGCTTGATTAGATACGCATCGGGTACAGCTTGGTTTGACTGTATCCAGTTTGAAGAGGGCAATTGTGCCAACAACTTCAATGCTCTTCAAAACAGCGATTTCAGCTCAAATGACAACTGGCTCACAGAAGAAAACAAGAGCATTTCAGCCAATAACAGTACTGTAGCAATAGGCGGTACAGCAGGTGCGGTTGATGATTCCAACACAGAATCGGCAACAGAAGAAACTACTACAGAAAGCAACACCGAACCATCTACCTACACCAAAACAGTTACGGAAACTGCTCCAATGGATAGCATTACTTCATATGACGATTACGGCAACGCAATCAAGTCTGAACAGGGATTTGTAGTCAGAGAAGTAAAGAAAACTTACGAAGTTGAATCTTCCGATACTTCGACCGATGAGGACGGCGATGATACAGATGACAGCACATCATCGAGTCCATCACTCGGCAACAAATATATCTATCAGAATGTAAAGGTAGATAAGGCAGGAGTATCGTTTAAAATCAACGGTACTGCAAAAGCAGAGTCTGTTCCGCTTTCAAACGAAAACAGAACCTTTGGCATTGCACTCAATATTTACTACAAAAACAACAGCACTCCCGAAATGCACTATAAGGAATTTAATGTCAATACTTCCAAAAATCAGCAGGTAAGTTTGTCAATAAGTCCCGAAAATAGTGACGAAACCATCGATTATGTTGCATTTGCATTTGTATATGGTTATAATGAAAATGAAATGACAGTTACCAACGCTGAACTGAATATTTTAGCAACGGGGTATGTGACTAAACGATCAGAAGATTCAAAAGATGATTCTTCGGTCAGTGCAGGTAACGATTCAGACGATGATACAGAGGTTGACAATTATGTTGATTATGAAGTATTGTCCGAATCTGTTGACAAAACAAAACCGTTTATGCAGACAAGTTTAGAATATGACAGCACAGGCAATTATGTAACTTCCGAAACCAATGAACAGGGAAGTACAACACATTATGTTTATGATGTCAACGGTAATGTAACTTCGATTACTGACGCTGATGAAAATGTGACAAGCTACGCATATGATTCATCAGGCAATCTTATATCTGTTAAAAATGGTGATTCTGAAAACTCATATACATACAGCGGTTTAGGCTCTGTATCAAAAATCACACACAATGGTTTTGACTACTCCTTTAACTACGATGTTTTCTACAATCTTGTGTCAACTAAAATAGGCAATGTAACTGTTGCAAGTCATACATATGACAGTAACGGTAATCTTACAAAGACTGCTTATGCAAACGGTGATTATCTTGAATATGCTTACGATAACTATGGCATTATTTCGGTAATCACAGGTGAAACAGGCAAAATTGCCGAGATGATTTACAACAAGCAAGGTCTTGTTACAAAGGCGGTTGACTATTCAAGCGGCGAAACCTCATATTACTACTACACATTTGACGGTTCGCTTGAAAGCGAATATCGTACATCATCAGACGGCAGTCTTACTCATTATATTGTTACCGATTCAGACGGCAATACGGTAGAAAAGACATCTGTAAACGGTCAGACAAAGACCATTACAACAGGTTCAGATGATCACGGAAAGTCATTTGTAAATAATGATGGTGTAATAAACGAAACCTCGACAGATGATTTTGGCAGAGTGTCAGCTGTAACAACAAAACAGAACAAGAGCGATACCGTATTTACAAAGCAGTATTCTTATTATCACGGAAGTGAAAGCAATGCTACTACCAATATGGTTGGCGGAATCAGCTATAAGTTGAGTTCTGATAAGGTGCTTGGCTACAGCTATAATTACAACGATACAGGTAATGTAGAGAATGTGTATGAAAACGGTAAAAAGGTGGCTGTATATACATACGATGAACTCAATCAGCTTGTATGGTATGCAGATACCCGAACAGGTCGCTATATCAGAATAGTTTATGATAACTACGGTAACATTCAAAAAATGGAATCGTATTCACTCGGTACTAACTGGGCACCTGTAAAATTACTCGAAACAAGAACTTATTCGTATGGTGACACTAACTGGAAAGATAAACTTACTGAGTTTGACGGTGACAGTATCACATATGATAAAAACGGCAATCCATTGACATACCGTGACGGAATGAGCTTTGAATGGGAAAACGGAAGAATTCTCAAGAAAATCAACACTTCCGATAAAGCCATTCAGATGAATTATGACTCAAACGGTATGAGAACGCAAAAGTCTGTTGACGGAGTGAAAACTAACTATTACTACGACAGCAATAATAACCTTTTCGCACTCACTAAGGGCAGTGATACGCTGTTCTTCTACTACGATAATTCGGGCGAAGTAATGTCTGTTTCCTGCAACGGAACTATGTATTACTACATCAAAGACCTGCAGGGTGATATTACCGAAATTGTTGATAAGGACGGCAAAGCAGTCGCAGAGTATGCCTACGATGCGTGGGGCAATATGCTTACCGAAGACAACGGCACACTCACAGTCGGCAAACTGAATCCGTTCCGCTATCGCAGTTATGTTTATGACGAAGAAACAGGCTTGTACTATCTCCAAAGCCGTTATTATGACCCGCTAACAGGCAGATTTTTGAATGCGGATGTATATGCTGACACTCAATCAGGCACACCGCTTAGCACAAATATGTTTGCTTATTGCGAGAATAATGCGATAAATAAATCTGATGATGAGGGTAAAGATGCTTGGTGGATACAGTCACCAAATAGTGCTAATGGAAAAGGACATACATCACTTTTGTTGAAAGAAAAATCAGGGTATTGGTGGTATTTCTATTGGGGAGATAGAAGTGTTCAGTTGTTATTTATAGGAACTTCTTCCCTAAGGGAAATTACAGGTAAAGTAAGAGCTCAGATCAATTATTATAATAGAAACTATTCTAATAAATTTGGTAAGTTGTACTATTACGAAGAGTATACGAGAGCTATACAATTTTCTGGGCATTTTGAAAATTGTATTAAAGAAATAAAAAAATATATAAGTAACAATCAATATTCTTATGCCTTTAGCGGTATTGGTAAAAGAAAAGTTTATGTTAGGTTTAGATATCCATCAGAAAAATATAAAGGTAAATACCGACCATATTCTCATATATTAACTACAAATGATTCTTATAGTTTAGGATTCAATAATTGTGTGCAAAAAAGCATTTTCTACTTAAAATATGGTGAATTATCTAGTAGAAATAAAGCGTTTCATGATGAATTAAACAATTTTCATGTTATACCGAATAATGCTATTAAGAAATTCAGAGAATTTGGAAAATGGGTAACATACTCATATTATTCATAAAGCTTTAAGAAAGGTTTTTAAAATGAAAAGAAAAAAGACTTTTAAAATTATTGCTATTGCTTTAATATTTTGTTTCTTTGCAGTTGCAGGAGTGGTGTATTTTTCTCTTACAAGCGTTCCGGAACATAATGTTAAGATTGAAAATGAGCTGGATAACAATAGTTATATGAATACTTGCGCAAATGTAATGTGTAATTTGGCAAGAGTTGGTGACAAACTATATTACAATGCGGCAAACGACTTTTTTAAATACGGAACATATGAAATCACTTCGGACTATACCAAGCGAATTTATTGGAAAGGTCCTGCAATTACAAGTGAATGCCTTGATTTAAACCGTGTTTCCAATGAGAATTTTTTTTCACCTTATATACACAATGACATTGTTCAGTATTATGATTTGAATCAAAAACATTATAAGGAATATTTGAAATTGCCTGATCTTAATAATGATAACGCTTCGCTTGAAGAATTGTTTGTTGTAGATGATGAACTCTATTTCAGCTATTCTGAATTATACAGTGGTAATGTTATAGGCGATACTATGGTAGTTTACGGTTTCTACAACCTTTACCGACAAGATGAAAATGATACAAAGTTAATATTGTCGGTGGATAACCTTGATTTTGACTATATTTCAGATCTTCGATTTTATGATGAATATATTTATTTTGTTGCAGGAAAGAGAACAAGCGATAAAGAAGACGCTTCTACAAACCTGTTCCTTTGTAAATATAATCCAAATAACGGAAAGTTAGTTTACAAAATTCCTTATACTCCAAGCAGTGACTTTGTCAAAATTACCTGCTTATCTGCCGTAAATGATAAGATATACGGCATGATAGTTAATCAATCTGATAACGGATATGAAACAGTTTATTGTGCGGATTTAAAAAACGGTACTATAAATACATTGTTTAAATCAAATGCAGGTATGGTTATCAACAGCTACAAAGATAAGGTGTTTTTATCAGTTGAAAACGGTAAAGACAAGGGAATATATTCAATTGATACTTCAACTGACAAAACTACTAAAATATTTAATGATGGTATCGAGTTGAATGGTCTTTATATCGTAGATTCAAAATACCTATATTTCACAGATAATGCATATTTTAACCTTTACAGAATAACTCAAGACGGCAAAAATCTTGAAAAAGTGTTTGGCTGATTTCATTATCATGTTAAATGGAGCTATAAAAGTATATAAGCAATAATTTAGGGGGCTCATTCGAGCATCCTAATATTAGATGTATTCTTCACAAGTATTTTTTACATTTATCTGTTTTTTGAAAGCGAATATCGCACATCATCAGACTACAGCCCCCTATGATAATTTCTTTATTATCATAAGGGGTGATTTTATTGTACATTTTGGGAGATTAGTTAAATGAATTTATCTGACAGAGAATGCATAAAATAGCAACAAAATAGTTTGACTAATATATAATATTGTGTTAAAATTATGCGAAAAGGAGGGTGAC
>OGNQ01001670.1_pt1 | contig 13949 bp, 9 predicted proteins | sample 1573481 | NCBI WGS metagenome assembly OGNQ01 (sample SAMEA2581920, study PRJEB24529) | metagenome | biome: Human gut stool | place: China | collected 2011 | reverse complement strand
AAGTCGGGGCGACAGGATTCGAACCTGCGACCACCTGGTCCCAAACCAGGCGCGCTACCGGACTGCGCTACACCCCGTTTGCTGAATTAGCCTATAGTTTCTAACACAAGAAACCAACGTTTACAATCAGAGAGAAGTCGGGGCGACAGGATTCGAACCTGCGACCACCTGGTCCCAAACCAGGCGCGCTACCGGACTGCGCTACACCCCGTTCTCAAATTGCGAGTGCAAAGGTATAACTATTTTTTCACATACGCAAAATTTCAAGCAAGTTTTTTGCACATTCCACCAACAACCACCGACTTTTCATTGTGGCACACTATTTGTTATTTAGATTTTATAGTTACAAGTAAAAAAATAACATCAATATTAAAACTATAAACTCATATTATGGCACAGAAAGGCAATATTGGAGTAACGACAGAGAATATATTTCCTGTCATTAAAAAGTTTCTATACTCAGATCACGAGATTTTCCTCCGCGAGATGGTGTCTAACGCTGTCGACGCAACACAGAAACTGAAGACGCTTGCCGAACGCGGCGACTTCAAGGGCGAATTGGGCGACCTTACCGTTCGCGTCAGTCTCAACACAGAGAAAGGCACACTGACCATCAGCGACCGAGGTATCGGTATGACCGAGGAGGAGATTAACAAATATATCAATCAGATTGCGTTCTCTGGCGTAACCGACTTCCTCGACAAATACAAGGATAACGCTAACGCAATCATCGGTCACTTCGGCTTGGGCTTTTACTCTTCGTTCATGGTAAGCAAGAAGGTGGACATCATCACACGCAGCTACAAAGAGGGTGCAAAGGCCGTAAAGTGGAGCTGCGATGGTAGTCCAGAGTTTGAGATTGAGGACGTAGAGAAGACAGACCGCGGTTCGGACATCGTACTGCACATCGACGACGACTGCAAGGAGTTCCTCGAAAAGCAGAAGATAGAGGAACTGCTAAACAAGTACTGCAAATTCATGGCTGTACCAGTAGCCTTCGGCAAGAAGACCGAGTGGAAGGACGGCAAACAGCAGGAGACCGACGAGGACAATATTATTAATAATGTGGAGCCATTGTGGACAAAGGCACCGAGCACTCTGAAGGATGAAGACTACAAATCGTTCTACCGCACACTCTACCCGATGCAAGACGAGCCGCTGTTCTGGATTCACCTCAACGTCGACTATCCGTTCAACCTCACCGGCATTCTCTACTTCCCACGCATCAAGTCGAACATCGAGCTACAGCGCAACAAGATTCAGCTATACTGCAACCAAGTGTTCGTAACCGATCAGGTGGAAGGCATCGTGCCAGAGTTCCTCACCCTACTCCACGGTGTAATCGATTCGCCGGACATTCCGCTAAACGTAAGCCGCTCGTATCTGCAGAGTGATGCTAACGTAAAGAAGATTTCAAAATACATCACAAAGAAGGTGGCAGACCGCCTTGCTGCAATATTCAAGGAGAACCGCAAGGATTACGAGGAAAAGTGGGACGACTTGAAGATTTTCATCCACTACGGTATGCTTTCGCAGGACGACTTCTACGACCGTGCAAAGGACTTTGCGCTGCTGAAGGACGTAGACGGCAAGTATTTCACATACGAGGAGTACCAAACCCTCATCAAGGACAACCAAACCGATAAGGAAGGCAATCTCGTATATCTCTACGCTAACGACAAGGAAGGCGAATACAGCTACATCGAAGCAGCCAAGGCTAAGGGCTACAGCGTATTATTGCTTGACGGACAGCTCGACAACCCAATGGTTTCAATGCTCGAACAGAAGTTGGAGAAGACACGCTTCTCACGTGTAGACGCCGACATCGTCGACCGCCTCATACAGAAAGACGACAAGAAGGAAAGCGAATTGGCAAAGGACGAAAAAGACAACTTGGAGCAGACATTCCGCTCACAGCTGCCGAAGATGGAAAAGACCGAGTTCTACGTAGACGTGCAGGCTCTCGGCGACCAGACTCTGCCGGTACTCATCACACAGAGCGAGTATATGCGCCGAATGAAAGAGGCAAGCAAGTTCCAGGCTGGCATGGCATTCTACGCACAAATGCCCGACACATTCAATCTCGTACTTAATAGCGACCATCCGCTCATTAAGCAGGTTCTCGAAGACGGCAAGACAGCTTGCGCCACAGAGTTGCAGCCCGTTGAGAGCGAGCTTAAAGGACTCGAAGCACGCCTCGCGGCATTGCACCAGAGCCAGAATGGCAAGAAGCAGGAGGAGATTTCTCAGGAAGAAAAGGACGATGTGAAGAACACAGAGAGTGCCCTTGAGGAGCAGCGCACCAAGAAGAACAACATCATCGCCACATACGCAGCAGGCAACAAGGTTGTACATCAGCTTATCGACCTTGCATTGCTGCAGAACGGCATGTTGAAAGGTGCTGCACTCGACTCGTTCTTGAAGCGTTCAGTTGATTTGATTAAGTAATTGTTGTTGTTTGGTAACAAACAACGTAACAGCAGAGTTTGTCATCCGCGTCGACCGACGCAGATGTCCGTATCGACCGACACAGATGTCTGCATCGACCGATGCGGATCAAAACAATGCTACTATAACCATGTTTCCACAGCGCGATTGCCAAAGAGGTCGCTGCGCTATCAGCAAACAACAGCAACTGACAGAAATAAAAAGGCAGGCTATCCACACGGACAGCCTGCCTTTTCCTTATTATATAGTTTAATATACTTCTTACTAAAATATTATTAGAGCGCAGATATTAATCCTTAATGATATCCAACTCCTTGAACACGCGCTTCAAAATCTGAACACCACGTTCCACCTGTTCTTCTGTATGGGTAGCCATGAGTGCAAAACGAACAAGCGTATCCTGCGGTGCGCAAGCCGGCGGAATAACCGGATTGATAAACACACCATACTCGAAAGCCTTAGCTGTCGCAACGAATGTCTTCTCAACATCGTGAACATAAAGCGGAATAATCGGACTCTCTGTCTCACCAATCTCGAAGCCCTCCTCCTTGAAACGACGGAGTGCGTAACGTGTGACTCTCCAAAGGGCATCAATGCGCTCCGGCTCTTTCTGAATGATGTGAAGCGCCTCAAGAGCGGCAGCGGTGGCAGCCGGAGTGTTTGACGCACTAAAGATATAGGTGCGACAAGAGTGGCGCAACCAGTTGATTGTATCCTTGTCACCAGCAATAAAGCCACCGATAGAAGCCATCGACTTAGAGAATGTACCCATGATAAGGTCTACCTCGTCTGTCAAGCCGAAGTGATCACAAACACCACGACCCTGCTTGCCGAATACGCCAAGACCATGAGCCTCGTCAACCATGATAGAGCAGTTGTACTTGTGTTTCAGTTCTACGATAGCTGGCAGATTTGCGAGATCGCCCTCCATTGAGAACACACCGTCAACGATGATGAGCTTGATAGCCTCCTCTGGAAGATTCTTCAGCACGCGCTCAAGATCCTCCATATCGTTGTGCTTGTAGTGGAGCTGTGTTGCAAACGACAGACGACGTCCGTCAACAATACTGGCATGGTCGCGGTCGTCGCAGATGATATAGTCGCCACGACCAACAACTGCAGGGATAACGCCACTGTTTACAAAGAAACCAGTAGAGAAACAAAGAGCGTTGTCCTTGCCTATATACTCTGCAAGTTCTTTTTCAAGCTGCACGTGGATATCGAGCGTACCATTCAGGAAGCGACTACCTGCACAACCAGAACCATACTTATCAAGAGCTGCCTTACCAGCATCAATGATGCGCTGATCGCCAGTAAGACCAGTATAAGCATTTGAGCCAAACATCAGAACTTTGTGTCCGCCCATTTCTACTTCTGTGCCCTGCTTGCTCGTAATCTCACGAAAATAGGGATAAACACCTTCCGCCATGTACTTCTGCGGAAGACGATAGCTTTTATACTTTTCTTGTAACTGTCCCATTATAATATTAAATAGGTATATTTCAATTTTGTTATTTCCAAGGTGCAAAGGTACGAAAAATATGTTAAACACGCACGTTTTTCATAAGAAATATGACTTTTTGGTATTTTTCACCAAACCACAACCTTACTTATAACATTATTTTATTATCTTTGTGCCTTATTTATAGCATCAATAAATATGAAGAAAAAAGCCATTTTCATAATCAATCTAATTTCTGGCACATCTGACAAAGCTGCCATCCCCGAACTGATTGAGCAACTTCTTGACAAAGAGAAGTTCGAATATGAAATCGCAATAACTCAATATGCTGGCCATGCTTCAGAGATTGCATCAAAGGCGAAAGACGCAAACGTCGACTTGGTAGTGGCAGTCGGAGGCGACGGCACCGTCAACGAGGTAGCACGTGCCATCGTACACTCCAACACCGCACTTGGCATAATACCATGCGGTTCGGGAAACGGACTTGCACGCCACCTACAGCTACCTATTAATGTAAAGAAGTCGATAGAAATATTAAACACCTTTGAGGTGCGCGATCTTGACTATGGCATCATCAACGGATACCCATTCTTCTGCACATGCGGCATGGGCTTTGATGCCTTCATCAGTCTAAAATTCGCAGAAGCTGGCAAACGCGGTCCGCTAACATACATTGAAAATGTACTTAGAGAAGGCTTGAAGTACGAACCTGAGACATACACAGTGATGGCTGACGACGAGACGAGCCTGCACAAAGCCTTCTTAATATCGTGCGCCAACGCATCACAATATGGCAACAACGCATACATCGCACCACAAGCGTCTATGAGCGACGGACTAATGGATGTTATCATCATGGAACCATTCGGACTGATTGACGCCCCACAAATCAGCATTGAGATGTTCAACAAAACACTCGATAAGAACAACTCGAAGATTAAGACATTCCGCTGCAAGAAACTACGCGTACATCGCCACTCACCAGGAGCTATCCACTACGACGGCGACCCAGTTATGACGGGTGCTGATATCGACGTAGAGTTGAAGCCAAAAGGCATTAAGATTGTGGTAAACTCACAGGCTGACCGAAATCTCAGAAAGCCGAATGCCCTACAGAACGCAGCCACAGAACTATTCAACGAGATAAACATAATACGCGAAGAAATAAGCAAGAGTCGACTAAAACTGCAACAATGGAGCAAAGCTATGCAGCACAAATTCGACTTGTAAACAACAGCGAAGGCGTTAAGCCTTCCACAACAACATCGTACGATCATAAATGTTCGCTTTCAAAAAGTTTGTAATCCACCAAGACCACTGCGCCATGAAGGTTGGTACCGACGGCGTACTACTTGGTTCATGGGCAAATGGCGGCAAACGCATTCTCGACATTGGTACTGGCACCGGACTCATTGCACTGATGATGGCACAACGCTATACTGATGCCACCATTGATGCAGTAGAGATTGACCATGACGCAGCTCTACAAGCATACGAAAACGTTAGCAACACCGAGTTTGCAAACCGTATAAAGATAGTGGAGACAGCAATACAACACTACTCCACTCAAGACAAGTACAACGCTATCGTATCCAACCCACCGTTTTTCATCGATAGTCTGCTCAACCCCAACGCACAACGCTCTACAGCAAGACATGCTTGCGCGCTGAAATACTGCGAGTTATTCGCTACCGTGAAAGCATTGCTCGATACTGACGGTGAGTTCAGTGCCATCATACCAACCGAATGTTTGCAAGCATTCATTGCCGAAGCATACAAGGCAGGACTTGCCATGTCGCGCCAATGCGCCGTGCGCACCACTCCACGCAAACAGCCCAAACGCCACCTTGTAGCATTCCACCACGCAGACCACAAATGCGAGAGAGAAATGGAGGAAGTGTGCCTACAGAATACCGACGGCTCAAGATCGGAATGGTACGCACAACTGACCGCCGATTTCTATATAAAATAACAACAAAAATTCACTCATTAGCAGAATTTTAAGTAACTTTGCACGGAAATACACACGCCCCCGATACACAGTTAACGAGATATGAATAAGAGAACGAGTACTTCAATACAGATGATAGCCGATTATGACGGCGATATTTCAAATTTGTTCAACGTAAACATAGAAGGCGAACTGCCCATTCTTGCCACACGTAACATGGCAATGTTCCCGGGAGTGATTACTCCCGTAATCATTGGAAGAAAACAAAGTCTTAATCTGCTCAACCATATACGCAAGACTCAGGATGCGAGCTTTGCCGTGTTCTGCCAGCACGACCAGGAAGTTGAGCACCCAGACACCAAAGACCTCTTTGAGTACGGAGTGTACGCACGCCTCGTGAAGATACTCGAACTGCCCGGACCTGGAAATAACATCACCGCAATCATCCAAGGTTTAGGACGCTGCAGACTGAACAAGCTCACCGCTAACAAGCCTTTCTTGATGGGCGAAATATCACCAGCCATGGAGGAACTGCCTGATGCAGACGACAAGGAGTTCAACACGGCAATGGAAGATTTGCGTTCTACCACTACGGAATACATCCGACAGAACGAAGATTTGCCTGATGAGTCGCAGTTTGCACTGAACAACATTTCAAATGATGTAATCGCAGTAGACTTCATCTGCACAAACCTGCCATTCGACATAGCCGACAAAGCCGAACTTATCTATACAAGTTCTATTAAGGAACGTGTCATCAAGACACTGAAGGTGCTGCACAAGGAGATACAGTTGCTCGAACTAAAACAGAACATTCGCACGAAGACTCGCGAAGATCTCGACGAACAACAGCGCGAATACTTCCTGCAGCAGCAGATAAAAAACATCAAAGAGGAGCTGGGCAGAGGCGAAGGATCACCGGAACGCAAGGAGCTTGAGCAGAAAGCAGCTAAGAAGAACTGGTCGGAGGATGTGGCAAAGCTCTTCCGCAAGGAACTTGACAAACTGGACATGTTCAATCCGCAGAGTCCAGAATACAGCATACAGTACAACTATCTGCAGACGATGATTGCACTGCCTTGGGGCGAATACACCAAGGACAACCTTGACTTGAAACGTGCCCAGCGCGTGCTCAACCACGACCACTACGGCATGGAGAAGGTGAAGGAACGCATTCTCGAATACATGGCTGTACTGAAGTTGCGTGGCGACCTCAAGTCGCCCATCATCTGCCTCTACGGCCCTCCGGGAGTCGGCAAGACATCACTTGGCAAGAGTATTGCTGCTGCCATGAAGCGCAAGTACGTACGCATGTCATTAGGCGGTCTGCACGACGAAAGCGAGATTCGCGGACACCGCCGCACTTACGTGGGAGCCATGCCTGGCAGAATTATCAAGAATATACAGAAGGCAGGTTCGTCAAACCCCGTGTTTATCCTCGACGAGATTGACAAGGTGACACAGAACACCGTCAATGGTGACCCGTCATCAGCCTTGCTTGAGGTGCTCGACCCTGAACAGAACAACGCCTTCCACGACAACTATCTTGATGTTGACTACGACCTCTCGAAGGTGCTCTTCATTGCAACCGCCAACGACCTCAACACTATACCGCGTCCGCTGCTCGACCGTATGGAACTTATTGAAGTGAGCGGATACATAACGGAGGAGAAGATTGAGATAGCGAAACGCCATCTCATTCCGCGTGAAATAGCAAACTGCGGATTGGACAAGGACGAGGAGAAGCCTACATTCACAAAGGCTGCTATCGAGAGAGTGATTGAGCAATACACTCGCGAAAGCGGTGTGCGTCAATTGGAGAAGCAGGTGAACAAGGCACTGCGCAAGATTGCATACAAGAAAGCCCTCGACAACGACGTAAACGAAAAGATTACGCCTAACGAAATTGAGGGACTGCTCGGCAAAGCACCTTTCTACTGCGACATATATCAAGGTAATAGCTATGCAGGTGTCGTTACGGGCTTAGCATGGACAAGCGTGGGCGGCGAGATTCTCTTCATCGAGACATCGCTCAGCAAGGGCAAGACTGGCAAGCTGACACTGACCGGAAATCTCGGTGACGTGATGAAGGAGTCGGCTGTCATTGCCCTCGAATACGTAAAGGCTCACATCGATACGCTCGGCGTATACTATCGCATCTTCGACAACTGGAACATACATATCCACGTACCAGAAGGTGCAACGCCGAAGGATGGTCCGTCGGCAGGTATCACAATAGCTACGTCTATCGCCTCGGCACTCACACAGCGCAAGGTGCGCAAGAACACAGCCATGACAGGCGAGATAACGCTCCGCGGAAAGGTTCTGCCGGTAGGCGGCATCAAGGAGAAGATTCTTGCAGCCAAGCGTGCCGGCATCACCGACATCGTAATGTGCCAGGAGAACCGCAAGGACATCGAGGAAATTCCTGAGATGTACCGCAAGGGTGTTGACTTCCACTATGTGGAAAATATACAGGATGTATGGAAGTTTGCACTCACTGATGAGATTGTAGACAATCCGATTAATTTTAAAATTGAAGAAGAAACGAAAGAATGACTTTTGAACTGCAACATACCGACCCGTGTAGCGACGCTCGCACTGGTATAATAACCACCGACCACGGACAGATAAAGACCCCTATCTTCATGCCCGTAGGCACAGTTGGCTCTGTGAAGGGAGTACACTTCAACGAACTCCGCGAACAAGTGAAGGCACAGATTATCTTAGGCAACACCTACCATCTCTACCTGCGCCCAGGTCTTGACACTCTGCAAAAGGCTGGCGGATTGCATAAGTTCAACACATGGGACCGTCCGATACTTACCGACTCTGGCGGTTTTCAAGTGTTCTCACTCACCGGCATACGCAAGTTGCGTGAGGAAGGCTGCGAGTTCCGCTCACACATTGACGGATCGAAGCACATCTTCACACCAGAGAATGTTATGGACACAGAACGCATCATCGGAGCCGACATAATGATGGCATTCGACGAATGCCCTCCAGGCGAAAGCGACTACGAGTACGCCAAGAAGAGTCTCGGACTCACACAACGTTGGCTCGACCGCTGCTTCAAGCGCTTCAACGAGACAGAACCCCTCTACGGCTACAACCAGAGCCTCTTCCCTATCGTGCAGGGTTGCAAATACAAGGACTTGCGTCGTGAGGCGGCGAAACATGTCGCTGACAAGGGAGCTGACGGCAACGCCATCGGCGGATTGGCTGTGGGTGAACCTACAGAAGTGATGTACGAAATGATTGAGGTGGTGAACGAGATTTTGCCGAAGGACAAACCACGTTATCTCATGGGCGTGGGCACACCGCAGAACATCCTTGAGGCAATAGAACGCGGCGTGGATATGTTCGACTGTGTGATGCCTACCCGCAACGGACGCAATGCGATGCTCTTCACCTACGAGGGCACAATAAACATACGCAACAAGAAGTGGGAGCAGGACTTCTCGCCGATTGACCCCGACGGATGCGACATCGACCGCATACACTCGAAGGCTTATCTACACCACCTCTTCAAAGCCCAGGAGTTGTTGGCTATGCAGATTGCGAGCATTCATAACTTGGCTTTCTATCTACGACTGGTCACTGACGCACGCAAACATATTGAGCAAGGTGACTTCGTACAATGGAAAGCAAGCGTTATAGACAACCTCGGAAGAAGAATTTAAATGAAGATAAAAAACATCAGGCGTTTACACAAACTGCTACATCTGCAGCAGACAGTACGCAGAAAGACTAAAGGGATACGCACAGCTTGGGCATGGTTATGCCATAAGCTGCGCTTTCTCCGTGTCTTGAACGTGATAAACCCATTTCACTATATCAGCATTCTCGACTGGTATATCATACGCAAGTTCATCGGCACGTACATCTACTCTATCATACTGATCATCTCTATCAGTATCGTGTTCGACGTGAACGAAAACCTCGTAAAGTTCACGCAATACCACGCACCGCTAAAGGCTATCGTATTTGACTATTATGCCAACTTCGTGCCTTACTTCGCCAACTTGTTCAGCCCGCTATTCGTATTCATCGCGGTAATTTTCTTCACATCCAAGCTGGCTTCAAACTCCGAAATCATATCCATGCTTGCTGCAGGAGTTTCGTTCAAGCGCCTCATGCGCCCTTACATGATTTCGTGCGTACTCATCTCTACACTCTCGTTCTTCCTCAGTGCATACGTCATTCCACATGGCACGGTGATAAGACAGAACTTCGAGACGATGTACAAAAACAAAAAGAAGAACACATCGGCAGAGAACGTTATGCTGCAAGTGGACAAAGGCACTATTGCGTACATACAGCATTACGACAACAATCAAAAATGTGGATATGGCTTCTCTCTCGACAAGTTTGAGAACAAGAAACTCGTGAGCCATCTTACGGCAATGGATATCCAGTACGACACCATCTCCGACTCAAAGTATCACTGGACTCTTTCCAACTGGAAGATACGTGAGCTGCGCGGACTACGCGAACATATCACAAGCGGAACAAAGCGCGACACCATCATACAGATGGAGCCAACCGATCTCGTTTACTCGAAAGGACAGCAAGAAACATTCACCAATCCGGAACTGAAAGAATATATCAGCAAACAAAAAAATCGCGGTAACGGCAACGTCGTACAATACGAAGTGGAATACCACAAACGAATAGCTTCATCGTTCGCATCGTTCATCCTGACCACCATCGGTCTGTCGCTATCATCGCGCAAACGCAAAGGAGGAATGGGCATGTATCTCGGCATGGGACTCGCCTTGAGCTTCGGCTATATCATGCTACAAACAGTATCGTCTACATTTGCCATCAATGCCAATACGCCACCTATTTTGGCTGCATGGATTCCGAACTTCATATTTGCAATCGTTGCGTATTTCTGCTATAAAAAAGCCCCTAATTAAAAAAATAAAACCCATAACATAATATGTATTTCGACGAAACACAACTCAATGACAATGTGCTCGACGCATTATATGATATGCGCTTTGATCAGTGCACACCAATACAAGAGAAATGTATTCCGCCTATCCTCGAAGGTCGTGACCTCCTTGGTGTGGCGCAGACAGGTACGGGCAAGACTGCAGCCTATCTCCTCCCCATACTCTCAAAACTCGACGACGGTGGCTATCCGCACGATGCCATCAACTGCGTCATCATGAGCCCGACACGCGAACTCGCACAACAGATAGACCAAGCAATGCAGGGCTTCGGCTACTACCTCAACGGCGTGAGCAGCGTGGCTGTGTATGGTGGCAACGACGGCAACCGCTACGATCAGGAACTGAAGAGCTTTCAGATGGGTGCCGATGTGGTCATCGCCACACCAGGACGCCTTATCAGCCACATCTCTCTCGGCTCTGCCGACCTTAGCAAGGTGAGCTTCTTCGTTCTCGACGAAGCAGACCGAATGCTCGACATGGGCTTCTCGGAGGACATCAAGATGATTGCAAGCAAATTGCCTGCCACTTGCCAGACTATCATGTTCTCGGCTACAATGCCCGAAAAGATTGAAGAACTCGCAAAAAGTCTGCTGAAGAACCCCGTAGAGGTAAAGATTGCAGTGAGCAAGCCTGCTGAGAAAATCAAACAGAGCGCATACGTCTGCTACGAAACACAGAAGATAGGTATCGTAAAAGACCTGTTCCGCAAAGGCGACCTCAACCGCGTAATAATATTCTCGGGCAAGAAGCAAAAGGTGAAGGCTATCAACCGCACACTGCAGCAGATGAAGATTAACTCTGGCGAGATGCACTCAGACCTCGAGCAGGCTGAACGCGACGAGATTCTCTACAAGTTCAAGACCGGACAGATCGACGTGCTCGTGGCTACTGACATCGTGGCTCGCGGCATCGACATCGACGACATCGCCATGGTCATAAACTTCGATGTGCCCCACGACCCAGAAGACTACGTCCACCGTATAGGACGTACTGCACGAGCACAACGCGACGGCATCGCTATCACATTCGTAAGCGAAGACGAAATCAGCAGCTTCAAACAGATAGAGAAATTCCTCGGACGTGTTGTCGACAAGAACGAACTGCCCGAAGGTCTCGGCGAGACTCCCGACTACAACGCACCACGCTCAAGAGGCAGAGGCGGAAAGGGACGCGACGAAAAACGCCCAAGAAACAACTCTAAAACCAATGGATCGCATGGCGACAACAACAAACGCCGCTACAACAGAAAGAAGAACGGCGTAAAGGAGCAGAACAATAACGAGACTTCTGCTACAGAAACGCCACAGACCACAAATGCTCAAGAGACCGTTGCAGAAACAACTACTCCGGACGGCACACAACCCACTACGCAAAAGAAGCGCAGACGCAAGCCGAACCGCAAGCCTGCCAATGCAGAAGGCGGCAACAATCAGCAGGCGGAGAATGAAGCCAAAGAGAGCAATGCAAACAATAACAAGGGCGATAACGCTAAGAGACGCAATGAACGTGCTGCACGTGATGGCGAACAGGCAAAGCAAAACAACGAACAACCTAACCGTAATGGCGGACAAACAAAACGCAACAATCAGCAACGTCGCCAGCGTAAGGACAACGCTTCACGCCGTTCAACTCAGAATCGCAAGCAGGATAGAAAGGAGAATGGAAAGAGCACCACAGCAAAATCCACTCCCAATGTGCCAGCAATAAAACAGCCAACCACACTTACAACTATCCTTAAAAAGCCATTAAACTGGCTAAAGTCGCTCGGAAAGAAGAAAAATTAAAGAAAACCACGAAAAAGGTGCGCAAATATTTTGGAGTTTCAAAATAAATGCGTACCTTTGCACTCGCAATTAAGGAACAACACTTAATGCTTTAGACAATGGCTCCGTAGCTCAACTGAATAGAGCATCTGACTACGGATCAGAAGGTTGCAGGTTTGAATCCTGCCGGAGTCACACAGAGTTCAAATAGAGTTTTAAAACTCCATGAGAATTTCTAACGAATAAAAATAAGAGAAGAGGATATTACTTTACGTAATATCCTCTTTTTCTGTATATTACGCTTCCCTACCCCAACGGAAAGCAGCCGATGTAGCCCTGGCTGATGTCGCTGACGGCGACAATGGCGGTGGCAGACTGCAGCTGCTGCAAGGCTTCCTCGAAGCCGTCGAGTCCGCAGACCTTTGCGAAGACAAAGTCATGGGCCTTGGCGAACTTGTTTGTTTCTGTGAGGGATGCGAAGAAGGCTGTGACATCCCAATTGATATTCTTGTCTATCATTTCGTTTGTCGTTTGATGTCTTCAACTTCTTTAGCCTTAGCGTCGAGTTCTGTGAGTGCTCGCCATGTGTCCATAGAGAGCACCGCTTCCTCTTTGGTGATGTCACCTCCAGTAAGCGCACGGATCTGTGCATTCATGGCAGTCCATAGCACCTCGCCGATGGGCGGTGCATAGCCAAGTAGGTCTTCTGAAGAACTGGACATTGGCTGCAGGAAGTGCGGAAACAGACGGGCGAAGTAATGCTTCAGCGACGAGAACCAATAGAAGGCGTTGAGCAAAAGCGGTGTTGTTAGGTGACGCGACTTGACCTTTGGGTACAGAAGCGTGGCGAGGTGGCTAAGCAAAGCCTCGTTCTTGGTGTGGAGAAAGCCCTGATAGTAGTTGTCGGCAGAGATGAACGTCGAGAACGGCACGCCCTGGAAGTCGGCTTCGATGGCAGTGGTTCTTCAGATTTTTGTGATACGAACCGGCAACGGAGCGAATTGCAGTAAGAATTCCAAAGATGCCGTAGCTGCTTGCACTTGTCTGATGGTCAGCGTTGTTTCCTGCTTGGGCGTATGGCGCTGCTTCACAAGATAGCTGCCGTCATGCGTCTTGCATAACACTCTTAGGTCTGCCCATTTGAACAGACAGAGCGTGAGTATTTCTTCCATGGGCAAATCATGCGAGAACTGCGTGAAGAAATATTGAAGTTGGCTGTCAGATAGTGACTGCCAATCTGTGGGTAGAGATAAATCGAAAAATGCTTCCATACTGCGAAAGTACGGAAGCATTTTATGGTGAGAAAAGACAAGATTATTTTATAACATAACGGAAGATGTCAAAGCGAGAAAAGCCAATGCTTT
>OGNQ01001655.1_pt1 | contig 14098 bp, 13 predicted proteins | sample 1573481 | NCBI WGS metagenome assembly OGNQ01 (sample SAMEA2581920, study PRJEB24529) | metagenome | biome: Human gut stool | place: China | collected 2011 | reverse complement strand
TGGTTCTGGTGATGATTGTTTCCAGCTTTTCAGCCAGAACGGTTTCCAGATTGTACGCCCAAATCTCAATGGAGCGATCCTCCAGCATCAGCTTGAAGCTGTACCGCACTTCGCGGGGCGTAATGGCGTCGCCGGTGGAAATGTCGATCTTGAGCGGCGTTATCACGCCGTCAAACTCCGTTTCCATGCTGACGCGGATGCCCGGATACTCGGCCTCGTCCATGATCTCGGAAATGCGCTTCACACGGAACTCCACGCCATCGTCCACCGGCACGGAGATGATGGAGGCAATCATGTTTTCCACTTCCTCGATGCCGACCGTCGCACCCTTTACGGTCGCGTCAATGTCCATCGTTGAGCGGGCGTCAAGGCCGACCATGGCAGCCACCAGCATCCCGCCTTTAAGGATAAACTTGTCCCGGTATTCCGAAAGAGAAATGCGCTCCAGAAAGCGCTCCATCATGTAATTGCGCATCAGAATCTGTGCATCTGCGGCTTTGTCCTTGGAGAGATTGCGGATCAGGTCTTTGAGCTGCCGTGCAGTCTTAATCATAAGAGTACCTCCAAATACTGCCGAAGCAGTTTTTCAACACGGAACATCTGCGCATAGCGCATCAGCTTCCGTAAGTCCTTGTCTTTTCGCTTTGCGTATTGCTTGAGTGCATCCTGAAAGGTCTGCACCTCGATCCCGCTGCGGCTGCGGATCAGATCGCAGATGGTACGCTCCATATCATAGACGGGAACCGGGTTGCCAAAGGGCGTGTTCATCGTGATGATCCCCACGTCATGCAATTCTTTCTTGATGGTATAGACCTTGATGCCGTCCGCTTGCAGGCTGGCAGGATTGTAGCCGGTCTTGACCGTGATGGAATACGGATTTGGCTCCCGGTCGGTCAGGTCATGGAAAAACAATGCGCTCTCATGGGAGAATACGGCCTGCGCACAGCGAAGGTGCAGCAGGTACATGGCGTCCGTCCATGCGTCAGGCGAAACATAAACGCCGTGCGCCGCCTGTTCCACGCCGCGCTGCTTGGCGTAGGCGTAAAACGTGGACTTGGCAATACCGATTTCCAAAACCTGCGCGGTTTTGACGATCCCATTGTTTTGCTGAAAAAGCAGATCAAGCCGGTCGTAGGCGGTCATGTTATCACTTCCTTCTTGCTAATATTATATCCGAGATTAGCAAGAAAGTAAACAACGATTTTAGAAAAGCAAGCCGAGGCGTTCGCCCCGGCTTGCGCTATAAAAGCCCGCGTCACGCCTGCACCCTATACTTCAAGCGGTTTCCGTACCGCGTTGAGGTCAGTAGGCCCAGCTGTTCAAACTTCAGCACAAAGCTGCGGATCGTCGCGTAGGCGGCATTGCCGAAGTCCTTTTCCAGCTGCTTGGTGGAGAACTCAGCTTCCCCGTATGCGGAGAGGACAAAACTCCACAGAGCCTTTTCCTTCTCTGTGACCTGTCCTTGCGACAAAGCGGCCTGAAACGCTTCGGTCGTCCGGCGGGCAGGGAGCACTCCGTTCAGCTTGTGATACACATTCTCAATGAAATACACTAAGAACGGCGTTACGTCCAGTACGCCGCTGATGTGGGCATTTTCCTCCGCCAACGTGTAGGCGTCGTAGTACCCCTTACGGCTCTTGTTGACGTACTCAGACAGCGGCACGAACAGGGCGGAGGAATACCCCTGCTGTACCAGATACCACAGGTGCATCAGCCGCGCCATTCTGCCGTTGCCATCAAAGTAGGGGTGCAGATAGGCAATATAGAAGTGGATCAGGGCGGCTTTCAGCAGGTCGTTGCTGTCGGAATCCTCATGGATGAAGCGCACCAGTTCGCCCATGCGCTCCGGCAGCTGCTGCCACGGAAGACCGGTATGCTCCACCTTGGAGCCGACCACATACACACTGTCGTGCCGGTAGAAGCTGCCGGGGCGCAGCCGGTCTTCCTCCGGCAGATAAGCACCGATGGCGGTCTCATACAGCTGATGGATAGATGCTTCGGTGATCCTGTTGGCGGGGTCGCTGATGAACTCCAGCCCCTTTTTCATACCGTAGATGCGGTTTTCACTTTCATCTGCCGGAGCAAAGCCGGACAGGATCTTACGGACACTGTCGCGGGAGAAATCCACCTGCTCGATGGTGAAAGTGGAGATGATCTCCTCCTCCATGGCCTTCGCGCCGTAAAGCTGCGTGCTGCTCTGCGGCGTCAGCAGGATCCGGGCGGCAGAGAGATGCACCTGCGCGACACTATCCAAATAGACAAGCTCCTGCCCGGAAAAGTCCTTCAGTGGCAGCGGATGGTAGAAGCCGCTTTTCAGCAGCGAAACAAATTCCCCCATATCCGCCTGCGGATATTTGTAGCCCAGCTTCTTCAAGTCCAGCACACTTTTATCCGACAGCATTTTGGTAAACAACGCAGCGTCCATATAGCACCTCCCGTTGATATTAAATAGTATCAATTTATATCAGTATACAGAAGTGTTTCCGGAAATGCAAGAGAAAATACCTCAAAACTACCTGAAATGCCTTGACGAACTAATACTGTGGTATTACAAACAGGGAGATTATCGGTCTTTATGGAATACTCCATGAGGCGGACATTCAGAAGAGCTATGAGGTCATGGACGCACACTTTGCCGCCGGTGAGAGTCGGCTGAAGGCTGTGCGGAAAAAATGCGGCTTGACGCAGGACGCACTTGCCAAGGCCTCCGGTGTTCCGGTCAACACCATCCGCGCCTACGAGTGTAAGAGCAAGGACTTGAACAAAGCCAAGGCCGACATCATCATACGTCTGACGAGGGCATTACGGTGCGAAATAAGCGACCTGCTGGGGGAACTTATACAGGGAAAATACCCAACAGGGACGGCAATTGCCGTCCCTGTTGGGTATTCTTTGTTTATGCCGTGTATCGGACATAATATTCAAAATATTACCAAGCGGTAAAAGCCTTCCAACTATTGGAATATAAGGCTTTGCTGGCATTTTTGCCGCAAAAGGACGAGGTTGAAAACTCTTTGCTTCTTGTGTTCTGTCCATTCGTTTCTCCATGTGTGGAGCAGACTACCTTATGACGCAAAAGAAGGACGAACTTCTGACAGAGGCAGTCCAAGACGCTGCGCCTTGTCCCTCTCGTAAGTAACACGGGTGACCTCTTCGATAAAGGCCTTTTCTTTCGGCGTGGCACTGGCCCAACGCACATTGTATTTCTGACACAGGTAGAAGAATATTTCATAAAAGTGCTCATTTTCAGGATCCTTACGGTAATACCACTCCGCATTGGATGTCGGGCGATTTTTGCTGTCATTCATATGGGACACCTCCTCATTAAAAGTCAGGCAAGATATGTGAAGAATATCCGTTTCGCAGCTTCATCCGTTGTTAGATACTTTAGATCGGCAGGGGAAAATACAAAAACAATATACTACAAACATGGACATTTCACAAGTATTTGTGCGTGACATATTTTTTCACTGGGGTAGTTTTCGGATTATAGTACTCCCGCTTTTTTATATGGAATCAATTTCTTTTGTGGATTGCGAAATCTTCTTTTTATGGTATAATAAAAACGACTAGGTTTATCGCTTTGTATAACAGGAAATGGTAACATCTAATCAGTTGGCTATATGGCTGAATAAGAATAATTGATGCAAGGAGTTCCACTATGGTTACGATTGTTACAGGAACTACAAATAAGCCCACTGCGTCTGAAGCAGTAAAACAATTTTTTCAAACGCATTCAGAAATAGATGGCTATCTTTATATTGGATATCCCATCATCGGAACGGTAGACGGAGCATATCCAATAGATGCACTCTTAATTTCTCCTGAAAAGGGAATTGTTGCGTTTAACTTGATTGAAGGCAAGAATACTAACGGATACGAAGAAGCCCAAGATGATTGTGCTAATAAAATTGAAGCAAAGCTCAAGGGTTACAAGCAACTTGTAAACAAAAGAACATTATGTGTGGACATATATGTAATTACTTTCGCCCCTGGACTAGCCCGTTGCCCTGAGCATGATGATGATTATCCCCTTTGTGTTAATGCGTATGAATTAGAAAGCAATTTATCACAATGTACCTGGACTGATAATTCACATTATTCTAAAGTGGTATCAGTTCTGCAAGCAATCTCCTCCATTAGAAAAGGCAAAAAGAAAAGAGAAATAGTGGATCCAAAATCGCGTGGGGCAAAAATTCGTTCTCTCGAGGACTCAATAGCTAATTTGGATAATCAACAGAGTAGAGCTGTTATCGAAACGGTAGATGGAGTACAACGCATTCGTGGATTGGCAGGCTCCGGAAAAACCATTGTATTAGCTTTAAAGGCTGCGTATCTACATGCACAGCATCCAGAATGGAAAATTGCAGTAACATTTAATACACGATCCCTAAAAGGACAGCTTAGACAATTAATCAATACGTTTTATATTGAGCAAACTAGTGACGAACCCGACTGGGAGAATATAAGCATTATTCATGCATGGGGCGCACCTGGTGGCGGTGAACGAAAGGGTATCTACTATACCTTTTGCGAAGCTAACAATGTCGAATATTGTGATTTTATGACGGCTCGTGATAAATATGGACGAATAGATCCATTTGGTGAGATCTGTGAAAAGGCATTACACGAAGCAAAATCCGTTGAGCCGTTGTATGATGTGATTCTCGTTGATGAAGCTCAAGACTTTTCTCCTGCATTTCTAAGACTTTGCTATGAAATGCTCAATAAGCCAAAAAGATTGGTTTATGCTTATGACGAATTGCAAAATCTCAGATCGCAATCGTTACCTTCTCCGGAAATAATATTTGGAACAGCTCCTGATGGTTCCCCACGAGTCAAATTTGCTCCGTTTGAAGAAGGACGCCCCCAGCAAGATATTATCTTGGAAAAGTGCTACAGGAATTCTCGGCCTGCCTTGGTTACTGCACATGCTCTTGGTTTTGGAATCTATAGAAAGCCAGAAACACAAGGAGCGTCTGGATTGGTTCAGATGTTTGACCAAAGTAGCTTATGGAATGACATAGGGTATGAAGTGGCTGATGGTCGTCTAGAAGATGGACACCGAGTTGTTTTGCAGAGAACGTCTATGTCAAGCCCAGAGTTTCTAGAGCAGCATTCTGATATTGATGATTTGATTATTTTTAAGTCATTTGAAACACAAGAGGCACAAGATAGGTGGGTTGCGAGCGAGATAAAGAAAAACCTCGAAAACGATGAATTAAGGCCCGATGACATTATTGTCATTAATCCTAATCCATTGACAACAAAAAAAATAGTGGCGCCAATCAGAGCATTACTATTTCAAGAAGGCATAGCTTCGCACACTGCAGGTGTCGATACAGCCCCAGATGTCTTTTTCGCAGATGGCAATAATTCTGTTGCCTTTACTGGAATATATCGTGCGAAAGGAAACGAAGCTGCGATGGTGTATGTTGTAAATTCGCAAGTCTGTTTTGACTCGCCGTTTGATCTTGCCAAACTAAGGAATCAATTATTTACAGCAATCACAAGAAGTAAAGCTTGGGTTCGTGTCCTTGGCGTTGGGGAAAATATGGATGGCCTTATTTCCGAATACGAACAGGTCAAAGCTCATGGATTCACGCTTGATTTCACTTATCCAACACAAAGCCAACGCAATCATATGAACGTTGTTAATCGTGATATGAGCGAAGCAGAGAAAAAGCGCGTTCGAAATAGCCAAACAAACATGGCAGGGTTGATAGCTGACCTGGAAAGTGGGCAGATTTTCCTTGAAGATTTGGGAGAGGAGCAGGTAGCTAAACTCCGTATGCTCTTGGGTGAAAAGTGAGGATGATATGCTTAAACCGCGAGACATTTACAGCCAGGTGACAGCACTTACAACAGGGGTAATTGAATCTGGACTTTGTGATGCACAAAATTTTCCATCCATGATAACTCTTCCGCACAATGTGACAGAAATCGGTGTTGCCAACAAAGATTACTCTATTTTTTTAAAAAGCATAACATATGCTGAGATGTATCAGGCGGCATTGGAGAAGAAAGTATATAACATTAAAATGATTGACGGGGCTCTTTTAACGTTATTATATAGATTTTCCAATGACCGAATTGTTGCACATCGATTATCTTATTTCCCTGCTCCAGACTTGATTGCATTTCAAAACGAACCAGAATTATACGCAGAGGATGAATTATATGTTGATATTCTGGATCGGCGGATAGTCACTGTTCCAATTCGATTTGACTTTGACGATATTGTCCGCTGTCCTCTTGAGCATCCGGCTTCTCATTTAACGCTCGGGCAGTACAAGAATTGTCGGATACCTGTTTCTTCTGCATTAACGCCGTATCAGTTTATTTCTTTCATTATTGCTAATTTCTATCATTCTGCTGATTTTCAATCAAACCTTCAAGAGTTCAAGGACAAGTTTGACGAGAGTATCTTGACTGAGGAACGCGAACTCATACATATTAACACCCCTATATATAGAAACTAGATTAGCCTGCATATTTATTAAGAAACAGGAACATGGCCTTGGTTTACATGACAACCATGTTCTTGTTTCCGTATGTTTAATCGTTATTTTCCCCCAAAAGTTTTCCGTATTTTCATGGTGCACGAAAATCATCCACCAATCAGCTGGTATAGCGCGGCGAAATAAACAGCGCGACAGTTGTCTTATTCCGTGATTCTTGCTGCCTTGTTTGCCCGGCTTTGATTGTTGTGCCATACGGCTTGAAACATGAGGAATGCTCCGTTTGCGGATTCAAGCGCAGCGAAAACACCGAGATCATGAAGCTCCCCAGCGGCGGCAGCATAGGCCATGGAATAGCGGTAACACTGGCAGCACCGGCAAGGGCAGCAACACCGCGGAGGATGATACCATCAAGTCTCCGAAGGCCGGCGACACAAGCAATCTTGTTTTGTGGGTCGCCCTGCTGCTTGTCAGCAGCACGGCCATTGGCGCAGCGGTCGTCGGAAGGAAAAGAATACAGCAGATAATAAAATAGAGCCCCTTGCTCTATCCTCAAGCAATTTTCCTTGGTGCTGCCATAATCTCATGAAGATAAGTAATAACCCATACCGCCATCGGGACGGTCTGGGTTATCGCTTACAAGAAGAGATCTTTGGATGATTCCGCGGCCTACCTCAAAAAAATCAAAGCGACCTGACGCAGACGGCACGGAAACCCCATGCTGTCTTTCATATTACTGCCCGTCCACTGCAACGAAATCAGATCATCCACACGGGGACGATATATGTGCTGCTGTCGATTGCGCTTAATGTCTCCCGCAGGCAGATGATCGCACCTGTTCCTCTCGGTACGGAGGCCTTGTCAAGCAGCTTGAATGCACCTGTAATTTGTGTCGGCGGATTGATGCTTTTTTTGATTTCGATGGGATGCAGCTGACCGTCGCTCTCCATAATCAGATCGATCTCGTTACTGTTCTTGTCCCGGTAATAATGCAGCAGGCAATCCTTGGCACTGTTGCTGTAGGTTTTCATAATTTCCGACACAACATAGTTTTCCAAGATAGCTCCGTTTATCGCACCGTTCATCAGAATTTCAGGGCTTGAGTACCGAGTCAGATAGCAGACAAGACCTGTATCGAAGAAATACATCTTCGGCGTTTTGACCGTCCGCTTCAGCAGATTGTTGGAGTAGGGGTGCAGGAAGAATACGATCCCCGATTTTTCAAGCTCCTTCATCCAGCGCTTTGCGGTATCGTCACTGACGCCCACATCTCCGGCGATGTCATGCAGGTTCAGCATCTGGCCGCTTCTACAGGCGGCAGCACGAATGAAGTCCGCAAACATCACCTTATCCACGCCGGGAATGTCGGTGGTCACATCGCGGTCGATATAGGTCTGAATATAGCTGCTGTAAAAGACGTCGCGGTCTTTATACTTGCCGCTCCTGTGGCCGGGAAGTGCGCCATCCCAAATCCTTTGGTATATCTCGTTCGGCGTGGCGGGGGAAAGCAAGGCTTTGCGCTTCTGCAATTCGTCAAGCTCCAACGAAAAGGGCGAAACCTCCACCGCGCCGCAAAGCTCCGACTGTGACAGCGCGGACATGTGAAGAATTGCGGTTCTTCCGGCCAGGGATTCCTGCGCAAGTTCCATCAGGCGATAAGCCTGTGAGCCGGTCAGCCAATAGGAGCCGGGGGCGGCGCCGTTATCCACGGCGATCTTGATATACGAAAATAGCTCCGGTGCATATTGAACCTCATCAATCAGAACCGGTGCGGGATGCAGCTTCAAGAACATTGCAGGATCGGTTTTGGCAAGTCTGCGCTCCTCCAGATTGTCCAGCGAAACCTCGGCACGTGCCGTCCCCTCCATCAGATGCCGCAGCATGGTGGATTTTCCGACCTGACGCGGGCCGGTCAGCAGCACGCAGGCATATTCCTCGCTTACGGCTGCGAACTTCTTTTCCAGCTGTCTCTCAATATACATTGTTCCGCCTCCTTTGGGCTAAAATGCGATGCACCTTTATTATAGCCTAAGAGTAAAAGAAAATCAACCGGTTTCAGGCCAAAATACGATGTACGTATATTTTAGCCTACGCAGGCGTCGATTATGCGTATCTGCAACAGGAAAGCCGCCCGATTTGAAATCGGGCGGCTTCGTTGCCTTGTAAGTGCTTTTTTCGGTGGGACAGCCGGCATTGCGCGATGCTGGCACTTTGCGCATACACCCTCAATTTTGACCTCTCCCGCGCCTGAAACGCCCGCCAAGCACCCCGTTTACAGGTCAATTTTTAGGCTGATGCGCATTTCAGTTAAACACGCAAACCATTGCACCGCAACGGCTTTAAGTCATTTCCGGTTGCTCCACATCCCACTGGATAGGTTCCATACCCATGGAGCGTATGGCGGCGATGACGTGGTCGTCATACTCCCCGTAGGGACAACGGATCAGCGTGGGGGTCACGCCGGTAACAGCACTGATCCGCTCGTTGCTGGCGGTGACATCGTCAATGATCTGCTGAGTGGACAGACTGTTGTAATGGTCGTGGTGATTGGAGTGGCTCATCACCTCGTGGCCCGCGTCGTGCAGGGCTTTGACGGACTCCGGGTACTTCTCCGCCCAATCGCCCACAACAAAGAAGGTGGTCTTGACACCATACCGCGCCAGAATGTCGATAAGCGTCTGGGTGTCCTCGTTACCCCACGGTGATGCAAAAGTGCGGCAGTTCACGGAGAACTGTCGCACTTCTTTATTGTGCTTTTATGATAGCATAAATGTGTCCTATCTGCAACAAAACGTAAGCGTCAAAACAGCGGGCGGCTGGACACACATGGAACAATAGTGGTGGGGAGTTGTGAAACTTTCCACCACTATAATGTTCAGGGTGTGAAGCAAAAACCTTTCTACGCTCCCTGCTTTTTTCGCTTTTCCCTACACGGAACATTATGCGCTCACCCCTCCAGCAGAGCGCGGCAGCCCTCCGGGAGCAGATAGTCGATCTCCATGCGGTTCCCCTCATAGACGCGAATTTCCCGGATGGCGGCGGCGACTGTGGGGCGATCCAGCTCCGCCAGCTGCCCCGACGCCAGCAATTCCTTTACCCAGGGCAAGGACAGCGGCTCAGCCTGTACCGAGTCGCGCAGCTTGTCCAGTTGGGCCTGCAGCGCCTGCTCCTGTGCGTCATAATCAGCGCGGTAGCGGAGGAAGTCCTCCTTGGAGATAAGCGCGTCCTGATAGTCCTCGTAGGCGCTCTGGCGGCGGCGCTGAATGCGCTGCAATGCAGCTTCCAGCTTTTGGGGTTGGTCGGTGCCGGAGCGCGGGCGCTGCGCCGCGCCCTGCTGTGCCAGCTGGCGGAGGTTTTCCATGCCGGCAATGAGCCGGTTCAAATCATCCAGTATTACCTTCGTCAACACATCATGGGCGATATAGTGCTTGCTGCACACGGATGCGCCGTAGCGCTTATACGAGCCGCAGGTGTAGAAGATTTTGCCACCCCAGGTGGTCTTGACCATGGCTCGTCCACAATCGCCACACTTGAGAAAGCCCGCAAAGGGGCTGACGTTCTGCCGAAAATCCGGTGTGCGGGCGTTGGTGTTCAACAGGGCTTGCACCCGCTGCCACTGGTCTTTTTCGATGATGGGCTGGTGGGTGCCGGATACTACCGTCCACTGGGAGCGCTCCTTCCGCTTGGCTTTCCCGTGCATCTGAAGGCGGTCGTCCCGTCCCTGCTCCATATTCCCGATGTACATCTCATTTTGCAGGATACGGTGGATGGTAGCGTATGTCCAATAGGTGGTGGTTTCCAGCCGGTGGTTGTTGCGGTATTTTTCGCCGGTGAGCCGTTTGTACTCACTGGGGCAGGAAATGCCTTCTTCATTCAGCTGCTTGGCAATGCGAATCTTTCCCATTCCGTTTTCGAACAGGGTAAAGATGCGCCGCACCACCTCCGCCGCAGGCGGGTCGATGATCAGGCGATTGTGGTTTTGCGGGTCCTTACAGTACCCGTAGCTGGCGAAGGCCCCGATGAACTCGCCCCGTTGCTGCTTGGCGTGGAGGGAGCTTTTGACCTTTTGGGAGATGTCGCGTGCATACTGGGTGTTAAACAGATTCTTCAGCGGCATCATCATGTCGTAGTCGCCGTCGAAGTCGGCGTTGAAGGCCGTGCAGTTCAGGGGATGCAGCTTCAGGGCGCGGCCCTCCACCAGCACCGGCTCAAAGGCCTGAATGCCCAGGCGGTGCAGCGTAGGCGCACGGTTCAGCATGACGGGGTGGTCCTTTACCAGCACACAGCGGATGCGCCCGTTCCCTATGTCCCGCAGCATCCGTTGAAAGGCGGGGCGCTGGAAATTCGTGCCGGTATAGCCGTCGTCGGCATAGCATTCCGCCATTACCAACTCAGGATGATTTTCGATATACGCCTCCAGCAGCTTCCGCTGGTTGCCGATGGAATCACTCTCCATCCGGTCTCCGTCCTCCCGGGACAGGCGGCAGTACAGCGCGGTAGGCAGTGGTGGCTTCTCCATAAGCTCCCTCCTTTCCGTAGACTGCCCGCAGCCATTAAGCCGCCTGTGTGTGGGCGCGGATCAATTCCACCACCAGCGCCTCTGCCGTCTGTTGACCAAGGAAATTGCGAGTGACGGTGATCGCCGGAGTGGGTGCTTGCTGAACGGTTGGCATAAACAGACCTCCTCTTCGAGAATAGTCCATCGTATGCGCGTTACGGAAACCGTATGTTTATTGGAGCAACAGAAGTAGGAGGCCAACGTAAAGTTCACAACATGAGCACCGTAAAATCTTAGAGAACGCATCTGCGCAGTATGTCTCGGCTCGTGCAGTATAGCGCCGTTTCGCTGCTGCCATTCTTGCATTTCTTTGGCAGGGAGTTGCTGTTTGCCGCGCATCTTCGTCAAGAGAATATATGCATGATCGTTTTTGGACAGGGCGCATCGCAGAACACGTTGCGGTGGGGCAGAACTTGTGCTATACTTGGAGCATAATTGGCAAGGAGGGGGACTTATGAGGAGAATTATCTGTATCATTTTAGCCTTTACCATAACACTGCTGTGCGGCTGTGGCAGTAAAAGCGGCGGAGATGACACACAGGACTACGGCGGAAACACGCAGCAGGAAGAATTCGTCATTACACCCATGGCCTCCGGGCTGGAGCTGGAGTCATATAGCTGTGCGGATTTCTCTATGAGCGTTCCGGAGGGCTGGATGGTGGAGGCGGCCACGTCCAACGCGGGTATGTACCACGCTTTGCGAGCGTATGACCCCGCGTGCAGCGTAAATCAGATTTTGTATATCTTAAAGGCAGAGCCGCTGTTTGCGGATGACTTCCTGAAGCAGAATTATACATACTGGAACGCTGCCTACGCAGCGTTCCCCGTAATGGCAGAGGAGTCCGTGAAGGGTTACTTCGACGTGCTGCCGCAGTATATGGCGGCGGTAGCGGAAGAACCGTTTTACAGCAGCCTCCACTTCCCGCAGTATGAGGATTTCACGGTGACAGAGACCTTTGACGCGACCGGTTCTTTGGGTGGAACAGCCGGCGTGCTGCGTGCGGAGTTTACGCAGGACGGCGTCGAGGCGGAGGGTATGTGTTCGGTGGAGCTTGTCCCCTTCCCCATTCCCGGCCTTGGCGGGTACTACATGGCGTACAGCACCACCATCGTCTCCGCTGAAAAGGGGATGTTCCAGAACTGGGAGGACATCCTGACACGGAGCTTGGGCAGCCTGGACTATTCCGGCAGCTATACCTCCTCCGCCATGGCGCAGAGCGACGCGGCGATGCGGCAATCCCAGCAGTTGAGCCAATCCGCCAATGAGATGCAGGATGCCATCATGTCCTCATGGGAAAGCCGGAATACCAGTCAGGACATCATCAGCCAGAAGCAGAGCGACGCCACCATGGGCTTTGAGCGGGTGATGGACACGGAGACCGGCGAGATTTATCAGACGGACGACGGCTTTACCGACTGGTATGACGGGGAGAGGTATACGGCTATCACGGACGATCAGTATACGGAGGCCGTTGTGGGTCGGTTCTCGTGGAAGTAAGGAGGACATTTACATGAAGAAGATTTTTGTGTTGCTGCTGGCCACAGCAATGATTTTCGCACTGGCCGCCTGCGGCGCAACGCCCAATGGGACAGACAATAACAACACACAGGACGACCATCAGGCCGAGACGCCCGACGCGTCTTATGAAGCACCTCAAATCACCGAACTGTATAACGAGGACTTCGACTACACCGACGGCGTGGGCAACAGCGGCCACTATACCTACCGTGTGCCCCAAATCGAGGCGGACACACAGGGCGCGGAGGCCATCAACAAGGCCATCTCCGATGCGTACACCCCTATCGTGAATGGCGTGCTTGAAGAGGTCTCGGATAAGGTCAGCCTGTCCTGTTTCTATGTGGCATGGGAGTCATATCAGTATGAGAATATCCTGTCGCTGGTCGTCTCCTGCGGATGGGATGCCGATGTGAACGAATACAATGTCTATCTGTATGACATCGCCAGCGGCCAGCAGCTCACCACAGCGGGCTTGCTGAAGGCACTGGATGTGGATGAGACAGTCTTCTTGGAGGCGGTACGCCGCGCTGCCGCTGCAAAGTTCGACACACAGTATGGAGCAATTGCGGGCGGTGATACGGATGCGTTCCTGACGGAACGCCGCGATTGGACGCTGTCCGATGAGAACATCAACATGGACGTCCGCACATACGCTGACGGTGACGGAAAGCTCCACGTGGTCTTGCCCATCGGCTCTGTCGCCGGTGCAGATTCTTATGAGCAGGTACTGTCGCTGGATGACATCGGCGAGTAAACACAGCTCTCCCGACACCTGAAACAAAAAGCACTCCTGCGAGGTCGATCCTCGCAGGAGCGCTTTTCCTATACCGGCAGCCTCAGACCCGAAGTTTTGAGCGGAGAGCTTGGCAGCGTAACATACTCCAGCGAGCCAGTTGCAACCGCACGAGTGCCGACGGATGCAGCCTTACAGCCGGAAGCACTTTTTCAGCGCCGTATACTCGCCCAGCACCAGCAGCGTCAGGCTGCTGTCCAGCACGGTTTCCGGCGAGATGGTCACATCGGTTTTGTCGCTCTGCTTCACGCCGAGGATATTGACGCCATACTTTCGGCGGATGTCCAGCTCACCGATGCTGTGCCCCTGCCAGCTGTCCGGGACGGCGACCTCGATAATGGCGTGCTTCCCGTCCAACTCTATGTAATCGAAGATGTGGTTGGCGGTGTACCGGATGGCCGCCCACTTCGCCAGCTGCTTTTCCGGGTATGTCACCGCGTCCGCGCCGTTGCGCAGCAGGAACTTCGCCTGCACGTCACGCTCGGCGCGGGACACCACATACCTCGCCCCAAGCTCCTTGAGCAGGGACGTCGTTTCCAGCGAGTTCTGGAAGTCTCCGCTGATGGTAACGTAGCAGACATCATAGTTTCCAACGCCCAGCGAGCGCAGAAAATCCACGCGGGTGCTGTCACCGATCTGCGCGTTGGTGACAAAGGGCATACATTCATTGACGCGCTCCTCGTCCTTGTCCACCGCCATCACCTGATGGCCCAGCTCATTGAGCTGTATGGCAAGATGCCGCCCGAAGCGGCCCAGTCCGATCAATA
>OGNQ01001654.1_pt1 | contig 14103 bp, 22 predicted proteins | sample 1573481 | NCBI WGS metagenome assembly OGNQ01 (sample SAMEA2581920, study PRJEB24529) | metagenome | biome: Human gut stool | place: China | collected 2011 | reverse complement strand
GCATAAAGTCGAACATCCTTGTGAAAAAAGTGTAAACCAATATTGACAATATCAACATGACCATTTTCTATATATATCCAACTGCCGTTTTGCACTTCTTTAAATTCATAATATTTTTTATTGTAACAAATATGAAATTCATACCCTTCATAACCTTCGCCACCTATTTTATTTAATACTACTGGATTTATTTCATTTAATATTACTGGAATTATTTCAATATGATGAATGGAAGATTTCTGAAATTTATATGCAGGTTCTTTAGCTGCAAAAAATGTGTCTGGTTCACCATTAGTATCTATACATAACCATCCATCTTCCATACCTTCTTCATATTTAATGGCTTTGACATTATTTCTATGCTTGTATTCCTTCATCTGATCTATAACTGATTGTTTCATACTCTATCCCTCCATATCATCCATAATATTTCTAAGGTTCTGAATATCTGACTTCACAAAATACGCTCTGCCATCCAGTTCAATCGGATTTCCATTTTCACAAGCTAACAACATTCTCTTCTGCATCAATTTTATTCCTATCTCGATTCCCTTCTTATACTGTGTATCTAACATGTGTTGCAATTCCTTTTCCTCAATGAATAACATAAATACCTCCAATCTGAATGAGTTTCTTCTATATATAATGTGTCCGCCTATGATCCTTTCTCTTTCAAAAGATTCACATACTTGTAAAAGGTACTCACTGCAATTCCTTGTAACTTTGCAAACTGTACAACAGACATATTTCCATATTCACCTGACTGGAATTTATTGTATTCCTTTATAAAATCCTTTGGAACACCTGTCGTAGGTCTGCCAAGCTTTTTACCTTTTTTCTTTGCAGTATTCAGTCCTTGCATTACTCTGTCATGAATCTTTTCTTTTTCCTGTTGAGCAATATGCGCTTTCAATGTCACAAATATATCAACTATCATTTTCGATAAACTATCATCCGTCATTTTCTGCCAGTCATTCATAAAAGGAACATCTAAAGCAACTACACGGATTCCTTTTGATTGTAGGTCTTTTATCTCTACAATAACATCATCTGCATTTCTTCCAAGACGATCAACATCTGATACAATCACTGTATCGCCACTTCTAAGCTGATTCTTCATATTATTAAAGTCTGGTCTGTTCTCTGCTTTCGTTCCACCTGTAATAATATCTGAAAAGAAATCATCTATCTTAAATCCATTCTTTACAGAATACTCAATGATGGTCTGTTGTTGTCTGTCGATTTTCTGAGTCTTATGATTGGTTGATATTCTCATGTAGGCAAATATTTTATTTTCCATCAATCCTCCACAAAATCCATAATTACTTTCATGTATGATTTTCTACATTGCAGCAGTATAAATATCCGTACTTTTTCCATTACATAAAAGCAGTTGTTTTCATATAAGGTCAAATCATAGAAATCCATTGTCTTTTCTCTTAAATTACCTTACAATTTATATATAGGAAAAAACTTTTTCATATCTCCAAACATTTCTCAAATTTTCCAAAATTATTTTAAAGGAGTGATACTCATAGATATTGAAATCAGAAAATGCAGCAGGATGAAACCTCTGCTCCATAAAGCATATGACAAATTAGAAGATTTACTTTTCACATTAATTTCCAGTCTACCGGAATCCATGATTCCGAAATCCTTTATAAATTGGCTTGGAAACTATACCAATAAAAGAATTGCAGAACTCCAACAGCAAATTATCCATGACCGCTGGCGATCTGTTGAGCTTGATGAAATTCTCCAACAGATTAATAATGAAAAATAGTGAAAAAATAAGCACCTTCAGAAAGTTTTTCTTTCCGTTGGTGCTTTCGTCTTATTCCAGTTCATCAACTGTAATGCACTTTATTTCTTTAAATTGCCTTAACTGCTTATCATTCGTTAGAAATAGATCACACTTTGTAAGACACGCAACTGCTAACTGAATTGCATCCATAGCCTTAAAGCCTTTGTATTCTGCTCTGATTTGAGCTACCTTTTTAGCGATCTCTTGATTTACTTCTACAATCTCCATATTAGTAGTTTCAACAAGTCTATCAAACATATCAATAAATGAATATAGCTTGTTTCTGTATGGGAATACAAAATATTCTTCCATTGTAATTACAGAAGTTACAAACTTTTTATCTGCCTCATATCCATTACTGAAAAACTTCTTTACCTTGTCATAATACTGAGGATTATTTTCATCTTTTTCAATGAAATATATGAATGGTGCAGTGTCTACAAATGCCTTTTTATAATCTATCATTCTCACGCATCTCCCTCATATATTCATCTACATGCTGTCCTCTTTCGCTTGGAATAACAAAACTATCCCAGTCAACAGGTGCTTTCTCTGTTTTTCTCTGTGGGTAATTTAACAGAGTAACAATAACTTCTGTTCCATCATAATCTCTTATATCTTCATCTTCAATAACAACTGTGTTACCTTGTACAATTCCTTTTACTGCTGCTAACATAGGTCATACCTCCTTTAATTTTTGAATGAAATACATGCTTCTTTTTATGGTTCTCTTTCCATCTTTTCCTTAATAGCCTGCCTAATGAATCCTGCTTTTGTTAGTTCCTTTGTTTTACAATACTGCTCCAATGCCTCCGCTTCTGCATTTGGCATAGATAATTTTACCTGTTTATAATTATTCTGTATATATTTATCATTTGCTTTTCTCTGCGCATCTGAAAGTGCCACCATTATTTCCTCTCTTTCCCTATATAAACCTTATATAACGGTTACATATAGTATACCATAAAATTTTATTATTTCCATTTGATTATTCAAACAGCACCAACAGAATTTTCCATTGGTGCCGTTTCCATCAGATCAAAATTTCCAGAATTCCTTTTACAAAGCACCAAATCCATTTATCAGAAAATTTCTTTTCCATCTGATACATAAAAATTTCCCTAATACGTTCTTCAAACAGTGCTGGTGCAATATTCGATTTGAACCGATTGCAAGGAAGGCATGTTGGTACAAGATTACTTACATCGTCTGCTCCTCCCATTGACAAGGCAATATGATGATCTAATGTCATATCGGAAAGTAAAATTTTCCTTCCGCATAATTGGCAACGTCCATCATACTTATCATAAATAACTTTTCGTACCGACTGAGAATACTTTTTTCTCTTGATTTTTCCGTTATTGGTACGCTTAATTTCTAACTCGACATTCTTATTTTCCTGCATTTCAATTCTTTCTTCCTGTGTGAACTGTTTCCATACGATCTTATCTGTAAATGTATCATAGACATAATATCCCTTAGTTTTCGCCGGTGCTTTCTTTATACGACTAATAGCTTCATGTACAGATGCAAATTGTGTTGCATTCAAAAGATTATTGAATTTCACATATTTTCCATGCTCATTTATATGTATATAATGTTCTCCATTAGTAATTACAATAGCCATAACCCATCCTCCGCTTATATTCTGAAATTTTCCAATATACTTTTGATCCGCTTCATTTCCATATAGAATGATGACGAAGGAATTTCCAACAAGATACAGATTTCCTTATTACTGAATCCATCCATCTTGTACATTGCTATTTTCTGCTGAATTTCAGATAATTTTTCCATTACCTCATAAATGGCTACATTTTCCATCAGGCTAGTCTCTGCCGATTTTCCACCGATAGTATTATATAAATTTTCCAGATCGTCTGATTCTGCATCCAGACTGATAATATTTTCTGTTGATTTCCGTTTATTTGCCTTTTCCTTCTTTACATGGTCATTAATTTCTGCTCTCATGTACTGCCATGCCACATATGGGAAATCATATTTTTCCGCTATATCTGGTTTTCTATGATATATTTCCACAGCCTTGAGGAATCCAAAAACTGCTATCTGATAGTATTCCTCTATGCTATATCCTCGTCTATGTAGGAATCCATAAATTAAGTTATGGTTTTTCTCTGCAAATTGCTTTTCTATTTCCGTTAATTTTTCCAATCTCATAATTTTCCAACGCTCCTATATTTTGCATTGGAGGACTGTTCTTATTAACAATCCCCCACAATATGTAATCAGATAAGTCCTTCTAATGTTTTTCTTATTTCCCCGATTGCCTTTGTATATGATTGTAAGCTCATTCTAAGTATCTTTTGAATTTCTACTCCGCAATATCCATCTAAAAGCAAATACACAATTTCTTTCTGCCGATATTGTTTTAATTCATTAATCATATTCTTGACATCCATACTGTCTGATATTATATTTTCCATAGCCAAACATGTAGATATATCCTGAAGCCTATCTAAAATATCCTCTTCTCCGTTTTCCTTGTTATATATCGCTGATCTCAACCCCTCATAACTCCAAATACCGCCTTCTGGACAACGCTTTTTTCTATTCATATCGCGCCAGTAGTTGCTTCTTGCATTGTCAAGCGTTCTGAAAAATACCTGTTCAAATTTAAGACTCTGCAATCTTTCATATTCATGATACTTTTTTACAGCCTGCAAATATGGGATGATTAAGATGTCGTACCACTCAACCAAATCTAATTTATGTACTCTCATATATCGATACATTAAATCATGGTGTTTCTCTGCAAAAATTTTCTCTTCTTTTGTCAACGGACGATCTGTGTAAGATGCTTTCTTCATAGTGATTACCTCATTCTTTCTTTAAAATTGATTTGTTATTGTGGCATTTCTGCCGATAGGCAAGTGCAAATTGAATTGCCACGGCTTTTTAACTGCTATACAGAACCGCTTGCCTGGTGGTTTTATAATCTGTAAATTTTTACATCGCCTACATAATGACCTTGTTTTTCAATTTCAGAGATTGCGTTTACTGCATCTTCATAATTGTTAAAAATGGTTGGTTCTCCGACTCTGGAAAAGTGCCAGATACCATTTTCTTTTCTAATAGAATCGCAACGATCATTTTCTAATGTGTACATAAGCGTATCCCCCCCTTATTTCTGCTTTCTTCTAATCAATTTTGTATCATCAAACCATTTTGTTTTTCTTCCGTCATACTGGATTTTAGACTGATAAATAAAACTATTACCAACTCTTTGACTTTCTCCGTCTTTCGTAACTGTGGCAAATTGTATTGTTGTTTTCTGCATGGCTTTTCTCCTTTAATATGTGGCACTTGGGGAACAAAATTTAGTTCCCCTTTATGCCGTTTCTGTCTTGTTACTTTACTCTAAGGACTCCGAAGGAACTTTCTGTTGTAACCGATGCAAACTGTTCAGGAGTAAGAAGTTTTTTTACTGCTTCCTTATTGACGTTTTTCCTAGTCTGCAATGAAAAAGTAGCCTTATAGTCTGCTCCGATGTACTGTCTAATTGGATTTCCTTTTTTATCAGTGGTTGCACATTCTGCCGTCTCATTTAAAAATTCAATGATTTTTCTTTCTGTCTCTTTGATCTTTGTTTCTGTCTCATCCTTTAATGTTTTGTAGCTTCTTAAATCACTGATTGCTTCTGCAAGCTCTGCTTTCGTCATACACATATGTTTGTCCTCCATATTTAAAATATTGATTTGTTACTGGCAACCCTTAAATCATCTTCGTGGCTATTGGTACTTACTTTCCTCACATGTATATGGCTTTAAGTTTTTGAGTGCTTTCGGCTTTCTCGGTTGCCGTTGGTCTTGTTTTCCTTGACCTTGTAACTGTATTGTAGAACTTCTTGTACAAGATGTAAATATGTAATCTTGTACAAGATTTTAGCATTATTTTTATACATATTGTACAAGATGCTCTGTAGCAAAAAAAATAAAGCCTTTCGGCTTTACTTATTATTACTGTATTACTGGAGTTTTTGCATTATAGCATCAACCACAAATGCATTTAAACTTTTATAACCTTGTGCCTTTGCTTTTTCATCTATTATTTTCTTTTGACCTTTTGGCACATTAACAATAATTCTATCATATTTTTCTTTTTGAAAATCGTTCTTGTATTTTGTCGCATCAAATTTTTCTTCTCTCATACATTCGCCCTCCTGATTTATATATAGGAATTTTTTTCTTGTTTTATCCATTTTATCATATTTTTTTTATTCATACAATAAAATTGTGCATCTTGTACAATATGTCATTTTGATTCTTGTACAAGTTGTATATTGTTATTCTTGTACAAGATGTTATAATAATATCAACAAATAAATCAAGAACACAAACAAACGGAGGTATCACTTATGAGAATCACAAGAAAACAGTTAGAAGCAAAGGTAAACAATTACAATAGCATTTCAGATATTAAGTTAAAACTTAATGATGACGTAATCGGCGCAGTTAATCTTTATACAGAAGATAACAACCGTATTGCAACGGCTACAACAAAGGAAATGTTTACTATATTAGATGCTTTAATCAATATAAAAGCATTGGAAAGAAACAACTAAATAAAAGGCAGTTGAAACACACCGCCTACCATATTAGAAAGAAGGTATAACATATGAAATATTTTAATAAGGTAAATACACTGGAAGAACTCAGAGCACAATATAAGGAACTGTTAAAGAAATACCACCCTGACAACCCTAACGGATCAACAGAAGCCACACAAGCAATCAATGCAGAATATACCGACTTATTCAAGGCTTTAAAAAATAAACACGAAAGAACCGCAGAAAAAGCAGATAAGACATCATATAACGATATGAAATACGATTTCGAAGAAGATGAACATTTGCGTGACACACTGCAATCGATCATTCATTTATCAGATATTGTTATTGAGGTTTGCGGTTCATGGATTTGGGTATCAGGTAGCACATATCAGCATAGAACAAAATTAAAAGATTGCGGTTTCAAATATGCATCTAAGAAAAAACAGTGGTACTGGCATAGCGAAGCATTCAGAAAAAGAGGAAAGAAAACATTATCTATGGATGATATCAGAAGTTATTACGGCAGTACAGAAGTAAAAACAGATGAGGTTAAACGACTGAAACAAGCGTAAAAAATAAGGGTGTAGACAACAACAGCCTACACCCTACCACATGGAAAAGAGGTTATACAATGTTTATATATTATGAAGATGGAAGAGCCGACAAGATCACAATGAGAAAAGTATATAGAATGTACTGTATTATGGTGGATGCAGAACAGAAAGCCCAAGGAACAAATTTTATATCATGGTTATATGAGATGGAAAGAATGCAGATTTTAAACAGAGCGTAAAAAAATAAGGCTAAGAGAGTCAATCTCCTAGCCTTTTCTTATGTCCTTCTATCGGTATTTTATCACGTTCTACGGCTCAAATACGGCTTATTTTGTGGGTAGTGTACCTTGTTAGATTGTACCGTTTTAGTCTGTAAATAGCGATATTGGGGCGGTTTTCGTAGTGCTTGTCAGCGTGTAGCAATACCCCGGTGGGTTTACATTCTAATGAAGATCTGTTTCGTCGGAAAAGCCTATAGTACATCCATTCACATGACAATCACCAAAATCCAGACCTCCGAACCGATACGGGGTACTAAAAACTACAGTTCACAGTATTATTTCTATAATATGGTATAGTAGGTTGTTTCACACAGCGACTGGAAAATTGACTTCCTTAACAATCACTTTAATAAATATAAGATATAAATCCTATATTTTGCAAACAATATCCTCCCATATAAAAATTATCATTTTTAGACACATTTTTTAAAATATTAGCAATTGCAGTATCATAAACAAACTGTACATCAAGCGATGGATCATCACTCCACTGAAGCATATCAGTTGCATCTCCTTTAAACGTTGATATATCAAATTCTGCTGTTGCCATTCCCTTTATCACCGCTATAGCTGTTTTACTTCCCCTTGTAAGTGTTACTTTATTTCCTTTTCCATTATAGTTTTCAAATATTTCTATTTTATCTCCACTCATAGAAACTGATAAATAACCATATGTACAATAAGATCCATAAGTTGAAAACGTTCCATTTTTCTTTACGTATGAAACAATTTTATCAAAATTTTCATTGTATTTTTCCTGTGATTCTGGTTCAGCATTTACTGTCGAATCATATCCCACTGGCAAATTATTTACTGAATGTTTTTCTCCATTCCATGAATCTCTTCCGATATAAACTGTAAAATCTAAAATACCATTTCTTGTAGCTCCATTTTTTATATCATTTATAGGAATATGTATACAACATAAGTAACGCTCTCCCCATTTTTGCGAAGTCCAATATCCAAAGTCTCTCTGACTAAATTTTACATTCTGAGTATAAACCACTTGATTTTTATTATTTTTTATTTTTATTTGTGTATTTCCAGATGTTGCTACTCTTGTATTTCCATCGCTTAATTTAAGCGAGAAAAACACTCTATATTCCTTACATACAGAATTATATTCAACACTTCTATCCGATATATATACTATATCCGATGCTGAGACATTATCTCCTGTCGTATATGTTTTTTTTATTTTAACTTTACATTTTGCTGCTATTCCATCGACTGTAGCAATTATATCTGCCGTTCCTTCAGAAACAGCTTTAACCAATCCATTTTTATCTACTGACACAATTTTATCATTCGAACTAGACCATATTATATTTTGCTCTGTAGCATTATCTGGATGTATCGTAACATATAACTGTTTTTCTTCTCCTACTGTCATTTCAAGTGTTGAATCAGATATATCTATACTATCTACATCAATTACAGCAGGTTTAACAGTAACCTTGCACTTTGTTTTTTTGTTCCCTATTTTAGCTGTAATAGTTGCTGTTCCTTCTGTATATCCATAAACATATCCCTCTTCGTCAACCCCTGCTATATCATCATCTGAAGAACTCCATTTTACATCTTTAGAAGAAATTTTTACATTTGATGGTTTATACTTTATTTTTAATTGATACCCATCGTTTTCTTCTAATGATAAAGATTTTTTATTAAGTGTAAATGCAGACAAATTAACTACAGTAACCTTACATTTATATTGTTTTTTCCCTATCTTTGCAACAATATAGCAATTTCCTTTTTTCTTTGCTGTAATCTGTCCTTTAGAATCGACTGTGGCTACGGACTTCTTTGATGATGACCATTTAGCCTTTGTTTTCGTACCGCTTATTTTTAATTTCAATTTTTGTCCTGGTACTAACGTAGCTTTAGCCTTGTTCAACTTCACCTTGCTTGCAGCCTGTACTGTTTGTGTCCCATATCCATCACTAACAGGGAACATTGTTACAGACATGCAAATTACCATCATCACGATTATTGCTTTCTTTAAAATCTTCATACCTCATACTCCCTTCATTTTTACTATTTTTTTATTATAGTCATCTTTCTGACTATGGTCAAGTATAAGACTACATCTTACCATACATAATATAAAAGTATGGAGGGAAATGTGGTGATCGATTATAGTCCATTTTGGAATACACTTGAACATTCCAATGAGACAACTTATACGCTGATAAACAAACATCATATATCAAGCGCTATTATCGACAAACTACGTAAAAACAAACCCATGAATACCACTACTCTAAATGATTTGTGTCGAATTCTTAATTGTAGATTAGATGATGTAGCGCAATATATTCCTTCTGAGACTGACCAACTTTTATAATATACTGTGCAGCAGTACCTGATATAAGATTTGTATACCGCATCTGTTTCAAAATTATATACAATATACGATAAACATTTTTTAACCAAAATCTTTTAAATACCACGTATTTTCTATGTTTTCATGCAATAATTTCACATGTCAATAATCCATTCATTTTAATCATAAAAACCCTTTATTTCCTAACATTCCAACGATACTGTTTTAATCTATATAAATACGCTATTTCACAGTAAATAGATTTTCAAAGGTATGGAAAATCAAGCATTTTGACGCATACCGATACCATACACGATAACCAAATATGCAGCAGTTATCAAGGGGGCGGGGGGTACATAAACATTCTAAGAATTTAAGTATCTACCATATAACCATACCCCTTCTGAAAAAACGTAAAAAAATAGGGCATGTCAAGTATTCCTACTCAATCTACCCTATCTAATTCCTAGTATATTACTATGGTATAATATTACTCCGTAATCTCAACTTTCCAATTTAACATTGCATGATAAACGCAATCCTGGACTTTTCCCTTACAACTTTCTGCAAGCTCACTAATATAATCTTCCTTATAACTTGAAAAACCTTTGTATGCTTCTTCTTTTGTCTCAAAGATACCAATATCCTTTTTCTTATTAAGAATCATCATCCATACTCTAAAACCATCGTCTGTTTCTTTAATAGTTCTCTTAATGCCTCTATCCTCAAATACAGTATTAAGATAATGCGTCATAAACACACATGTTTCTGGACTATACATGTTACTCTCTTTGCAGAGCAAATCTTTATCCAAATCAACTTTCTCTCCTGGTATCATATGTTCTCTGTACCAGATTCTAAAATTTGCAAAATTATGCCATTCCTCACAGACAAATTTATCCTTGTAATACGGTTTATCCTTATGAATCTTCTTATTGTAACAGCGTTGGATCATGTTCTTCCAACGATTATATTCATCAGAATTATAATCTGCATCATCTGTTCCAAGATATCCGACTCCCTCATAGGTTCTTCTGAAATACCAAGGATTCCAATTTTCAGGTTTATATTCCACAGCATTTACGATATCCATAATCTGTTGTTCCGTCACAACATCGGATTCATCATAGATATTCTGAATTGCTCCATACTGTAAAGCTGTCACAGGATACAAATGCTTATAATAATTATCCTTCTTATTATTGCCTTCATGCCAGCACATTGTATTATTCTGCATATCATAATTTACAATAAAAGTCTGCATAACCAGAGCACTTGCTTTGATCTTCTGCTTTTTATATCCCCACATCTTTTTAGATTTAAAATATACATTTTTCTCAAGTGTATAATACAATTCTTTATCTGTCTGCGAATATGATCCTCTTAGGAGCTGATATATTCCATCCATTTTTATAATAACTCTACCATAATTTGAAATCCATGTATTCCTATAATCAATCAGACATACAAATCTTTCATCTGTAGCAATACGCTCGATACCAGATACCGCTTTTGTCAGCACTCTCGATGGAGTAATCTTCTTAAATTTTCTTTTTGTTCGCATAGCCTTATCGGTGTTATATAATGCTAATCCATTCTCATAACACTTTTTCATCCGTGCATCAGCAACACAATCTTTGCACGTTGTCGTCCAATTCTTCCCATATATTCTGTTGTATTTACTTAATGGAAGTTTTCTCCCACACTTTTTACATATTTTTGTTTCTTCAATTCTTTTATTCTCACTAAACATAGTCCTCTTTTTGACAAATCAGAGGTCAAGAAAAAGGTGCGACATAAATGACGCATCTTAATAAACTGCTATATTCCACACATCTGTGGAAATATAATTAACCAACTTATTTTTTAGCTCATTAAAATAACTCAAAGGAATTATCCCTTCAGTTTTATAAACTGCTAAGTGCAGCAGTCAAATTTATTCAATTTCTCATATTGGGAAATGTGCAGAATTGCACAAATGATAGGTTCATTTGAACCTCACAAGATATTCTTGATCTCTGATACAGGCTTTCTTTTACTTCCCATCCTGCTAGGAAATATCCATCATATTTTATTAATCGGTGTATGTCTGCCGATTACTCTATATCCTCATTCTGATCTGCTTCTTCTGAATTGTTCAAATAATTCTTGACAGCTATACTCTGATCAAATTTCAATCTTTTACGCGCCGGCACTGTAATCATTTCTTTCGGGTTTTTGGGATTCGATGTGACATATTTATCATACTCCTGTAAATAAAATCGTCCAAATCCAAATAAAGACACATAATCGCCCGACTCCAACACTTCCATCAAAGTTTCCATAAAGGCATCATAAAATATCCTTGTCTTATATTTAGGCATCCCGGCATTCTTTGCCACCAAATTTAAAAATTCTTTTCTTGTCATCGTCTTTTCCTTTCTGTTGCTTCGATCACTGTTACATCTTTTGCATTATAATCACTTCTGTCATTACTAAACGGTCTGAAGAATACATAATATCCTCTCTCAACATACTCCCCATTCAATTTAGACGAATGAATAAAGTATGACTTTCCGTCTTCTCCACGGATAAATCCATAACCTTTTTCTCTAAAATACTTTGTTACTGTTCCAAAACATTCAATTCCTCCTTGTAAATTCTTCAAATGAAATGCGTATTTCTTAATTCGGTCATATAAAGGCTCTGTAACGCTCTCTGTGGCTCATACAGGCATTTTATGACCATTAGTGTGTATTTGTGTTTTAAGGCACTAAAATAAGCCCACATACTCATAATAAATACAAGTATATGGACTTATTTAGATGTCCTAAATATAAATAATGCACTGCACTATTATTTTTTACATAAGATTCTTTTCTCCAAATATAATTGATTATTTTGTCTCCATCAAAATTGAGCTGTCTCCATTTTGTCTCCACAGATATACAAAATTATATCAATTTATATGAAGATATATCAACTTACTATTAATTTTTGATTTTTACGCAAACCCTATAAAAACAGCTCTAAGTCCCTATTTCCCTACAATCTCCGCCGTATCAATGAACTCATACGGTGTCGTCTGGTATACATAGTAGTTCAGCCAGTTTGAGTAGAGGATATTCCCATGTGACCGCCACTCCAGCCTCGGCTTTTTCGTATCATCATCATCCGGATAATAGTTGACCGGGAGATCGATCGGCAGTCCTTTTTCTTTATCACGTTTGTACTCCTTGTCAAGTGTGACACGGTCATACTCCGGGTGTCCCATGACGAAAATGCGTCTGCCTTCGTCTGCGATTGCAAGGAACACACCTGCTTCGTCAGACTCGGCAAGGATCGTCAGATCCGGTATTTTACGGATATCTTCCGCTCTCACTTCTGTATGTCTGGAGTGCGGTGCCATAAAATAATCGTCAAAGCCGCGGACTAACGGCACTTTGCGGTTCATGACATGATGTTCAAACACCCCGAATACCTTTTTGTCCAGCAGATGCTTTTTCAATCCATAATGATAATAAAGTCCTGCCTGTGCACCCCAGCATAAATGCATCGTAGATGTCACATGTGTTTTCGTCCATTCAAAAATATCACACATTTCCTTCCAGTAGTCCACTTCCTCAAATTCCATCTGTTCCACCGGAGCCCCTGTGATGATGAGTCCGTCAAAATAACGGTTTTTTACTCCATCAAACGTCTCGTAGAATTTGTTTAAATGGCTCATGGATGTGTTTTTTGACTCATGGGACGATACTGTGATAAATGTCACATTGATCTGCAGCGGTGTGTTTGACAGCGAACGCAAGAGCTGCAGCTCTGTGTCTTCTTTTAACGGCATTAAATTCAGGATCCCAATCTCAATAACGCGGATATCCTGATGTGTTGCTCGACTTTCATCCATAACAAATATATTTTCCTTCTCCAATATCTCTTTCGCCGGTAAATCACTCTGTGTTTTAATTGGCATAATATTCTCCATTCTCTGAGCAACTTGTTGCGAAGCGGCGACGGAAATTTCAAATTTCTGTCTGCCATAAAAGATATTTGTTTTGCTCAGAAACAAATATCTGTGTGGCAAATAAGCTATCGAGCTTATTTGCCACACTATTCTCCATTCTCTGCGCTGATTCCAAGCAGTACAAACAGTTCTGCTTCCGTGAGCACCGTGATTCCAAGTTCCTGTGCCTTTGTCAGTTTGCTGCCCGCACTCTCTCCTGCAACAACATAATCTGTCTTTTTCGATACGGATCCTGATACTTTTCCGCCGTATTTCTCCACCAGTTCCGCCGCTTCTTTTCTTCCAAGTGTCGGCAGTGTACCTGTGATGACAACTGTTTTTCCACTGACTGCCGAATCGATCGTCTCGGTCTCTTCCGCTTCCATGTTCACACCTAAAGACTTTAGGCGGGCAATCATTTCTTTATTTTTTTCATCATGGAAGAAACGGAAAATGCAGTCTGCGCTGACTTCCCCGACATCGTCCACCTCCATCAGGGCATCCCTGTCAGCATCCTCTAAATCAAGGATCGAAGAAAAACGTTTCATGATCGTCTTTGCGGCAGCCTTTCCAACATTTGGAATACCAA
>OGNQ01001627.1_pt1 | contig 14295 bp, 10 predicted proteins | sample 1573481 | NCBI WGS metagenome assembly OGNQ01 (sample SAMEA2581920, study PRJEB24529) | metagenome | biome: Human gut stool | place: China | collected 2011 | reverse complement strand
GGCGCTTTGTCGCGGCTGGGGTCGGCGGAGTTCCCGGGGACGATGCCGTCGTAGACGAGGCGGATTTCTGCGTTTTCCCGTTTCAGGCGGATTTCTGTGCCGGATTCAAGGCTGGCAAGGCGGTACTTGCCTTCTTCTTTGAGGACCTCGACGCCGTCTTCGAGTTCCCATCCTTTGGCCATGAGGGCTTTGATGAAGCGGAGGAAGCCCCACATTTCATAGAGCTTATCGGTCCTTTTCCACTGGAACTGGTAGAAGGAGGAAACGTCAAGGCTCGAGAACGGGTTCTCAAGGTTTTTGTAGAGGCGGTAGAGGACGGAGTATCTGGGGTCGCGGAAGACGGCCATGGGCATGGTTTCGGGCATTTCGCCTTTTGTTTCTTCATACCATGGCGCAAGCGTAACGCGGCGGATGCTCTGCCTGAGGAGTATCGCGCGTTTCCTGTAGTCGATGAACTGCGAGAGGGCTTTGACGCCCATGCGGTATTCACGATCGCGGGAGAAGCGGGCGATTTCGCGCTGGCGGTCTTCGAGGCGTTCTACGTGGCCGTCGATTTCCTTGATGAAGGTGAAGAGATTCTGGTCGAGTTTCATGAGGAGCGCTTTAGCGAAGCGGTTCTCTGCGACGTCCCATGTCATTTCCGTGTAGAGGGCGGGCGTCGTCGGTGCGCCGGCTCTGTCGTGGAAGTGCTGGGGCCGGATGTGCGGCTCGGTACGCCTGTCGCCCAGCGTCCTCACATGCTTCATGCGAAGAGCCAGTCGCGAATTGGCCGTGCGGGCGAGTTCGTCCAGTACGTTCAGCACCACGGGCGATTCGTCGCGGATGGTGTAGAAGCGGAGCAGCATTTCCGTATTGACGCCAAGCGCCCCTTCGAGCTGTCTGGAAATATGGATATTGCGCTTCATGAAATCGAAGGAGAGTGTCTTGATTTCCTCGACGAGCTCATCCCTCATTTCCTGCCAGCTCTGCTTTTCCATGTAGCGCGGATTGATTTCGAGGATCCCGTACCACGCGCGGCCTGCGCCTTCGACGGTCATAACGTAGTAGCCCGGGACGAGCGGGAAGTCCTGCCCGGCAAAGAGGAGGATGTCCTTCTTCCCTTCGGGGAGGATGTACGTCTGCTCGGATTCCCTCTCCTGCCCCGGAAGCGTCACGATGTCGAGGCCGTCCATGGTGAAGCGGAAGCCCGCAGGCGCTTTGAAGCGGAGGAATATATCCTGATTCTCCGTCAGGGCAAGGGCAACAGGGAAATGGCCCGTCAGCCGGTCAGGGTCTATCGTGAAGCGCCTGGCGGAAATGATCCCTTCCTTCTTTGTTTCAAACGTGAGGGAGAATGGCAGTTTAGATCGTGTAATCATAGAGCTTCAGCTCCCCGGCTTTGATCTTCAGCACACGCTTCGACTCTTCGAAATTCGAAAGATCGGAGAATTTCTCAAGAACGGCAGGAACTGTGCCCTTGAGCTCGCCCTTGTCGTTCAGCGAAAGGAGTATCGAAAGCTGCTGGGAAGAGCCGCGGAGCTTCGTCAGGATGCGCTGGACGACCTGGGAGTCGATGCCTTCCTTCCTCGAGAAGCCGAAGCCTTCGGGGATGTTCTCCAGGTACCTTCCCATCTGGCGTGCCACGCGGAAGCCGATGCCGCACTGGATGCCGCTGTCGTGGAAGGCATCATTCAGCGCATCGAGGAGATCGAGCTCGCGTTCAGTGAGCCCCAAGCCTCCGCGGACGCGGAATGTACTGAACATCTTCGCGCCGATTTCATCATAGCGGGCTCTCTTCCGTCTTTTGAGGCCCATGAGGTCCCTGAAGCGGCCCTGATGGAGCGTGATGACGTTCGCGCGGTCGAGAATCTTGTCGGAGAAATGGTACGTCGATTCATCGACATTGACCGTGCCCGTGAAAATGACGTTCGCACCGACAGTGATGTCTGCCGGGTAGCGGTCGCCATTGTAGAGGCGCGGTGCGAGCGACGGATTGTAGAGACGGATGACCGGATTTCCTTCCTTCTCGAGCGCGGAAATGAATTGCGCGAAATAATGCTCAGCGCGGGCGAGGTTCATTTCATCGAAGCACACGATGTAGAGCTTGTCCGTATGCTGCGAAGCATCGATCAGAAGCTCGGCAAGGCCCGTGTCGGCGCTCCTGTAGACGAGATTCTTCATGTCGACATAGCCCAGGATATCGCCGTCGTCCATCCAGGACGGGCGGACAGGGAGGAAACAGATCCTCTCTTCCGGGATCCCGAGTGCTTTGCCGTAGAGGCGGACGAGGCCGGACTTGCCCGTGCCGCTCATGCCTGCCAGGATGACGAGCCTGGAGGATTTGACGGAAATATGGAAATTGATGAGATCCTTCTGGTTATAGAGAAGGCCGGCGCGGCTGGCGGTGTCCGTCAGGCGGTCGATGAAATCCTTCTCCGTGAAAGCGGGCGCTTCGTCCCTCTTCCCGTTCTTTCCCTTCGTTTCCTTGGCCGTCGTTTCCTGCTTCGGTGCTTCCTTCACGTCCTTGGGTGCTTCTTTTGCGGCATCTTTGGCCGTTTCCCTGGGAGCCTCTTTCGGCGCTTCCTTGGCGATTTCCTTCACCTCTTTGGCAGCAGGCGCTTCCAGTTCCTTCACCGGACCCTTTCCTGCTTCCAGAAGCGGTGCTTCCTTTACCTCGCGGCGGTTCTTGTTATTTTCCTTTTCCTTTGTTTCGTTCTTGTTCTTATCACTGCGGCGGGTGCTGGCAGCAACTTCTGTCTTCATGACCTTCTGCGCCTCAGCCTTCACCTCTGACTTTGGTTTTGGATCAGCCTTCGGTGCGTCCTTCGCCGGTGCTTCCTGACGGGGCGCTTCTTTCCTGCCCCTTCCCTCATTGGCACGGTGCGGCTTCTCGGCATCCTTCAGGACCTCATCGGCCTTGAACTCTGCCTTCAGCTTCTTGCCCTCCTGCGCTTCCGGCATCTTCTCAAGCGGCTTCTTCCCCTTGAGATTCATCTTCCGGATCACATCGAGCACACCCTCGCCCGTTTCCTCATCCCGCTTGCCATTCAGCAGCTGGAAAAGGTCGTCCTTCGTCACGAAATTTCCCTCCAACATGCCGAAAGGATTCACCTCGACACCGCTGTCCTTCAGGATATCCTCATCCTCAGGCACCGGACGGAGATCGCGGCGAAGATCAGGGAGAAATTCTTCTGGAACAAACCAGAGCGGACTTTCCTCACAGCGCAGAATATGCGAAAGGATTTCCGAATTATTGACATCGACAAGGCCATAACCCAAAGGGCCGTGATTTCTTACACGGAAATACGCCCCGCCCTCGCCGATCACCATCGAATCGAAAGCATCATCATGAAGCGGAGCGAAGACAACCCACGGCCCCAGCTTCCCCTCGAGATTTTTCGTCGCTGCTACAACCAACTGCGGACGGACGTCATTATTCCAGTTCCGCTTCGAAAGCCCCGGAAGCGGCTTCCCTGACATGATATGATGGCAGAACTTGTTGATATCCCCGCCGAAAACAGGCTGGTCGATCGTCCCGAAAGCTGGCACTGGATAATAATTCTTATCCACATCCATGAAAGGCGTCCGCCCTTCCTTCGTCATGTCGTCCAGGACAAAAAACTTATTACTCCGAAGAGCCGGTGTAAACGTCACAAAAGAGTCCCCATACTCCTCCATCAGTTTCGCGAGCGCCTGCTCCTCCGTCTGAAATGAATTGAAGCCGAAACCAATCCGGCTCATAAAACCAGTGAACCCGAACTTCTCCGCCTCCTCGAAGCCCTTTGGCAGCGGTGAAACCGGGTCAACAAAAAACCGGTAATCCTTCATCCCCGCCTGCGGTGCCGATCCCTTTACGATCGCACGCACACGGCCGAGCGCCTTGCCATCAGCCTGTCTGAGGGAAAGATGAGGATTATCCGGGCTTGGAAAAAGCGCGTTATAATTCGCCATATGAATTTTCCTTCCTTTACTTAAATACGCACGAAACCGACACGTTTCGTACTTTGCGGGCCAAGCCCTCATTTATTCACGGCATCAGGGACCGCGAAATCCCCGCCTTCGACACTGCCACCCAGTGCCGCCGCGTCTCCCCAAAGGGAATGTATACAGAATTCCAAACCTTTTTAGAATTCTGTTATTATTTTAGCATAATTGAATACGGTTGACTAATAATAAAGAAGAATGGGGAAACGAAATGAGGCGGGCAAAAGGGCCGTAGGCCGGTCTTGACCTTGCCCTGGAAGGGAAGGTGTAAACGGATACAGCATTTCCTCGAGCGCAGCGAGGTTTAGCTGTCCCCGTTAGGGGAAAGTGGCGCGCATGCGCCGAAAGGGGTTCATTTCCCAAAGGAGCGGCCGTATGTTTTTCCCCACAAAAAAAGAGCCATGAAAACTCTCTCCCTTTTCATGGCTCTTCTCTAATTTATTTTTAGTTCCTCATTTTATCTATATTATCTTTCGTAGTTTCTGCTGATTCTATGAGCTTCTGGGCCTTGGCGATGATCTTGTCCATGCGGTCGGACTTGGTCTCGTAGATGACGTCGCCGCTCTGGAGGTAGCCTGCGCCAGGATTTCCTCCGGAAAGTTTGACGTAGGTGTCGCCTACGACGCCGGTGCTGGAGGTGCCTACGGTGCAGTCTTTTGGAATCAGAGCCTTCTTCTTGATCTGGAGTGTCAGGATGGCCTTGCCGTCTTTCACTTCGAAGGAGTGGACGCGGCCTACGCAGACGCCTGCGTAGAGGACGGGGCTTTCATCCCGGATGCCGCCGGCATCGTCGAAGACAGCATCGACGCGGAAGTACTGGTCGCGGAGGCGCTCGATGGGGTTCAGGAAGAGCCCGATCAGTCCTATGACGACGATCCCAATGAATACGAACATACCGATCCTTGATTCTCTTGACATACAGCGCCTCCTTTCCTTTTCTTTGTATTATACCCTATACGGGCGAAAAGGAAAAAGGAAGAGCCGTCAGCCGAATATCTTCGTCCTCTTCATGAGCTCTCTCATCTGCATGGCGCTCCATGGCATGTATTCGGCGATGGTGAGGCCGACGAGGTCGGTTTCTTTGCTGATCTTCTCGATGAAATCCCAGACGGAAGCGCGTTTCATGTGGCCGGTGGCCGCATTGTACGGAATCGGTCCGAGGGCCGGGTTATTGAAATAGGTCGCATAGAAATCATGGGGATCCATGACGTCGCAGTCGAGGTGAAGGGCGATGTGTTTGATCCCGTTTTCACGGATCCAGGAAATGGCTCCCTCCGCGTCGAGCTCATTTTCCTTGGCTGCCGCATAAGAAACGCCGAGCCGATCAAGTTCCGCCTGTTCCACATCGACCCCGCCCTGCATGCCTTCATAGCGGACCTGTGACGGTTTCAGCGTTTTCCTCACGAGTCCGGAGAGCTTCGGATCCCCTGCGCCGAGAAGATTGGCCAGGACCATCGCATGCTCATTTTCATAGATTTCCGGGTTGGAAATATCCGGATGTGCATCGACCCAGAGAACGCCGAGGTCGTCATACTTTTCATTCAGGTATGCAAAAGGCGCCTGGGAAACAAGGCAGTTCCCGCCAAACGTAATGATCTTGTCCGGCGCTTCCTTGTCGATCGCGCTTACCGTATCCTTCACCTGCTGATACACAGCGCTCTGCGCCGTCACGCCGTTTTCCCTTTCGAGCGGTTTGAAATCGTCCGGGACAGGAATCGTGATTTCCTTCTGCCCTTCCTTCTTCGGAGCAATCACCTGCAGTATCTTCGCGCCGAAATAATAGACAGGATTATCCCCTGCCTGCCAGTCCGGAACAATGAGACGAATCGTTTTCTTTTCCATATAAATACCTCCTTATTACTTTTGCCTAGAGTATAATGTCTATAGTAAGTATAGAGTCAAGGAGGAATTATGCTTTCCATAGGAACCATGGCCGCCCTTTGCGGCACGAGCGTGCAGACGCTCCGCTTATACGATAAAAAAGGCCTGCTGCCGGCCGCCAGAATCGATCCGGATAGCGGCTACCGATACTACACGAATGGTCAGATCTTCCTTTTCCAGACCATCCGTCTTCTCCAGCGCACAGGGATGAGCCTTGCGGAAATCCGGGAAACCCTTCAGAAAGATCCCGTCGATCTCCGGAGCCTCTGGGACAGCCAGGAAAAAGCCATCCTCCAGAAACAGCAGGAGCTCCATGAAATGGAAATCATGGTCCATCAGCAGCAAAAGCAGCTCGAGGAGGCATCCCTCATGCAGCAGCACGCAGGAAAAGGACCGTATATCAAACGCGTAAGCTCCACGCTCCTTTCCCTTCCAATCGAAAAAGAAGGCATCACCCCGAAAGTGGAACCCAACGACGCCGTCAGCCTCCTCTCCCTCCATATCATCCCCGCCCTCTCCTACGGCTTCCTCTTCCCGAGAAAAGGCTACAAAGACCTCTTCGAAATCATCTACTTCCACACCATCAAGAAAATAGAATCCATCCCGCAGTCCATCCCCGAAGACCTCACGCTCATAAAGGCAGAAGAAAACTTCCTCGCCATCGACTTCATCTGGTCCAGAGAAAACTACCTTTCCTACTACCATTCCCTCCTCGATGCCGCCAGAAAACAGCACCTCAAACTTGCCAGCGTTGCCTATGAAATCTCCTATCCCCTTGACTTCTATAAAGTAGAAAGCGGCAAACGCTTCATCGCAGAACTGGGAACCAGGATCGTTGGAAAATGAAAAAGAGCTGTGACAAAATCCGTTAAAACGCTGCTTTTTCCTTTTCTCGAGCGGAGCGAGGTTTAAGGGTGTTAACCTTGCTCCGAAAGGAGAAGGTGTCAGCGTAGCTGACGGATACAGTAGTTGTCGAGCAAAGCGAGGTTTTGAGGTTTTGAGGTTTTGAGGTTTTGAGGTTTTGAGGTTTTGAGGTTTTCAGATAAAACAGATATATAAATGTGTTGGATAATCCCCCCCATCGAATATAAACAATGCAAAAGGAGCTGTGGCGAAATGATTGCACATTTCGCCACAGCTCCTTCTTCCTTTATTATCTTTATTCCATATATTCTTTATACGCTTCGAGGACCCTGTCGCAGAATATGGGCGCGAGGCCTAAGTATTGTTCCGGATTCAGCATGGTGTCGATTTCTTCTTCGGTGAAATCATCCGTGACGACCTTGGTCTTCATGAGGACGTCCTTCAGGGGGATTTCCTTTTCGTAGGCTTCCATGCAGGCATCGTAGACGATGTGATGGGCGGTGAGGCGGCCGAGTTTTCTGGCGAGGTGCATCATGACACATTCGCTCATCATGAGGCCCTTCTGGAGGAAGAGGTTCTTTTTCATGTGGTCTTCGTAGACGATGAGATTCTCGAGGATGTACCTTGCTTTTTCAAGGGCGGTCGCCATGAGGACGAAGGCTCGGGGCAGACCTTCCCATTCGGAGATGAAGCAGCCCCAGTCTCTTTCGTTTTCAGAGATCATGCTCTCGACGATGGCGGGCGCCGTGGTCCTGACGTTCCTAAGAAGCGCGAGGACGTTTTCAAGGACGGCCGGGTTTCTCTTGTGCGGCATGGTAGAGGAGCCGATCTTCCCTTTGAAGAAGGGTTCTTCAAGCTCGAGGATTTCCGTTCGCTGCAGAGTGAATATTTCATAGCAGATGCGGCCCATGGTGCCTGCAAGGAGAGCAAGGTCGCTCGCAAGTTCTGCCTGATTGTCTCTCGCCGTATGCCATGCGATGAGCGGCACGCGAAGGCCCAGGATCTCTGCCATTTTTTCCTGCGTCTCGAGGCCCTTTTCCGGCTGCGAGGCAAGCGTTCCGACAGCGCCGCCCATTTCCAGGACGAAGGCGCGCTTTTCCATTTCCTTGAAACGCTCGATTTCCCTTTTCAGCTCATCCGCCCAGCCGGCTGCCTTGAAACCGAAGGTGATCGGGATGGCATGGACGACGTGCGTCCTTCCTGCTTCCGGCGTATCCCTGTACTTCTTCACGAGCGCAAGGATCGCGGAGAGACAGGCCTTCGCATCGCGCAGGATGATGGAGCACGCTTCCCTCTCCATGAGGACGAGGCCCGTGTCATAGATATCCTGGCTCGTCGCGCCCCAGTGGACGTACTCGCCAGCATCGCTCGGAAGGCTCTTCTTGAACGCATTGAGAAGCGGCACGATCGTGATCGAGCTTCTGAAGCCCTCCGCCAGAGCATCCATGTCGATTTCCTCAGCGCGTGCGTGGCTGACGATTACATCCGCCGTTTCCCTGGGAATCACGCCCAGCTCTCCCTACGCCCTTGCCAGCGCCGCTTCCGTGTCGAGCCACTTCTGCACCCAGTTCTTCTCACTCCACACCGCTCTCATTTCATCCGTTCCGAAAAGAAATCCCAGCACCCTGCTGTCTTCCATCATGCTAGCCATCACAGCCTCCTCCTGCGCGGAACCCCCGCGCCTCTCTTTCCTATATCCTACCCCCATTTCGCCCGCCCGTGAAATACCCGTTCCTTATCGCTTCATAAGCCGGATTTATGGCAAGTTATACAAAATTGATAAAGAAACAGCCGAATCCTCTCTTTTTCGTATATTTTTCAATAACATTCCCAACAGTTTACGTTCATACTTGTTATAATAATAAAAGAAACAGGAAAGGAGCAGCCTATGGAAATCCGCCAACTCGAGTACTTCCTCGCCGTCAAGAACGCAGGAAGCTTCACGCGCGCCGCCGAGCACCTCTAAGTCTCCCAGCCCGCTGTGACCAGCGCCATCCGAAGCCTGGAAAGCGAGCTTGGCATCTCCCTCTTCGACCGCTCCCAGGGAAAAGCATCCCTCACGGCCGAAGGCAGGATCTTCTCCGCCCACGTCGAGGAAATCATGAAAGGCGTCGTCACGACCATACGCGACATGGACGCCATGAAATCCCTGAGCAGCGGCACACTTGCCATCGGGATTTCCTCCTTCCTGCAGGAAGGACCGGCAGAGGCGGTCGCCGCCCTCCTGGAAAAAGGCGAACTCGACGGAGCCTTCCTTCCCGAAGACCCTGGCGCCGGGTATGACATCCATCCCCTCGCCGAAGTCCCGCTCGCCCTCATCCTTCCAAAGAGCCATCCGCTCGCAGAAAAGAAGAGCGCCTCATGGGACGACCTCGAAGGCATGGCCTTGTTCCTCCCCGAAGACTTCGGAAAGGGAATGAGACCCTGAGCCGCGTACACCGCGTCCTCACAGCAGGAAGCGCCGACACCATCCGGGGACTCCTCCTTGCCATGGACAGCGCGGCCATTCTCCCCGCATCCATCTTCGAAGGAAACAGCCGCCTTGCAGAAATCCCGCTTGCGCCCGAGATCGTCATCAGTCCCGTCTATGCAGAAAACGCCAGACGGACACCATCCAGAGCCGCGCGGGCATTCTCGGATTCCATCAACTGAAAGGAGACGGCCATGAAACCAGAACTCGTCGTATTCGGCACGAGCCCGCTCGTCTCCGCCGAACTCCATACAGCCATCAGGCGCCTCTTCGGAGATACTTATCCCGTCAGGGAATCCCTAACCGAAGACGCCGCGAGGGAAGATCCGGAAAAAGACGCCTGCTGGATAGCGGCACCCATCCAGTACCCGCACGTTTCCCGTTTCCTTCCCAAGGAAAAGACCTTCCTTCTCGATATGCAGCCCGCCGCGGAATTCTTCCTCGCCATGACTGCCAGGGTCCCCGAAGGAGCACCCATTTCCGTCTTCAATAACCGCAAAGCCTACGCCGAGCGCTTCATCGGGCAGATGAAGGACCGCATCCGGGGAAATCACCCGTACACCGCGATTTCCTATGAAGACATGCCTGAAGAAACAGTCCTTTCCCTCCTTGGAAAGGCCAGGTACATCACCGGCGCCAGCTGCTTTACCGGAGAAGGTTCAATCCTCTGCGAGAGCCCCTACAAAGAATCCCTCCCAAAAGATGTGAGCATCCTTCCCGCCAGCCGCGTCCCCACCTTCGATTCCTCGCTCCGCCTCATACCACGGCCCCTTGGGCAAAGGCAATGTCACATAAAAACGATCTTTTCCCTTGCTGCAAGAAGAGAGCGCGAGCTGAAAGAACTCCTCCGGAAAGCGGAGAGCCCGGACGAAAAGGAAATAGCCAGGGAAGAAATAGCAAGCGCCATCCAGTGCTTTGAACGCGCCTGCAGGATAGCCCTCCTGGAAGGAGCCTCCCGCCTTCCCGCCAAGGAAAAGGAAACCTACAAACCACCTGCGAAAGAACTTGAAGAAAACGCAGAACTCATAAAAATCATCCGGGGCCGCCTGCGGCAGCAAGCAAGCGCTATAGAAAAAGCCATGCAGAACGCCCGGGAAGAGGCCATTTCCCCAGACAACAACCCGCATCCATAAGGATCCGGTCATATATAAGAAACCAAGGAAAAGAAAGGACATCATCATGAACCATCCCGTACTCATTGCCGCTGGAAGAACCCAGGCATCCAAAGACGAACTCCAATTCATCGTCACCAACCTCATCGGCACCTACTACCCCGTCGAGGCTGTCCTGACGGCAGACATCAAAGAAGCAAGGAAAGATGCACTCTACATCTGCGAAGACACAGAAGCATTCCAGCTCCTCACCGTCATCCCGGAAGAAAACCTCTTCCCCCTGCACCTCGAAGTCGTCTCTGAACACTTCTTCGTCCTGAACAAAGTCCCCGAAGGAGAGACACTCTACGTCTTCAACGACACCCGTCCCTTCGCCGACCACTTCCTCGAACAATGCGTCGACGCCCACCTGAACGCCTCTGCCTTCGAAAGAATCACCTTCGAAGACACCGACCCTGCCATCGTGGAAAAAGCACTGAAAGAAGCCAAGTACATCACAGGCACCGACTTCCTCACCAAGAAAGGCAGCATTCTCCAGACCACCTACAAACCGCTCCTCCGCGAAGACGTCACCATCTTCCCGGCAAGAAGAGCCCCGTCCATGGAAACCTCCGCTCCCCTCATCCACAGACTCCTCAGCGAAAGAATCGAAGAACTGAAACAGTCCCTCGCTGAAGTCAAGAAAGAAGGAAACGAAGAAAAAGCAGCAGCCCTCCTCGAAGAAGCCAACACAGCCAACCTCGAATTCCGCCTCGCTGCCCTCCAGAGCGTCACCATCGGAGTCCAGCCCTTCAGACTCAAAGAATCCGACCTCACCGAAGTAGACGAAGGCCCGATCCCCGAAGGCACCATCCCGCAGATCGAAATGAAAATCGGCATCCTCGAAAAAGCCAAAGCCGACATCATCAACCTCATCTCCAGCCCCATCATCGTCCCGGCTGACAAAGAAGAAGCAGAAAGAAAACTCGGGAAATAAAATAAAGAAAGTGAAACAGGAAAGTAGAAAGCGGTCTCGCAAGAGACCGCTTTTTGAGTGGAGAAACCAGACGGGCAGGTTAAAACCTTCCGCAATCATTCAATACCAATATTATCAATGGTGACTTAATACGTTTACCATAAATGAAAACCGTAAGATGCTCATTCGATACTATCAAATGACGCCGTAATGGAGGCCTTTGACCTGCCTCAGCGGGGAAGGCGTCTGGCTTATCTTCTTACTGTTGCCAGAGGAAGGGGTGCAGTATTCATTGGTTTTTATAAAAAGGTTTCTCGAGCGAAGCGAGGTCATATGGTTTTAATCTTCCCTCATCCCCCACGCAAAAAGAGCTATGAAAAATGGTCCACATTTTTCATAGCTCTTCCCCTATTTATTCTTCTTCCTCGTTGAATTTCAGGAGTGAAATGACGCCGAGGATTTCTCTATTGATCGAACCGTCATCGTGGAGAAGACCCATGGTGACGATCACGGAGATATTTCTGGCCTGGCGGGCAGCGAGGGCGATGATTCTTCTATCCTCTTTGCCGTACTTGTTCCAGTCATACCCTTCCTGATCGACGATACGCTTCAGCGCTTTGACACGGGCATGGAAATTCTTCGTGTTGCTTTCCAGCACCTTCCTCTGACCCTCCGCCAGAGTGCAGAGCTGGACAGCGAGGCGGGCAACAACCTTGGATTCCGCTTCGAACTGTTCCGCTTCCTGCGGATACATCTTCGTGCGGAAGCTCGATGCTTTTTCCTCGCCCCTCGTATGAGACGGACCATCGCCGAAGCCGACGAAGACGGAATTATTCGCATCCGGTCCGAAGACATCGCCTTCCACCTTGCCCGTCATCAGCCATTTGACAGTCGCATTGATCGAAGAACTATAGGAAATTTCATTCTTCCCCGATGCCCTTTCAAAAAGTGTCTCCGCATCAGAAACACCCAGCGCACGGATGCGAAGTCCTCTTAAATCAGGATCGTCATTTCTCTCAAGTCTCCTGATCCTGGCAATTCCTGCCTGAAGCCTTCTGTTCTCATCCCCTCCCGGAACGAAATCAGCCATTTCAGCAGCCCTGCTGCCAGCTTCAAAATCCACATTTTCAATCTTGCTAAAAATCTCAGTAAACGTCGTGAGATCCCCGGTAATTACGGCAAGTTTCTCATTGCCCAGCTGACGGACGGTCAGATCAGCCGACTTCCTCGCTGCTTCCCTCTCCTCTGCTGCGCTGCGGACCTTCGTATCCGCCTTCTTCACGGCCTTAGCCGCCTGCTTCCTTCCCAGCCTGCCGAGCACGTAAAATGCTGTGCCAAAAGAAACCACGAAAATACCGGCATCCATTAACCAGGAACTATTCACCTTTTATCCTCCTGCCATAAAGCGGGCCTCGCCCATAACCAGCTGCTAATCAATTGCGCTTTATTTTACATTATTTTTCTATAAATTAATAGTACTTTTGCTAATAGTACTTTTGCGATGTTTAATAAAATTTAATAAAAGGATAGACATCTATCTATATTATAAAATTCCGTTAATCTTTACTCCTCCTCTCCACTGTAACCTGCTCTGACTATAATCCCGCATAAAACAAAAAGATATACTACTAAAGTATACCATTTGCAAAAAATATTCAATATCAGACAGAAAGCGAAACGCATGGCTTTGATTTTCTTTCAGCCACAGGCTGATTTGCTTTTCTTTTCGAGCGCAGCGAGGTTTAAGGGTGTTAACCTTGCTCCGAAAGGAGAAGGTGTAGCCGGAGGCGACGGATACAGTAGTTCCCAGCCTGCAAGGCGGCTGTATGGTTTTATCATGTTGTACGGTTTCAATAATCCCCCTCAAAACCTGCTAATGCAGAAGTAATCCTCTCCTTCTTTTACGATATCAAAAGGAATGAGATCATTCTCATGGACACCATAGTCCTGGTCAGGTTCATTCAGGAGCTTTCCTATGCAGCGCCCCTCTTCGACTTCCATGCTCCTCACCCAGCAGCCCTCTGGTTTGTAATCGTCCTTCAGGAAGATGACGAGAATATCGTCAGGATAGTCAGGATGCCTGGAGTCGTCGATGAGGTCGACACTGCGGATGGCCGCCACATCTTCGGATGGCGCATACGCTTCGTTGATGACGGCGATTTTCCTCTCATACGGCGTCCTGTCCACCACCGGACCGAGACGGATGCTGCATTCATTCGCCTGCTCCTTGCGCAGCTTCACCATCATATCCGGAACTCCCGGAAGAGGAATGATCTTGTCCCCCTCTACCTTTGCAGGAGCGAGGATTTCAAAAGTGAAACCGCCCTCCGTATCGACATACCCGTACGCCAGCACACCGCCATCCTCCGGCGCATCCATGCCCCCTGCGTACAGCAAGCCCGAAATCGTCTGATTTATCCCAAGCAGGCAGATCTGGTGCTCTATCTCCCTGAAATTCAGCTGCGCGACCTGTATCATAAATTTCCCCTCCCCTTATTTCTTGACTTTCCTGCGGCCCTTCCTGCCGGACTTCTCCACGAGAGCATAACTCTCATCCAGCATCCGCTTCGCCGCATCCATATCCGTTTCCTTGTCCAGAAGAATGCTGATCCAGTGCACCTTGTCCATATGGTACGCCGGGAAATACCGGTCATGATCGATCAGCCGCTGGATTTCCTCCGGATCCGCCTTCACATTCAGGACCTCCGTCATGCCCTTCCTCTCCACATGGAGCGACGTCCACGGAATGCGCATGAAAAGCCCGTACCATTTCTTCGTCCCGTGCTCGCGGAGCGTGCAGTAATCCTTGTAAATCACCCGGAGATTCTCCTGCTCCGTCCCGTACCTTTCCTTCACGTACGAAAGAAGCCGGCTCCGCACATCCGAATCGAAGAAACAATTCTCCACCACATCGCGGACGAGATTCTCCGCCTCCTGGCGCACGCGGTCGACGAAAGCCCCTTCCGCCGACTCCACCTCGAAAAGCGCATACGGCACACGGTCCGGCAGCTCCACCACCGACACCGTCATTTCCCTTCCATGGACAGTGA
>OGNQ01001626.1_pt1 | contig 14304 bp, 14 predicted proteins | sample 1573481 | NCBI WGS metagenome assembly OGNQ01 (sample SAMEA2581920, study PRJEB24529) | metagenome | biome: Human gut stool | place: China | collected 2011 | reverse complement strand
GGCAGGCGGTTGCGCACAAGCCGCAGCCGTTGCATTTTTCTTCGTCAATATGGATGATCTTCCGAATCATATCTATACTCTCCTGTTGTGGGTGTTTTTTGCATTTGCAGGTTTATTATAGTATACTAAAGCCATCTTGTATGTTTGAATTCCAACAAGGAGAGCCTTTATGCAAAAATATCTGCCTGTTCTGCGGAGCTGCCCCTTCTTCACCGGGCTTACTGACGATGAGATCTTGTCCATCCTGCACTGTGTCAGTGCAGCGAAAATCACCCGTCCCCGGGGTTCCTACATTTTCCGTGCCGGAGATTCCACGGAGGTCATGGGGCTCATGTTGTCCGGCTCCACCCTTGTGATACAAGAGGATCTTTGGGGACACCGCAATATCCTGTCCAAGTGCAATACCGGAGACTTTTTCGGGGAGCCTTACGCCGCCACCCCCGGTGCCATCCTGAACATCAGCGTGGTGGCAGAGGAGGATTGCGAGATCCTGCTGCTGAACGTCAAGCGGCTGCTCACCTCCTGCCCCACCGCCTGCGACCATCACCAGAAACTCATCCGCAATTTGGTCAGCGTTCTGGCAAACAAAATACTGCTTTTTAACGATAAGATCACCCATGTCAGCAAGCGGACCACCCGGGAAAAGCTGCTGTCCTACCTGTCCGCCGAATCCATCCGGCAGTCCTCCCTTTCCTTTGACATCCCCTTTGACCGTCAGCAGCTGGCGGATTTTCTCTGCGTGGAGCGTGCCGCCATGTCGGTGGAGCTTTCCAAGCTGCAAAGGGAAGGGCTGCTGGTCACCAAACGGAATCACTTTGAGCTGTTGACCCGCTGACCGCTTGGTACACTGCCTGCAAGCACCGGCTTCTTTGTGGAAACCGGTGCTTTTTTTGCAGTTGCACTTTTCCCGGGAGATTATTATACTTATCTTATAAAAAAGACCGGGTGCTGCAAGGGCAGGAGGGAAAGCGTATGGCACGGAACAAAACCACGCAGGACGGTATTTCCCTGCGCAGCAGGGTCACGGCATGGCTTGCCGCGATTTTGCTGGTCACAATGCTTTCCACCGGCATTGCTACCATGGCAGGTCAATGGACGGTGCACTCCTTTGATACGCTGCTGGCCGACAACGCCGTCTGCTACACGGTGCAGAACGCCCTCAAGGACGAAGCACAGGCCTTTGCGCGCTATGTGCGCCAGCCTACTTCTGAAACCGAACAAGCCTATACCGCCGCCTGCACCGCTTCCGAGCAAAGCCTTGCGGCCCTGCCCTTCGATTACGCCCGTATCGGCGAAGAACGCTATGCCCGCACCTGGAACCTTTTGCAGGGGTACGCGGGTTACCGGCAGGAGCGGGATGCCTTTTTGCAGCTTTCGCCCTCAGCAGATACCTATATTGAACAGATGTACCATGTGATGGCGCTGCAAGACTACCTTGCCGAGTATGCGCTGCGCCTGACACAGGCCACGCTGGAACAGGAAAACGCCCTTTACAGCAGCACGGCGGCTCACATCCGGCATCTGCCGTGGCTGTATCTGGGGCTGTTCCTGACGGCGGCTGTGCTGATGCTGCTGCTCATCCGGGTGCTGAGCCGCGCGGTGGTGCGTCCGCTGCTGCGGCTGGCGCAGGCTTCTCACAGCATTGCCGAGGGAGATTTTTCCAGCCCGGACCTACCGGTGAAAAGCAGCGACGAGGTGGGGCGGCTGACGGCCACCTTCAACCAGATGAAATACGCCATGGCGCAGCAGCTGACCACGCAGCAGGCCTTGCACCGGGAAGAAGTGCGGAACCTTGCGCTGGAAAAGGATCTGGAACACACCCGGCTGGAGGTGCTTAAAAGTCAGGTAAACCCGCATTTTTTGTTCAACACCCTGAACATGATCTCCTGCATGGCGCGGCTGGAAGATGCTTCCACCACCGACCAGATGATCGTGCATCTGGGCAGTTTGTTCCGGCACAACCTGCGCACCAAGCGCCAGCAGATCACGCTGGAAGAGGAACTGGACGGGCTGGAGGACTACATTTATCTGCAGCAGATGCGGTTTGATGGACGCATTACCGTAGAAAAAAGCATTCAGGTGCAGCCTGCGGCGGTTTTGGTGCCGTCCTTTATGCTGCAGCCGGTGGTGGAAAACGCTTACTCGCACGGGCTCAAGTCCCGCGAGGAAGGCGGACGCATCCTGCTGCGGGCATGGATGCAGGGCAAGGTGCTGGTGCTCACGGTCGCGGACAACGGCAAGGGGATGACCCCAGAGGAGTTGGACGCCGTGCAAACCAAAATTGCCCAGAGCGAGCAGACCGGCCGCAGCATCGGCCTTGGCAACATTTCCCGCCGCATCGGGATGCTGTATCCGGGCGGTAAAATGCAGGTGTACAGCCGCGCAGGTCATGGCACTGTGGTGCGGTTTGAACTGCCGCAAACGCAGCAGCCGGAAGAAAAGGAGGAGACGCTCTCGTGAAGTGCAAATTGCTGGTGGCAGAGGATGAATTGATCGAGCGCAAAGTGCTGTGCAGGACCTTGCAGAAGTATCTGGGAGATCTGATAAGTCTGTATGAAGCCAAAAACGGCAGGGAAGCGCTGGAAATTTTTTCCCGCGAAGCGCCGCAGGTGGCGGTGCTGGACATTGAAATGCCGGGTCTCACCGGGCTGGAGGTGGCGCGTAAGATCCGCGAAACGGACAAAAATTGCGCCATCCTGTTCCTGACCGGCTTTGATAAGTTCGACTATGCGCGGCAGGCGATCTCTGTGCGGGCGATGGACTATCTGCTCAAACCCTACAATGAGCAGGAGTTGGTATTCGCGGTGGAGGATGCCATCCGGCAGGTGTCGGTGCAGCTGCCCGCCCGCACAGCCCCCTGCGCCTGCAGAGCCCCTCCGCCGGGAAGAGGATGAGGATATGCGCACCGCCATCATCCGGGCAGAGATCAGCCGCTTCATCGACGCTCACTATGGGGAGGATATCTCCATGCAGGATGCCGCCGCTGCGCTGCGCTACTCGGACGCTTACTTCTGCAAGCTGTTCAAGCAGTGCTTTAAGGTGAACTTTTCGGCCTACCTGAACGAATATCGGGTGAACAAGGCGCGCCAGCTGATTTTGGACCCGCGCCTGAGCCTGAAGGATATCGGCGCTGCTGTGGGTTACAGCGACGCCAACTATTTTACAAGGGTGTTCAAGCGCCTGACCGGCCAGACCCCTTCGGAATACCGCATGGCCGCAGCGGAAAAAGCGGTACAAGGATAAATCCGACACAAAAGAAGCGCTCGTTCTTTCCTGCCTGTCAGCAGGAGAGGGACGGGCGCTTTTTTGTTTTTGCCAGTTTCTTTCGTCCGCAAAACACAAAAATTGTACTTGGATACAACAAAGACAAAATCGTGCTGCGTTTCACAAAATAATCCGGTTTCGCAAAAATGAACGAGTTGTTAAAATATAATCATAGAAAAAGCGCGAAAAGAGAGGATGCCATTCATGAAGAGAAGAACGTTTCTGTCGCTGATGGGCGCGGCGGCACTGCCCAGCAGCATGATGCTTACCGGCTGCGGCGCCGGCTCCGATGACGACCGCAAGATCGTGCGCATCGGCCATGTGCAGTCCCAGACCCACCCGGATCATCTGGGACTGGAAGCCTTCGCCAACTATATCAACGAGAAGCTGGGCGACAAGTACCGCGTGGAGGTGTACCCCAGCGAGCTGCTGGGCTCCCAGACCGAAATGGTGCAGCTGACCCAGACCGGTGCCATCGACTTTGTGGTGGCGTCCAATGCCATCATGGAGACCTTCAGCGCCAAATACCAGATCTTCAACCTGCCTTACCTGTTCTCCAGCGTGGAAGCCTACCACGAGGCCATGGATGACCCCGAGGTGACAGACCCCATCTTCAAGACCACCTCCAAGGCCGGTCTGGAAACAGTGGCGTGGCTGGATGCCGGTACCCGCAACTTCTACACCATCAAGACCCCTATCAACCAGCCCTCCGACCTGAAGGGTCTGAAGATCCGCGTACAGCAGTCGCCCACTAATGTGGAAATGATGCGTCTGCTGGGCGGCACCGCTACCCCCATGGGCTTCGGTGATGTGTACACCGCGCTGCAGGCCGGTATTCTGGATGGTGCCGAGAACAACGAGCTGGCTCTGACCGATAACGGTCACGGTGATATCTGCAAGTATTACTCCTATGATATGCACCAGATGGTGCCGGACCTGCTGGTGGCAAACTACGCTTTCCTGAACGAGCTCAGCGAAGAGGAGCGCACGATCTTTGAAGAGGGCTTCCAGATCGTGAAGCGCACCGAGCAGGACGCTTGGGAAGATGCTGTGGCTGAGGCGAAAGACAAGGCCGAGAATGAGCAGCACGTCAACTTTATTTACCCGGACACTGCACCGTTTCAGGAGGCTATGGCTCCCCTGCACGATTCCGTGCTGGCAGCAAACCCGGAATTGCAGCCCATTTATGACCTGATCCAGCAGCACAACGCTGCCCATACTGCGGACTGAGGAGGAGCATCATGGAAAAACTGAGAAATACCCTGAACAAGGTGCTCAACCTGCTGGCAGGTCTGAGCATGACGGTCATGGTGGTTCTGACCACCTATCAGGTCATCGTGCGTTACATCTTCAACTCTCCCTCCACATGGTCGGAAGAGCTGGTGGGTTATCTGTTCGGCTGGAGCACCATGCTGGGTGCCACCATCGTCTCCGGCGAGCGCGGCCACATGAACATCCCCGTGCTGGTGGACCGGTTCAACCCCATCATGCGCAAGGCGTTCCACATCTTTGCCGAGGTCATCGCCTTCCTCTTCTCCGCGACCATTCTGGTGTTCGGCGGTTTTCAGGTGTCCCAGCTGGCTATGGGACAGCAGACCTCCTCTCTGGGCGTAGCCGTGGGCGTGTTCTACTGGGTCATGCCCATCTGCGGCGTGATCATTCTGGTGTATTCCGTGCTGAACATTATCGGCATCGCCAACGGCTCCATCTGTCTGGATGCCCCGGAGGATGCAGACTTTGCAAAGGTGGAAGCCGAAATGGCTGCCGATGCCGACAAGGAAAACAAGGAGGACTAAGCTGTGGCAATTCAAGCGTTACTCGTAATTCTGGCAGTGCTGCTGGTGCTGCTGTTCCTCGGCGTGCCCATCTCGTACGCCATTGCAGTCTCTTCTCTGACTGCTATCCTTTCTTCCATTGATCTGAATGTGGCCGTGCTGACCGCTGCCCAGCGCACCTTTGTGGGCATGAGCAAGTTCAGCCTGACCGCCATCCCATTCTTTATTCTGGCCGGCAACATCATGAATCAGGGCGGCATCGCCAAGCGTCTGGTGGATTTCGTCATGGCCATTCTGGGCAAGCTGCCCGGCGCACTGCTGGTGACCAACATCGGCACCAACGCTCTGTTCGGTGCCATCTCCGGCTCTGCATCCGCTGCGGCTGCTGCCGTTGGCTCCATGATCCGCGACGGTGCCGACGAGCAGGGCTACGACCCCGCCGTGACCGCTGCCACCAACGCTGCTTCCTCCTGCTCCGGCCTGCTGATCCCGCCGTCCAACGCCCTGATCACCTACTCTCTGGCGTCCGGCGGCACCTCTGTGGCTGCACTGTTCATGGCGGGTTACATTCCCGGCATCATCTGGGCGCTGTGCTGCTGCGTGGTGGGTGTGCTGCTGGCTGTCAAGCTGGGGTACAAGGGCACACCCGGCAAGTTTGACTGGAAAAATCTCGGCATCTGCACCCTGCGCGCTCTGCCGTCTCTGTCCCTGATCATCGTGGTCATTGGCGGCATCATCGGCGGTGTGTTCTCTGCCACCGAAGGCTCTGCCATTGCCGTTGTCTATGCGCTGATCCTTGCTTTCTGCTACCGCTCCATCAACCTGAAGAGCCTGTGGAAGATCATCGTGGACTCTGCCAAGATGTCCGGCATGGTGGTGTTCCTTGTGGGTGTCTCCAACATTCTGGGCTGGGTCATGGCCTTTTTGCAAATCCCGGATGCTGTGGCAGCAGCCCTGCTGAGCCTGACCAGCAATAAGTACATCATCCTGCTCATCATGAACGTGATCCTGCTGGTGTCCGGCACCTTCATGGATGTGACCCCGGCCATCCTCATCTTCACTCCGCTGTTTCTGCCCATCTGCCAGAGCTTTGGCATGAGCACCATCCATTTCGGTCTGATCCTCGTGTATAACCTGTGCATCGGCAACATCACCCCGCCCGTGGGCAACGCCCTGTTCGTGGGTATCAAGGTGGGGCGCACCTCGCTTTCCAGGGTCATGCCGTATATGCTTATGTACTATGTGGCCATCATCGGCGGACTGCTGCTGGTCACCTTTATCCCGGCAGTGTCTACCGCACTGCCGCAGGCAATGGGCCTGATGTAACTGAGACATCTCCTTTTTCTTCTCCTAAAAGGCGGTACCTGCTTTGCGGCGGGCACCGCCTTTTCTTGTCTCTTGCACAAAGGCAGTCTTGTGCGCTATACTATCTGCAAAGGGAGGGAGAGACCATGCGCAGACGGACCTTTTTAGCCGGGCTGGGCTTTGCAGCCTTGCAGCTGGCAGGCTGTGGCACAAAGCCGCAGACCACACCGGACTATGTGCTGACCTATGCCGACAACCAGCCCGCCGGGTACCCCACCACGCAGGGCGCACAGTATTTTGCGGACCTTGTGCAGCAGCAGACCGGGGGCAAGGTGGTCATTCAGGTCAAAGCAAACGGCGAGTACGGCTCAGAGCAGCAGGTGTGGGAGCAGCTTGCCATTGGCGGCGTAGATTTTGCGCGTGTGTCGCTTTCGGCGGCCACAGACGATCTGCCCCGGCTCAACGTACTGCTGCTGCCGTATCTCTACCGGAATGCCGACCATATGTGGCGTGTGCTGGATGGCAGCATCGGAGCAGAGTTTTTGCAGGACTTTACCGCGCATGGGCGGGTGGGCCTGAGCTGGTACGACGCGGGTGCCCGCTCGTTCTATGCCCGTCAGCCGGTGCGCAGCCTGAACGATCTGCAGGGCAAGACCATCCGCGTGCAGGATTCGCAGATTGTGATCGACATGATCCGCCTGCTGGGTGCAGTGCCGGAGACCACGGCTTACAGCGACGTGTACTCGGCGTTTGAGACCGGGCAGATCGATGCCGCCGAAAACAACTGGCCGGCCTACTATTCCATGGAGCACTACAAGGTGGCGCGGTACTACATGGCCGATGAGCACAGCCGCGTACCGGAGGTGCAGCTGGCTTCCGGCCACACATGGGATGCACTGCCGGAGGAATACCAGCAGATTCTGCAGAAATGCGCCCGGGCATCGGCGCAATACGAGCGCCAACTCTGGGCACAGGAAGAAACTGCCGCCCGAGAAGCGGCATTGGCTGGCGGGTGCCGGGAACTGCCGCTGCCCAAAGAGGAAATGCAGAACTTCCGGCAGCTGGTACAGCCGCTGTACCGGAAATATTGTGCCGACTATCTGCCGCTGGTGGAAGAGATACAGGCAGAATGACAACAGAGAAAGTCCTTTAAGGGTGCAGGGAACTGCTCCCCACCATTGTGCGCGATTTTCAGGCGGTCATCTCCAAGGAGATCAAGGAGTTGCTGCTGGGAAAGCGGAGAGCGGCTTTTATACCGTTCTCCGCGCTTTGTTCTTATTTTATCTCCGGTGTTTCCTTTCGCTGCCGGGTGGATCTCAGATATTCCAGCAGCATCTGGCTCACCACCGAGCTTGCCGTCTTGGAAAACGCCAGCCCCAATGTCCGGCAGCAGGCAGGCTCCAGCGGGCGGGACACCACACCGGGGCAGCCGAACGCCTGCATCACCAGTTCCTGCGAGATGGTCACGCCCAGCCCGCTGCGCACGAACGCCATGATGAGGGTATCATCCCGGAAGCTGTATGAAATATTTGGCTTCACCGGGCATTTGAGCATCAGGTGCTGGATGTCGTTATCACAGCCGGGCGTTTCAATGATGAGCGGATACTGAAACAGCTGCGGCAGGGTCACACTGGAATGTGCAGCCAGTGGATGCCCCTCCGGGAACACAGCGCACAGCGGGTCGTCCCGGAGCGGGTAGAATTTCAGGTCGTCTGCCACAATGGATGAGAGGAAACCGCAGTCTACCTGTCCACGGATGATCCATTCCCGGATCTCATCATAGTTGCCGTCCAGAATTTCAATCTTCACCTTCGGGTAGTTTTCCTTGAAATAATGCACGACTTCCGGCATCCAGAGCGTTGTGATGCTGGAAATGCTGCCCACCCGCAGCTTGCCCTCCACCTTGTGGTTGATATTGAACGCCGCCTGCCGCAGCCGGGTCTTCTGGTTGGCCAGCTCCCGGATGTAGGGCAAAAGGCGGGTGCCGTTATCTGTCAGGGTCACGCCCCGGTTGATGCGGGCGAACAGCTGCACGCCCAATTCCTCTTCCAGCCCTGCCATCATCTGGCTGATGCCGGATTGGGTATAGTTCAGTGCCTCCGCTGCTTTGGAAAAGCTGCCCGTTTCGCATACTTTCAAGAATATCTCGTATCGGTCTTTCTGTTCCCGCATTGTAAACGCTCCATAAGTAAAATTTATAGGTCGCAGTAATTTTATTGGGTTTACTGATATGATACTTCATGTTATCCTATATTACAATAGGTTTTTAGGATAGGAGTTTGAGAATCATGGAAAAGAAAGCAAGCAGTTTCTCCGGACAAATCGGATTTGTCCTTGCTGCCGCCGGAAGTGCGGTGGGTGTCGGCAACCTGTGGCGGTTCCCGTACCTTGCCGCAAAGGATGGCGGCGGTTTGTTTTTGCTGGTGTATCTGGTGCTGGTGCTGACCTTCGGTTTTACCCTGCTCACCTCGGATATCGCCATCGGACGCCGCACCAAGCAGAGTGCCATCCGCGCCTACGAGACCATGCGCCCCAAGTGGAAATTCCTCGGCATCCTGACCTTTCTGGTGCCGGTTCTGATCATGACCTACTATGCCGTCATCGGCGGGTGGATCACGAAATATGCGGTGGTCTACCTCACCGGACAGTCTGCCGCCGCTGCGGAGGACGGTTATTTTACCAGCTTCATTACCTCGCCGGTGTCTCCTGTGGTGTTCGCTCTGCTGTTCATGGGCGTGACGGCTTTCATCGTGTACAACGGCGTGGAGGGCGGCATTGAGCGGGTGTCCCGCTACATGATGCCCATTCTGCTGGTGCTGGTGGTCGTGATTGCGGGCTATGCCCTCACCCTGCGCCACGAGGACGCTTCCGGTCAGATGCGCACCGGTATGGAAGGGCTGCGCTACTACCTGACCCCGCACATGGAAGGGCTGACCATCAGCCGCTTTTTGCAGATCTTGCTGGACGCCATGAGCCAGCTGTTCTTCTCCCTCAGCGTGTCCATGGGCATTATGATCACCTACGGTTCCTACGTCAAACCGGAGGTCAACCTGAACAAAGCCGTGAATCAGATCGAGATTTTTGATACCGGCGTGGCTCTGCTGGCCGGTGCCATGATCATTCCTGCCGTGTATGTGTTCTCCGGCACCGAGGGCATGAGTGCAGGCCCCAGCCTGATGTTCGTCTCGCTGCCCAAGGTGTTTGCCGCTATGGGCAAGGCCGGCACTTTCGTGGGCATCCTGTTCTTTGTCACTGCCATTTTTGCCACTCTCACTTCCTGCATCTCGGTGCTGGAATCCATCACCGCCAACTGCATGGAGATCTTCCACTCGGGCCGCAAAAAGACGGTGCTGGTGCTGACGGTCATTTATCTGGCCGCGTCCGCCATCATTGCGCTGGGTTACAGCATCTTCTATTTTGAGGTGCAGTTGCCCAACGGCTCTGCGGCTCAGCTGCTGGATATCATGGACTACGTCAGCAACAGTGTCATGATGCCTTTCATTGCCCTGCTGTCCACCATCCTGATTGGCTGGGTCATGACGCCGGATTACGTCATTGACGAGATGCAGCGGGGCGGCAAGACCTTCCGCCGCAAGAAGCTCTACCGGGTGATGATCCGCTATGTTGCCCCGGTGATGATGCTGGTGCTGTTTTTGCAGTCCACCGGGATCCTTGCTTAAAAGGCTACTCTTCCATGTATCAGGACATAAACCTCTGCATTCCCACGGAAATTGACGCCATTGAGGGTGCATATAAGTACCGGAAAGACTGATGATGCCAGTTTTAGCGGATGGTTCTGCGGAGCCATCCGTTTTTCTTGCTCAAATCGTATTTTTTCTGTTTTCTCTTGACGATGCCCCGCTAATGGAGTAGGATTGTGCTGCAAAAACGAATTGCAAAAGAGGAGATCCAAATGCAAATCAGCCTTTTATTGATGCAGCAGATCGCGCAGCTATTTCTGGTTCTGCTGATGGGATATGCCGTTGTAAAAACCGGCTTGTTGAAGGCATCGGACAGTAAGGTGCTGTCTGTGGTCTTTGTCTATCTGGTCATGCCCTGTGTCGTTCTGAACGCCTTTCAGATCAAGGATACACCGGAGATCCGCACCGGGCTGCTTTATTCCATGGGCATCGCCGTTGGAATGCACGTTGTATTTCTGCTTCTGAATGCGCTGTTCCGCAAAGCTCTCAAGCTGGACGCCGTGGAGCAGGTCAATATCATTTACAGCAATGCCGCCGCGCTGGTCATCCCCATTGTGCAGGCCCTGCTGGGGGAGGAATATGTTGTCTACTCCTGCGCCTTTGTCATTGTACAGCTGGTACTGCTCTGGACCCATGCAAGCGCCTGCCTGCAGGGGTCTGCCCGGCTGGAATGGCGCAAGCTCCTTACCAATGTCAATCTGATCGCCATTGCGGCCGGTGCTGTACTGTACCTGCTGCACGTCTCGCTGCCTGCCCCGATCACCAGCACACTGAGCAGTGTCGGCAATATGATCGGCCCCATGGGAATGCTGCTGGCAGGCATGGCCATTGCGGAAGTGCCCCTGAAAAAGGTTTTCTGCACCCCGCGCAACTATCTGCCGGTATTTCTGCGTCTGCTGGGTGTTCCGCTGGTCATCGTTCTGCTGCTTTGGGCAGTTCACGCATCCCTTTGGATCCCGGACGGCAAGTCCATCCTGATGACGGTCTACCTTTCTGCCATTACCCCCGCCTGTGCAACAGTCACCTCCATGGCACAGCTCTATGACCGGGATGCTTCTCATTCCAGCGCGATCTATGTCCTGAGCACGCTGCTTTCCATCCTGACCATGCCGCTGATGATCGGGTTGTTTGAGCTGCTGCTCTGAAATACGGAAAAAGGCCGTCCGGCACCGCAGCAGGGCTGCCTTTACAATTACAAGGATGTGTCTCTATGAAACTACTCAAACAATTCATTCAGCAGGAAACGGTCCTCACCGCAGCCGCTGTGCTGGCCGTTGTCTCCGCCTTCTTTGTTCCGCCGGATGCGCAGTATCTCGGCTACATCGACCTGCGCACGCTGGCGATTTTGTTTTCCCTGATGACGGTCATGGCCGGGCTGCGGCGGCAGGGCTTTTTTGATGGACTGGGCCGGGCATTGCTGTCCCGCACCCACAGCACCTTTCAGCTGACGCTGGTACTGGTCGGGCTGTGCTTTTTCGGAAGCATGTTCATCACCAACGATGTTTCCCTGCTGACCTTCGTTCCCTTTACGTTCGTAGTCCTGAGCCGTCTGGGAGCGGATGTCCGCCGCGCTCTTCTGATCCCGGTGGTCTGTATGCAGACCATTGCGGCAAACCTTGGCAGTATGCTGACTCCCATCGGCAACCCGCAGAACCTCTATCTTTACGGAAAAAGCGGCATGAGCATCGGGGGATTTGTGCTTCTTATGCTGCCCTACACCCTGGTCTCTCTGCTCCTGCTGCTGGCTTGGGCAGCGCTGGTCTGCCGGAAAACCTCTGCCGCCCTCTCCGTGGACGAGCTTGTTTCTTCTGCATCTCAGGGGGATCAGAAGATCATCCTGCTGTATCTGGTTCTGTTTGCCGTCTGCCTGCTGTCTGTGATTCGGGTGCTGCCCTATGGCATTGCCTTTGCCGCTGTACTCGTCTGCGCCCTTTTTGCAGACCCGCACACCTTACGGGCAGTGGACTATTCCCTGCTTCTGACCTTTGTGGCTTTTTTCATCTTCATTGGCAATCTGGGGCGCATTCCGGCTTTTTCCGGCTGGCTGCAGGAGTTTTTGACCGGCCGGGAAGTTCTGGTGGCAGTTCTTGCTTCGCAGGTCACCAGTAATGTTCCCGCCGCCCTGCTGCTGTCCGGGTTCACGGCAGAGACACAAGCCCTTATTATCGGTACCAATCTGGGAGGTCTTGGCACTTTGATCGCATCCATGGCCAGTCTTATTTCCTACCGGCAGATCGCACGGGAGCTGCCACAGGGGAAGAAGCAGTATTTTGGACTGTTCACCCTGTCCAACCTGATTTTCCTTGCAATCCTGCTGGGCGTGTGGTTCTTGCTCCGTTGAGTGTGGCAGATGACTTATGGTTTTTCTATAAAGCTAAAAAAGGGGAGTTCCGTCACGGACGAAGATCCGGGCAGAGCTCCCTTTGGTTTTATCGTATACAGTTATCAAATAAAGAATAAAAGTTTTGCAAAACAACCACTACAAAGCTCAAATCGTAAGCGGTCAACTGCTTTTGAAAAGAGCCGGCAAACAGCACCCACATCCCCATGGGCATCCCGGCATATTTCATTGTCTGTCTCCAAATCCGATCTTCACGATCTGCATTTTCATCCCGTTGTCCCCGACCCTTGCAAGAAACCGGAAAAAGCCGCTGACAGAAGGCTCTTTCAAATCGTTGTACCCCAGCATATAGCCCCTGCTGGATACTTGCAAACGGCTGTCCCATGGGGAAAGCTCGCTTTTCGCATCCGAAACCGCGAAATATGCTCCCACATCCTTGATTTTCGCCGTCCTGAGCCACGTTTTGGCGATCATCTTTACCGCCGTACGGTTGGCAGCATCAAAGACCAGCACTCCGCCGGGGAAAGCGTCCGCCATCCCCTGCACCAGTTCCCGAACCTGCTGGGTCAGGAAGTAATAGAACACCCCGGAGGCAAAGAACACCGCCCCGCCGGAGGCATCGATCTTGTCAAACCATGCGGGGTCTTTCAGGTCGCAGGGGATGTTTTGCTCCCGCTCCCCGGCGGGCAGCAGCTCATTGCGCACGGCGATCACATCGCCGATTTTCACCTCGCGCGAAGGCTTGGCATAAGCGCCGTTTACCGTCACCTTGTTCGTGCGCACGGCATCTGCGGCATCGCTGCGGGTCTTGAACACCCGCACCGCCCAAAGATACTTGTCCAAACGAATATCGTCCATATCACTTGATGTTTTGCTCCATTTTTTCCAGCAGGCTCCCCTTGCCGTAACCCTGCCATACATCCCGAATCCGGCCGTCGGGAGCGATCAGCACGAAATGCGGAATTTCCTTTACCCCATAACGCATCCCAAGCCCGGTATCTCCGTCTACAAGTTCGTTCCATTGGTTTCCGACCAACTGCTTTTCGGCGATAAACTCCTTCCACACCGGCTTCGGGTCTTGGCTGATGCTCACAACCGCAACCCTGCCGGCATACTTTCGTGCGATCTCTTGCAGTTCGGGAATCGCCTGTACGCACGGACCGCAGCCCGCACTCCAGAAATCGAGCAAAATATATTTCCCGATGAATTCCGCCAGGCGATGCAGATTCCCATCCGCATCGTACAGATCCCCGTCCACCAGCCGGTCTCCGACTCCGACCGCCGGAGCCGGATTGAGATAAGCGTCAATCCGCCGGCCCATCGGAGACTGCCGCTGTTCTTCCGTCATCCGGTCGTAAAGCGCAAGCATTTCGGCCTTGTGAGCTGTACCTATTCCGAACTGCAAAAGACGGGCGCATTCGGCCAGTTTGTTCAACCAGACCCGCGTCACGGGAGCCGTCTGCATACGACGGACGGTTTTCTCCGACACTTGCCCGAACAGCTCCATATAACGGGCAAAATCCTGCTGTGTATTCAGCATGTCCTGAAACCAATTCAACTCACAGATTTGAGGTTCGACCAGAGCACGGTACATGTCTTCGTCCGCCTGCTCCGCAATGTCCGAAGCGGCCTCCCAAAGCCAAGCCTGCTTATCCTCACCACGGACCAAGACATGTACCTCGATACGTTTGCCGGGGGCAACCCAAACATCGAGCGTACCGCCCCGGTAATCCCCAACCGTCACACTGATCTGAACAACTTTCGGGAAAACGACCGTATCCCGGAAGGAAAACCGACCGCCTGCCAGCGTATCCACGCCTATTCCCCGCAACATTTGCCCCTGCGGTTCATACAGACGCACTACCGCGCCGTCGGGCACGTTCTCGATTTTTCCGACAATCCGGAATTCGCCGGCGGG